>TARA_B110001454_G_scaffold48257_1_pt1 | contig 9828 bp, 6 predicted proteins | sample TARA_B110001454 | Tara Oceans TARA_B110001454 (sample SAMEA4397004) | marine metagenome | biome: Polar Biome; feature: [MES] marine water layer (ENVO:01000295) within the mesopelagic zone...; material: water (ENVO:00002006), including particulate matter (ENVO:01000060) such as...... | reverse complement strand
ATGGCGGGTTTAAACGGCATTTTCTGCAAAAATAAGCATCCAATGCCATTTTTAAGCAAGCAATTATCCAGTATTCGTAATTATTTACAACAATTTGAGACTAATAGACAGTGCATACCTCACAAAAATATACAAAGTTGCCAATGAATCAGAGATAAAATCTACTTTATCGATATTAAATGACATCGTAAGTCAGCAACCAGCCAAGCTGATATTGCGGCGTCATATATCCTTCACAAATAAACAGTCCTGGCACTGCTACTATTTCATTAGTTTCTTCAATGATAATAAGAGGCCACTGCTGTCGAATCCAGCCTGGTACTTTGTAATCTTGCCACCATTTTTTCATCTTGCGTGTTGAGCGACCAGCCGGCTTTGCAACATCACCTGGCTGCCAGCATCTTATGACATAGTTTCCAGGTATCAAACAATGGCCACTTGACTGCTTTTTACAAGTAAGCTGCCCACCAAAATCTTTAAGATTTTGACCCTGCCAATGAATGGGCTTATAAAAATCCGTCTGCGCAATACTTGTATTGCTTGTACAGTCCTTTAATAAATACAAGCAATCACGATAGCGACATAAGCAGAAGGTTGACCAACGCACTTGAGGCTCACTATCTTCTTTAGCAAGAATCATTTCTGCATAGATAGATTGCATCTGAATGGAAGAAGGCAATATGTCAATGTATTGGGCGAGCCAAGCTCGCAGGTAGCTCAAGATGGTTGCTGGATTTAATTCTTGAAGGAGTGATAAATCAAAACTAGGGATATGTTTAAGCGCTGTGTGAATCGGAATATCACCATCGTGTACACTTATAGTATCACTTGTATTGAGATGCCCTTGCAATAAGCTTTGCAGCAGTTGCTGTTCATGCTGAACATTCTCAATGGTTCTTGATAAAGATTTTTTGCGCTCAGGATAACGCTGCCAAATTTGAGGTAATAATGTATTTCGCCACCAGTTCCGATCTAGGGCTGAATCTTGGTTAGACTCGTCCTCAACCCAAACCAGCTGATTTTTTTTGGCATAGTCAATGAGTTGGGTTTTCTCAAACGCTAATAGAGGGCGCATTATTTGACAGGCATTAGCTCTAGAAAGTGGCCTTTGCTTTGGAATACTGGCCAAACCGGTCAGACCACTGCCACGAATTGCACGCATAAAGAAGGTTTCAATCTGATCATCCAGATGGTGCCCCTGTAAAAGAACATCACTAGACTGACAATGCTTTAAAAATGCACCATAACGTGCAGAACGTGCGGCTTGCTCTAAACCTTCTCTTTTCTGATTCAGTTGTACTTTTTCTACAATGCATTCAATCTCAATAGAAAAACATTGGGATAATTTTTCACATAAATGCTCAGCGTGCTTAGCCCAATCGTTCGCATTACCTGACAAACCATGATGCACATGAATTGCTTTTAGCGCATGACCTGAAGACGAACAAACCTGAGCAGCCGCATGCAATAATACGGTCGAATCAATTCCTGCACTCAAAGCAATAAAAACACAAGATTTGGATCGTTCAAAGGGTGCTAGTGCTTTGGCGACCGCACGTTCAATCAGCATCAAAAACGTCTCACTTAGCTATAATCCATCGCCACAGATTCTTCGCCGAAAGCATATTTTAGAACCAATAATTGTTCATCTGTTGGACGAATACGCCAGCGGTCCCCTAATTGAATATCCGCTTGAGCGCTATCATTAGAATATTGCAAAATCACAGGACAGCCATATTCACCTTGCTCAGCATTAACAGGAACCAGCATTTCTTTTAGATTCGCGATAAATTTTTTATCCAACTGTTCGCGCTTTACCCTTACTTTTAATGACTGAGCATAATTCAAGCGCGCCTGACTAATTTCCATCGCATTAATGGCATTCGCTTTTAATCCACCAGAGTAATCATCGTGGCGCACATTCGCTTCAATGATAATCACTTTGTCTTTATCGATTACTTCACGCACTTTCTCAAAGGCTTCAGAGAATAATGAAACTTCAACCCTTCCCGTGCGATCATCAAGGGTAATAAAACACATGTTTTCCCCACGCTTATTTTTCATAATACGTAGGTTAACAATTAGACCCGCAAGCTTTTGTACTTTTTTATCATCACGTAGATTAGATAGCTTTGTTGGTGCGAGCTTTCGCACTTCTTCTTCATATTCGTCAAACGGATGACCTGTAACAAATAAGCCAAGCGTATCTTTTTCACCTTGTAAGCGCTCTTTTAATGTCCAGCCCCGTAAGTGGCGATGCTTTTCATAAACATCGAATTGAATATCCTCAGCGGCTTCAGCTTCAGCATCACCAAAAAGATCAAATACACCCGACGCTTCGTTAGCAGCGCTTTGTTGCGCCGCTTTTACCGCATCTTCAATGCTGGCCATAATAACCGCTCGATCTTCGCCAAAGCAGTCAAAACCTCCACTTCGAACGAGAGCTTCTAAAACACGTTTATTAATTTTCTTGGGATCACAACGCTTACAGAAATCGAATAAGTCTTTAAAGTCCCCACCTGCGTTACGCGCTTCAACAATGGCTGCCACAGGGCCTTCACCAGCACCTTTTACCGCACCTAAACCATAAACAATGGCACCATCATCATTAACAATAAAACCAAACTCAGACTGATTTACATTGGGCAATACAAGGTCGAGTTGCATTTCTCGACACTCTTCAACAAAGCCTACGACCTTATCGGTATTTTGCATGTCCGAGGTTAATACCGCCGCCATAAATGGCGCGGGGTAATGACATTTCAACCATAGCGTTTGATACGAAACAACCGCGTACGCCGCCGAGTGAGATTTGTTAAAACCATAACCCGCGAACTTTTCTACCAAGTCAAAGATCTTCATTGCTAGATCAGGATCAACACCCACCGAGATCGCACCTTCACGGAACGTACCACGCTGTTTTTCCATCTCTTCAGGTTTCTTCTTACCCATAGCACGACGCAGCATGTCGGCGCCACCCAGGGTATAACCGGCTAAGACCTGAGCGATTTGCATGACCTGTTCTTGATAAACAATAACCCCATAAGTCGGTTCTAGAATGCCTTTTAAACTTTCGTGTTGATAATCTGGGTGTGGATAAGCCACTTCTGCGCGGCCGTGCTTACGGTTAATAAAGTCATCAACCATGCCTGATTCCAATGGTCCTGGACGGAACAAGGCTACCAGTGCAATCATGTCTTCAAGATTATCGGGCTGTAAACGACGTACCAGATCTTTCATACCACGAGATTCCAGCTGGAATACGGCCGTGGTTTGAGCGGTTTTTAGATATTCAATACACTCTTTATCGTGAAGATCGATTTCTTCAATACGAATATGAGGCTCACCCGTTTTATCTTTAAAACGGTTAATCGTTTTAATGGCCCAATCGATAATCGTTAGAGTTCGAAGACCCAAGAAATCGAATTTAACCAGACCCGCTTCTTCTACGTCACTCTTATCGAATTGCGTAACAAGGCCGGTATAATCTTCATCACATGCCGTTGGTGAAAAGTCGGTTAACTTTGTTGGTGCGATTACAACACCACCCGCGTGCTTACCGGTTTGACGTGCAATGCCTTCTAGGCGCTTCGCCATTTCCCAAATTTCTTGCGCTTCATCATCTTCGTCAATGAATTCTTTTAACGCAGGTTCCATGTCGAGGGCTTTCGCCAAACTCATACCCGGGTCACCCGGAATCAATTTGGATATTTTATCGGCTAAACCAAACGACTTACTTTGCGCTCGGGCTACGTCACGCACTACCGCTTTCGCCGCCATCGTACCGAAAGTAACAATTTGCGATACGGCTTCACGGCCATAATGATCGGCTACGTAGTTAATTACCTCACCGCGGCGATCCATGCAGAAATCGATATCGAAATCGGGCATAGAGACACGCTCAGGGTTCAAGAATCGTTCGAACAGCAAGTCGTATAAAATAGGATCAATGTCGGTAATTTTTTGCGCGTAAGCTACCAAAGAACCGGCACCGGACCCACGCCCAGGGCCTACAGGAATATCGTTATCTTTTGACCACTGAATAAAGTCCATTACGATCAAGAAATAACCAGGAAAGCCCATATCGATAATAATATCGAGTTCGAACTTTAGGCGATCGTAGTATTCTTTTTTACACTCGTCGTAATCAGGCTGATCAGGTTTTAGAATTTTTTCTAGACGTTCATCCAAGCCTTCATACGATATTTTACGGAAGAACTCCGCTTCGGTCAGGCCGTCTGGAATCGGGAAATCGGGTAAATAATATTTACCCAGCTCTACTTCCACATTACAGCGTTTGGCAATTTCCAAGGTATTTTCAATGGCTGAAGGAATATCCTTAAACAGCTCAATCATCTGTTCGGGACTGCGGAAATATTGCTGATCACTGTAACGCTTTACTCGACGCTTATCGGCCAAAGCATAGCTTTCGCCAATACAAACACGTGTTTCATGCGCTTCAAAGTCATCCTGTTGAATAAAGCGAATATCATTGGTCGCCACAACGGGAACTGAAAATTTATTCGAAAGCGCTAAAGATGCAGTAACAACTAAATCTTCACCTTCACGGCCTGTACGCTGCAGTTCTAGATAAAAGCGATCACCAAAATGCTGTACATATTGCCCCAGTAAGCCTTCTGCAATTTCAACATTACCTTTGATTATTTGCTGACCAATGTCTCCATCTCGAAAGCCAGATAAAACAATCAGGCCTTCAGATTTTTCCATTAGCCATTCTTTACGCACGATGGCTTTATCGTTGTATTGGTTATGGCTATACGCTTGAGAGATAAGCTCAGTGACATGACGGTAGCCGACTTTATTCTGAGACAATAAGGTAAGACGAAAAGGCGACTCGGGCTCTTCAAGGTTTTCTAGCCAGATATCAGCACCTATAATGGGCTTAATACCAGCACCCTGTGCGGCTTTATAAAACTTAACCAACGCGTACATATTGCTTTGATCAGTTAGGGCAACCGCTGGCATATGATGCCCAGCCGTTGTTTTAATCAAATCTTTAATACGAACGATACTGTCGATCATAGAAAATTCTGAATGCACTCGCAAATGAACAAAATTGGCAGGTGCAGGCAGCTTTTCAATAATTTCAGGCGTATCAACAGGATTGGTCATGGATCAAGGTCGACTATGCAATAAAGTGACCTTGAATTGTACCCTACCCAGCTGAGCTTAGGCAGGTTTTTAGTAAATACAAAATCAGAGTTTGAAGCGTCCTACTTGAATCTGTAAGTGCTTAGAAAGCTTATTAAGCTCAATCGCAATCGAACTGCTATTTTGAGACTGCTCACTCACATCTTTAGCCGAATCATCAATATTGACAATATTACAGCTAATACTATTAGCAACTTTACTTTGCTGCTCTGCGGCAGTCGCTATTTGCTGCCCCATATCGTTAATGACGTTGACCTGCTGAATAATATTAGACAACGCTTCATTCGCCTCGTTTACCTTGCTAACACTGTACTTAGCTTGCTCTTGCCCGGTTGCCATAACAATCACCACTTTTGCAGTTCCCTGCTGAAGCTTCTCAATCATTGTCTGAATTTCACCCGTTGATTCTTGCGTTCTCTGGGCTAGCATCCGCACCTCATCGGCGACGACGGCAAATCCTCTACCTTGCTCCCCTGCTCGAGCAGCTTCAATCGCGGCGTTCAATGCTAGCAGATTCGTTTGTTCAGCAATGCCTTGAATCGTTGTTAGAATTTGTCCGATATTTTGGCTATCCGTTTCTAGGCCTTTAATAACCACACTCGCTTCTTCAACCTCAGACGTCAGTTTATAAATAGCGTCACCGGTTTCGGACACTGTTTTTTGACCAAGCGCGACCCCCTGTCTTGCGGCCTCAGTCGCTTCTGCCGCTAACAAAGCATTACCGGAAACTTCTAAAGCAGAGGCACTCATTTCATTTACCGCGGTTGCAACTTGCGATAGCTGCTCTTGCTGCGAGCCAATACCTTTGGTGCTTTTTTCTGCAGAGCGAGCGCTTTTTTCTGCATTTTCAGCAATTGAACTACTGCTCTCTCGGATGTCAGTAATCAAGCCATGCAGGCGCTGTAAAAAGTGATTCAGACTAGAAGCAATTTGACCCAACTCGTCTTTAGAGCCTTCTTTTAATCGCGTGGTTAAATCTCCTTCACCTTCCGCCAAGTCTTTTAGTACATCAACCGTTAGCACCATTGGACTTAATATACGATTCATCAGCCATAATAAAATCATGATGGCGATAAACGTACAAACGAGGCCAGAAATAATACTTGAAGCCGCCAACTCATTGCCGTTTTCTTCAATCAGCTGACTTAATTCCGCAACCGTTTCATGAATAACCGATTTTGGTAAACTGATTAAAACCTGCCAGCCATTCGCTTTGCCGCTGACCATAATAGGAATAATGGCATACAATGATTGATCAATAATTTCTATATGAGCTGCGCCTTGCTTAGCCGCGGTTAGCTTATGCCATTGAGGATCGTGAGTTTATTACCCAATACCGAATTATCACCACTATAAGCGGCAATAATGCCTTTTGGGCTAATGATGGCCATTTTTCCAATACCGCCATAAACCCCCGCATTATTGTGCTCAACAAGATCTTGAATGAAGGCTAAACTCATATCAACTCCCGCAATCCCTAAGAAACGTCCATTCTTTAGAATAGGGCTAACAAAGCTCGCTAATAAGACATCCTTGCCATCAACCGGGTACAAATAAGGATCGGTTAAACAATTAATTTTATTTTCTTTGGGGCATAAATAATATTCACCCGCCCTAACGCCATTATCATCGCGGCTTTGATCTTCAAAGCCGACTAATGGCTCATGCTGTATATTATTTCCTGCTCGATAAGCATAAGGAACAAAGCGACCACGGCCATCACTTGACGTTAAACCATCGTCAATATAACGGCTATCACGCCCATCAAAAGCATCTTCTTCAAAAGCCACATAGACGCCGAGCAGATCACTTTGCTTTTCTAATTGTGTTTTCAATAATGCAATAACATTCACACGACCTTGTTCTTCATCTTGATGATTGTTTCGATAAGAGAGAACACTGCCACTGATTGAGGTCGATACCTTATCGGCGGCTAATAATCGTGAAGCGATTTCCGAGGCTTGCAGCTTGCCGGTTGTTAGGATTTGCTGAAGAACATTCTTTTCTAGAATGTCAGAGGATTTGTGAGTTATTTCTTGCTGAGTGTCTGAGTTTTTATTCAGTATCAATAAAATCATCACTACAGTTACAAACAATATGCTGATACTAGAGAGGGCAATAATCTTAGATCGAATGGAATTCACGCGTCTTCCTCATGCAGTTATAGAGTAATGATTACTAATAAAGCCTAGTCAAAAGTCTATTTTTTGCACAGCAAAGGGTGAAAACAACTAATAATAAATTAAGAGCCAGTATTCATGAGCACTAAGCAAATCAAATACAATTATTTACTAGCCGTAAACAGCTGATTTTCTAATGATTGACCTTGTATTATCTGACGATAAGCCACAGATTCACTTGCTAACAGCTTTAATAAATCCTGATCGAGTATCGAATTCAAGCGGCGATCATAAGCAATAATAAATTCATCATCCTGTTTTGCACTAACACTTTCAACAGCTGCCAACTGCAATATTTTGCGATGGATACTATTGTTTTTTTGCTGCAAGCGCAGAGTCAAATAATCTAAGGTCTGCTGAGGTGCACCTTCAGGTGTGCCAATCGCCTGTAAAGCTTTCAGCTCTCCTTGCTCTAGGTGAATAACCTGTGAACACATTCTTTCCAATTCGGATAAGTTATGAGAACTTACAATAAAGGTGGTTTCCGCGGCTAAATCAACGATCTGCTGACGAATATTACGAGCATTTTCCGGATCTAAACCGGCCGTCGGCTCATCTAATAATACTAACTCAGGAGATCCCATTAAAGCTTGAGCGATAGCGACCCGCTTTTTCATGCCATGACTTAGCGAGGTAATTCTTTCATCATGAACCTCTCGCAGCTGCATCAATTCTAAAACGCGCAGTGCCTCTTTTTGACTTTCACTATGACTATAGCCCTGAAGTTGAGCAAAATAACTGAGCTGTTTTAACAAACTAAGATGAGGCGTGAATAGCGCATCTTGTGGCAAAACCCCCAGGCGGCCAATCAACTCAGAGCTACCCGCGGGCTGCCCCCAGATTTTAGCGCTACCGGAAGTAGCACGTTCATACCCGGCCAAAATACTGAACAGAGTACTTTTTCCTGCGCCATTTGGGCCCACTAAGGCAATAGGCTGACCTTTGTGTATTTCAAAACTGACATTATTTAACGCGCATTTATGGCCATACGATTTAGTTAAATTTTTGCATTCAATGAGCGCAGTCATATCGCTTGCCTTTTAAATAAGCCATACCCTAAAACAAGGAAACAGATACTTTGTAAGATGGGAATCCATGACAATAACAATGCATTATTAGGTAACAATTTCGCCATTTGTGAAATTTGAACACCGGGTACGCCATAATTTAGAAAAGATATAAATGAAAAATCAAAGGCTAATGCGTTAATAAGAATACTTGCTAATACAAAAATAATAATGGCTACTAAAATGGCTATTCGCACTGAATTCATTACAACAGACAACAAGCTCATTAATGCAACGCAGGGGCTAATGACCAGCATTAAATTTAACAGCAACAAAGGTAAAATCAGCAACCCATCTAACCAAAGTGAGGCATTGTTCATCACCAGTAAAAAGTACGTAATCGCTAACGTCGCAAGTAAGAAACACATCTGCACAGCCATATGGCCAAGAAACCGACCAAAGAAAATCTCACCCCGAGCGCAACGCAAGGTTAAAAATCTCAGCCCACCACGCTGGCGCTCAGAGATCATTTGATCCGCCGACATTAATAAACTGAATAATGGGAAAGAATACAAAGCGACTGCCCAATAAACAGCGAGTTCAGGCAATGACCAATTGTATAATGATTCCAACCCCAGCCAGCCTAACGCCGCCACCATTAATGAACCTTGATCTGGATTACTCATCGCCTCAGCAGCGAATTGAATCGGGGAAAATAAAAGCCAAATCCAAGTGAGAATAAATACACCAGAAATAAATACCCCGCCTTTACTTGCAAAAGAACCGAGTAATTCTTGCTTGGCAATAAGCCAAACCTGCATACCATTAGCTTTCATAATTGTGATTCATAATTAAGTGTAATACGTTGGACAAGTTGAAATAAAGACTCACTTTATCTCGGGCGTTAACGATAACGCAATAGAAAAGGCTGTAATAGTTTTTTTACGGCATCACTATGCACATTGTATTGTTGAAATTTATTTAACCTTTTAATCAACGGCTCAATATCGTTGGGAGAAGTATTGTTCTGATTCTGGCCACGTTCGAATTCAAGAACGGCGACCTTAGGGTCATGCTTTTCAGTTTCTGCAATATCCGTTTGACTGACTAAACGAAAGCCTTGTGCATTGGCTTGCGCGCATACGTCATCCAGCGCAATAAGTGGCAATAACAAAAAAGCCCTGCCCGCAGGTGATAAAAGAGTATCAATACTGGTCATTAAATCATAAAAAGATAAAGCGTCAGTATGGCGTGCTAAGTGACGCAAAGGGTTATTGACTGATGTTTTACTTTGCTGCGCAAAAAAAGGCGGGTTACAAATAATCAAATCGTAATCAGGCTGCTGATTCAATGTATGACCACCAGCAAAACTTTGAATATCTTGTTCGATTAATCGAAGCTGCTTTGACCAAGGGCTACACTCAAAATTTTCACGCGCCTCTTCAGCCGCTTCTTGAGTTAATTCTACC
>TARA_B110001454_G_scaffold7631_1_pt1 | contig 9831 bp, 9 predicted proteins | sample TARA_B110001454 | Tara Oceans TARA_B110001454 (sample SAMEA4397004) | marine metagenome | biome: Polar Biome; feature: [MES] marine water layer (ENVO:01000295) within the mesopelagic zone...; material: water (ENVO:00002006), including particulate matter (ENVO:01000060) such as...... | reverse complement strand
ATTAGATAGAGTATTATTTTCACCATTTCACTATCCAGGAGATTATGGACTTATTCCACAAACACTATCTGAAGATGGGGATCCACTAGATGCTCTAGTTCTAGTTACAAATTCTACATATCCAGGTATTTTGATAGAATCAAGACCAATTGGATTATTACAAATGAAAGATGATGGTGAACCAGATGACAAAATTATTTGTGTTTCAATAAATGATCCTAGATATCTACACACATCAGATATTGATAACTTGGAGGATCATTATCGCTCAGAAATTGCTCACTTTTTCCAAGTATACAAAGAATTGGAAGGGAAAAAAGTAGAAATCTTAGGATGGAAATCATCAAAAGATGCCAAAATAGTAATTATGGAATCACTAAAGAGATACAAAGACACATTAAAAAAATATTAAAAAAATGCAAAAAGATTGTCAACATTTTTTACAAAAAAAATATTTCTCCAAATACAAAAAATTGTGAAAAATGTAAAAAATAACATTTACTAATACTATCTATTAGAATATGTTTAACATGTGGTCATGTAGGTTGTTGTGACTCATCTATTGGAAAACATGCAACCAAACATTTTGAGGAATGGGTTTCTGAAGTTAGAAGATATAATATAAATGAGTATAATTGGATACTACATTTTAATTTTTAGAATTATTTTTTTATTTAGTTTTTGTTTTTGGTTTAATCAGTTTTTTCTTTTCTTGTTGAATCACACTTTGTTCTAGTTTATACTGTTCTCCCGTATACATTCTTGTACTTCCAAAAGACTTGAACTGTCTACCGTTACCAGTATAAAATTTAGAGAAAAACTCAACGTAAACCAACCTTGCTCCCTGAATGCCAGGTTCAAATACACCGATAACAATATTGAACAGATGCCCTATAACCAGTATAAGGGAACCAATAATGATAAACGGAATTGAAATGTTTAGTGCTTTTAGGAAAATGAAATCTATGGTATGTGCAAGGATGACTGATGCTAACAGTATCCCAATTAGTCTAGTATAGGAAAGTATGTGACTTACAATAGATGCCAATTCCATTATGGCTCTAGTACCTTCGCCAACGAACATTAATGCAATTCCACCAAAAAGTAATCCAAAGTACACGTATGCAACTGGATTGACTTCAATGAGTCGTGGCCACATTGGATTGAGTGCATCACCATGTATTAGAGCTAATCCAACTAAAACAACACCCCAACCAAATGCGAGCCAACCAACTTTTCCAATGGCTTCCTTTTTTTCACCTTCTCTTATACGGTTTAGAATTCCCATAACAAGACCTAATGATACCATTCCAATGCCAACATATCCAGAATATAGTAAAAGACTGCCAGCTCTCTCAATTGGATCAAAAAATGCTTGTGAAGGTCTATTTAGTATAGCACCTGGTTCAGGAAAACCAGTAACTCCAACACTAGCTAGAGCATCAAATACGTAACCGTTGGCATGAAACCCAAAGTAAAGATCAAAGATCACTCCAAAAATTATACCAGCAATACAACCTGGAATCATTGCCTTTGATAATTTTACCATCTGTCTTTTTTTCAATATTAATAATGCAAAACTTCGCAGTTGTTTCGGCATTATGTTTAGATTACGTTTTCCTCCTTCAATACGTCTAATCACCCATAAACAAACAAGAAGAATAAAAACACAATAACCAACATCCCCGATCATTATTCCATAAAATATAGGAAATACGATAGCAAAAATTATAGTTGGATCAAATTCTTTACCTTGTGGTAATGAATAGAATCTTATGAATGCCTCATACAATCTAAAATATCTTTTAGGATTATTTATCATGGTTGGGGGTTTTTCTTTTGTTTCTAGTTCATAAACGGTTGTGCCAGCGGTATGTTTTTTCAATGTTGTTTCAATTTGATTAATTTTTGACTTTGGAACCCAACCTTCTAATGCAAAGGCATCATCAGTCACTCCTAGATTAGAAATAACTTCTAGTTTTTTATTTTCAATAGCTAATTGTTCTTGGATTACAACCAAATTTTCATAGTGTTTCTCTGAAATTTTAGTTAGGTCCTTATTGATATTTTTAAGTGTTTGATTAAGGTTATCAAGATTAGTTTTTTGTTTTGTTATTATGTCAGTTGGTTTTCCATCAATGTTTGGAACTATTTCAATTTTGACACCATGTGTTTGAATAATATTGGCAAAAGTATCAGATGAAATACTTGGAAAAACAACAAGTACAAGATGTGTAACTTTTTTTTCTTGTTTTGAATAAAGGAAAATATCTTGTTTATATTCTTGCAAAACTTTATTAAATTCTTCAAATTTTTCTGATGGAATTCTACCAAAATAGGAATTTGCAGATGATAATTGAAGAATTTTTAAATCTTCAGGGAAAAAAACAAATTCTTCTAATAGTTTGATGCTATTCTCTGTGTCTTTTATTTCTGTTAGTAAAGATTCTTTTTTCTTTTCAATAGTTGAAACTTTGTCATCAATTTCAATTGAACTAGCTATTTGTAAAAGTTCTTCAGTAGATGCAAAACGTTTACGAAGTTTTACAGGAATTGCAGGAAGAGTTGCCAACAATGATCTTACTCGTAAAAGTTGAGTTGAAATATTTCTTGTTAATTCTTCATCACGCTCGTTTCTTAACAATGTAGAAACATCTTTTGATAATGGTTCTAATTGAATAATATCCAAATCATGTAATATAGAAATTGCAGATTCTCGATTTTTTCTTAAACCTAAAATTGCGATTAAAGCCATTTGAACAGGCTTCAACACCATATTATTCCACTCCTTTTAGTAAAATATCTATGATTTCGTCAATATTTTGATGTATAATTTGAGAAGAAATGTTTTCAGCTTTGGTCTTTGCTTCTCCAATTATTTTTTCTGTTTCAGTAGTAGCCTTTTTTCTTGATTGTTCTAGACTTAATTCTATAAGTTTTTCACCATCAATGTTTGCAGACGTTATAGCATTTTTTAAATCTGGAGCAAATTGAGAAATTTTTTCAGATACTTCCTTTTTATGATTTTCAATTTCTTTCTGTGTATTTTCCTCAACTTCTTTAATCTTCTTAAGAAAGTTAATGTATTGTTCTTGGTTATCTGACATAATCATACACCTAGAAATTCTTTACCAAAATATAAAATACCAAAAAGTACAATGAGGATATTACCCATCATAATTGCTCGTTTAATAAAATAAAATTTTTTTTGTTGAGGATTTTTAAAATTATTTTGCAATTATTTCTGTCTCCTTTTTAGCTTGTTCTTCTCTCTCACTAATCTTTCGTTTCACAGTCTTTAACATAGCAAATGTTTCGCGTTCGATTTCACCCAATCTAAATAAGATAAATTTAACAGAGTCTTCTAATCTTGGAATAAAAACATTTTCAATTGCATTAGCTTTACGTTTTGTTTTTTCTATCTCATTTAGAAGTTTTCGTAAAGTTGTTTCTTTCTCTGCAACATCTAACACTATTTTATGAACTTCTTGAAACGCTTTAACAGCCTCACTGATTGAAACTGGAATTTCTAACAAGTATTCTGTAAGAGATTGTTCTCTAGTTCCACCTTCCAATCTAGGAATTTTAACACCCATTACATTTTTTGGAGTTATCAGTAGTTTCTTTAATTGTGGAATTTTCATTGCCTCATTTTCTAGCCTCATTTCACCATCAAGCATTTCTGCCATTCTGATACTTTGATAACCTTTGATAAGTTCCGAGTTTAGTTCACCTCTTAATTCAGCAGATGACTTGCTAATATTAAAAAATTCTAAAATTAATGCTTGACGTTTAAGTTTTAAAAGTTTCAATCCCTTTTGGGCAATTTTTATTTTCTTTTTTGCACGTAAATATTCAAGTCGTGTAGGACGAATGTCAGTACTTATTGTCAACACATATCACCTCTATGATTTTGTTGTCTCACTAGTACTAGTCTTTGCATATTTTGCGATAAATTCAGGTTTAATACGAGTTAGTTCTGTTTCTGAAAGACCAGATAATAGATCCCAACCAATTGAAAGTGTTTGTTCAATAGAACGATCTTCATCTAAACCTTGGTTAACAAATTTTTGTTCAAAGTTATTTGCCACATTAAGGAATTTTCTATCTAAATCACTTAGGGCGCCTTCACCCACTATAGCAGCTAATGCTCGTGCATCTTTACCTTGTGCATAAGCAGAATAAAGTTGATCTGCAAGTTGTCGATGATCTTCTCTTGTGCTTCCTGAACCAATTCCAGAATTCATTAAACGTGATAAACTTGTTAGAACATCAACGGGAGGTTGAATGTTTGCTCTATGTAATTCTCGGCTCATTACAATCTGACCTTCAGTAATGTAACCTGTAAGATCAGGAATTGGGTGTGTAATATCATCAGCAGGCATAGTAAGAATGGGTAATTGTGTTACCGATCCGCTTCTACCTTTAATTTTTCCTGCACGTTCAAATAGCGAAGCCAAGTCGGTGTACAGATATCCAGGATAACCTCGTCTTCCAGGAACTTCTTCTCGTGCAGCAGATATTTCTCTTAATGCTTCACAATAATTTGTCATATCAGTCATAATTACTAGAACATGCATTCCACGTTCGTATGCAAGATATTCTGCAGTAGTTAACGCAAGTCTAGGGGTAAGAATACGTTCCATAGAAGGGTCAGAAGAGAGGTTAAGAAACAAAACAGTTCTTTCTAATGATCCACTTTCTTCAAATTGTTTAATGAAAAAGTTAGATTCCTCACTGGTGATTCCAATTGCTGCAAAAACAACAGAAAAATTTTCTTCAGTTCCAAGAACTTTTGCTTGTCTTGCTATTTGAGATGCAAGTAAGTTATGTGGAAGACCAGATGCAGAAAATATTGGTAGTTTTTGACCTCTCACCAATGTATTCATTCCATCAATATTTGATATTCCTGTTTGAATGAATTCTGATGGCTCTTCTCGAGAATAAGGATTAATTCCCGAACCTACTAGATCAAATTTCTCTTTTGATACTATCTTTGGACCATTATCTTTTGGATTTCCAAGTCCATCAAATACTCTTCCAAGCATTTCCTCAGAAACTGCTAACTGAGCAGTTTCTCCAAGAAATGTTGTGGATGTATTAGTAGTATTCAGACCAAGTGTTGAACCAAATACTTGAACTATAGCTAATCCTTGACTTGTATCTAAAACTTGACCCTGTCGTCTTTCCCCATTAGGTAATTTTATTTCTACCATTTCACCGTAGGCAGCGTTATCTACTCCTTTGACAAATATTAAAGGTCCAGCAACTTTGTCAAGTGTTTTGAATGAAACATTAGGCATTAATTAGAAACCTCCTTTGAAATATTATCAAATTCTTGATTCATCTTGGATTTAAGATCATTAATCAATTGTTCTAGTTCTTCTTCTTTTGTCCATTTCATTTTAGGTATCATTCCTCTTGATTCAAGTGAAGATATTTTTGCAGCAGAAACTCCTTTCTTTATTGCATCAGCTTCCATCCTACCAAATTCTAAAATGTATTTCAACATATTGTATTGTTTCTCAATCGATGTATAAGTATCAACTTCATCAAATGCACTTTGTTGTAAGTAATCTTCTCGAATTGAACGGGCAGTATCTAAAACACCTTTTTCTGGTTCAGGAAGCGCATCATATCCAACTAACTGAACAATTTCTTGTAATTCTGATTCTCTCTGTAAAATTTCTAATGCTTCTTTTCTAAGATCAACCCAATCCTTAGAAACATTAGATTTGTACCAATCTGATAAATCATTAGAATACAAAGAATAGCTGGTCAACCAGTTGATAGATGGGAAGTGTCTTCGGTTTGCCAAACCTGCATCAAGTCCCCAGAAAACACGTGTAACTCTTAGTGTATTTTGTGATACTGGTTCTGAAAAATCCCCACCTGGTGGAGAAACTGCACCAATTAAAGTTAGAGAGCCTTGACGTTGTTCAGGAGAGATAACAATACTTTTTCCACTTCTTTCATAAAATTCTGCTAATCGTCTACCAAGATATGCAGGATATCCTTCTTCACCAGGCATTTCTTCCAATCTTCCTGAAATTTCTCTTAGTGCTTCAGCCCATCTAGAAGTACTATCGGCCATAAGTGCAACTCCATAGCCCATATCACGATAATATTCACCTATTGTAATTCCAGTATAGATACTTGCTTCACGGGCAGCTACTGGCATGTTACTAGTATTAGCAACTAGAATAGTTCTTTCCATGAGAGGTCGTTTTGATTTTGGATCAATTAATTTGGGAAATTCAGTGAGAACTTCACACATTTCATTTCCTCTTTCTCCACAACCAATATACACAATTACTTCACTGTCTGCCCATTTTGCAAGTTGTTGTTGAGTAACTGTCTTTCCACTTCCAAAAGGACCAGGGATTGCAGCAGTTCCACCTTTAGCAACTGGGAAAAATGTGTCTATTACTCGTTGACCTGTGAGTAGTGGTTCTTCTGGTGGAAGTTTTCGAAGTACGGGTCTTGGAATTCTAACAGTCCACCAACTGGATAATCCAATATCTGTGGTTCCTCCATCATGTTTTACAGATGCAACATTTTCATTCACATTGAATTGTCCTTCAGATATATCTGCAAGAGTTCCAGAAATGTTATGTGGAATCATAATTTTATGTTTAATTAGTGGTGTTTCTTGAACCTCACCAATGATGTCACCAGGTTCAACTTGATCTCCTTTCTTCTTAACTGGAACAAAATCCCATTTTTTCTTTTGATCTAGAGCTGGAATAAGTTTGCCTCTACTGATAAAGTCTCCACTTTGTTCTCTTAATACATCCAAAGGTCTCTGAATTCCATCATAAATTGACGTTAGTAATCCAGGTCCAAGCTGCACAGAAAGGGGTTTGTTTGTATTTACTATTTTTTCTCCAGGTCTTATACCCGTAGTATCCTCATAAACTTGAATTTGGGCGGTGTCTCCTTCTAGACGAATGATTTCACCCACAAGACCCATTTCACCAATACGAACAACATCAAACATATGTGCACCCCCAAGACCTTTACCTGTTACAACAGGACCAGAAATTCTTGAAACTATAGCATTAATCATGTTATCATCAATTTGTCTCCATATTTATTCCAAGGACTCGTTTTGCCAATGCAGCTATTGATTCTTTATCTTCTTCAGCAGTTTCTTTTAGAGATGGTAAAAACAATACTAATGGCTCAATTGATCCCACAATTTCTGACAGAAACTTAGAGGGAATTTTAGATCGTACTGAATCACTTGCAATAATTAAACCAAATTCTCCAGAAGAATATAGTTCTTGAATTTTTGTACTTGCCTCTTCATCATCTACAATAAATGTATCATCGATTCCGATTAAACGATATCCAATTGCAAGCTCACGATCACCTACAATGGCCAGTCTACCGGTTGCATCGGTTTTTTGTTTTGATATTTGTTCACTCAAATTAGTAACATTCCCTTTACCTTATCAATTGAAAGATCATATCGTTTTCCATATGTAATTCTTTTAAGATTTTCATGTTCATATTCAGCATTAATGATAAAATAGAAAATAGTACCAATAGAAAGTGCAATATTTTTTAATTTCTTTACATATGTAGCATAAATAAATTTTGTAATAGCTACTTCAAAATCAATTAAACTTTTTGAAGTTTTATACTGTTCTAGGGACTCACTTAGTTTAAAGAACGGTTCTATTCTTCCAATAATTTCTGCAACATCTTTAACTTCATAAATGTCAATTAATTCCTTTGAAGAAATTCTCCCTCCCTCAACAAGATGTCTTACTAGCATTTCTTTTTCAATGTTGGATTCTTTTGCCTTTAAAAGATTCAAAATATTTTTCTTATCAATCTCAGCACGAAATAATTCTCTAATTGAACCTTCATCGCCTTGAAAGAATTTTAATGATTCAAGCAGATTTTTATAATATGACTCATGTAAAGCAGCCATCATTGGTCCTAGATCACCTGTCTTTTGGAATTCATCTAGGTGTTTCATTAATACCACACCATAGTCATATTTTGTAAGTTTATTTACGACACCCCCAACATCTGCTTCGGAAAGTATAATCTTAATTTCATCATGTGAAATATTACCAGCTGCAACTCCTGCAGGTACATTACGATTAGAAACTAGCAATGATTCAGTTTCTGTGATTGTCCTCCCCGTCATTTTAGAAGAAAGGATTAATTCAATGTTAAAGAGATCCCACTTAGCCAAATAAGCCCGAACAGCATTTTTGCCATTATAGGGTGCTGATTCTGAAATAATTTTATTAATTTCAACTAGATGACGGTTAAGTGCAACTTCTAAAAGTTCTGTACCTTGATAGACTGAAGCATATTTTTTAATTTCTTGACCATACCAAGTTGAGTCTAAAAGCTTGATCATTTCATTTACATCGTTTATTTTCAGAAGACTCTCCAAAAATTCGGGTTTAAGAAAACTTGTTGATATTGACTGTAATCTACCAAAAGAAGAGGAATATGGTGAAGACCCCATTACAATATCTTCTCCAAAATTGTAGTTTTAATTTCATCTTCATGTATTCGCAGTAATTCTTCAAATGTAAGATCCAGTTCTTTGGTACCAATGTTATTTTCAGCTATTAATCCACCCAAGATTTGAATTGAGGAACCAATAGTGATTTTCTTACCGCTAAAAACATCCTTATCTTCTTTTCTACAATGGATTACTATATTATCACCCAATGTATTTTTTGCAGTTTCAGATATTTTCTGTAATTTCTTTTTATATTCTGAAGTTTTTGTATAGTTCCCAAGTTCTTTTTTTACCACATCAAATGTAGAATCCATATTTTTGTTGATTGCATCAAACAAGATATTCTTTGCTTCTAACTTTCCAGCTTCAACTATTCTAGATGCTTCTTTCTCAGATTTTATTTTTGCTTCCTTTGAATAATGTTCTTGAAGTTCTTTTATGGATGCATTTTTTTGTATTACAGCTTCTGATTTTTTATCATCTAATTCTTTATCAAGATCTGTAATTTCTTTTTTTTTTCTGTTTTCTATTTCATCCAAGAATACATCTATGTTCATAATTTTATCCTAGAGGATATTAAGTAATAATATAATTCCTAAAACAAAGCCAATGATCCAAAGTGTTTCTGGAATTACAAAGAAAAACAGTACTTGACCAAACTTCTCAGGTTTTTCTGCAATTATACCCATACCAGCAGCACCTATTCCTTGTTGTGCATTTCCAGTACCTATTAATCCACCAGCTATTGCAATGGCAGCAGCTATAGCCAACATTGGTTTTGTCAAATCAGATCCACCAGATGCGCCCTCTTCTGAAGCAAATGCAGAAGGCGAAACAAACAATAAAACTGCTAAAATAACCCCTATAGATATGCTAAAAAAAGAAAATCTGTTTTTAAATGTCAAGTGTTTAATCGTGTTATTGTGGGATATATAATCGTTTGAGGGAGTTGACATAATTTAATTATTAAGTAAAATCAACACAATGTACAAAAAGAAAGAGTAGAATTCATCAGATTAGAAAACAAATCAATAGATAAAATAATTAAAAAATCATATCAGAAATATTTTATGTTAAATCCACATAATGGTTGGAATGTATATTCAAACTAATTTAATTAAAGGAGGACATCACTATGACTAAACATAAGTTTTACAAAAAATTAAAAATTTAGAAACATAATTAGAAAATAAAGAAACATCACAAATCTATTCATTTTTTAATAGTTACAAAATATCAAAAACAATGGCAGAGTACGAGTTAGGTAAATGGGATTTATCAGAATTATCAAAAAATCCAAAAAGCCCTGCATTTCAAAAACAAATTCATGATTTAGA
>TARA_B110001454_G_scaffold20597_1_pt1 | contig 9853 bp, 7 predicted proteins | sample TARA_B110001454 | Tara Oceans TARA_B110001454 (sample SAMEA4397004) | marine metagenome | biome: Polar Biome; feature: [MES] marine water layer (ENVO:01000295) within the mesopelagic zone...; material: water (ENVO:00002006), including particulate matter (ENVO:01000060) such as...... | reverse complement strand
CCTACGGTAGTAATGAGACAGTTCCCATTATCTAGCTTTTGAGCATTGCCAGATGCAAACCCAAATAAATTTTCTGGAAGAGAATATTCCCAGACAATATCAGCCATGTCATTATCTATGGCTATCTCGATTGCTCTTGTTATGGGCTCATCTGTCCCTAAAAATTCCTGACTAAGATTTCCATTGTCGAGCGTAACAATATTACCGTTGTCAGTTTTTTGAAGACCATGCTGAAAGCTAAACCCAAGATCATGACCCATCGTTACATCTCCAGATGGCATATCACGGCCCATGTTCCATATAATATCACCGCTGGGATATGAGATTTTTGTTATCCTTGAAAGGTGTCTGGTAGAAATATATATCGCACTCTCCGCTTCTGAAAAAATCATTGCATTCACATGTGTCCAGTCGTACTCCTGATAGCCGGTAGAACTTGGAAGCCAGGTACCTCCAAGCGCGTCAAAATCATCCATAGAAAAATAATCGAAGACGCTCCAACTCCAGACTTCTTCCTTGGTCTCCTTGTCCCACTCTACAAGCCTGTCTCCCACCCAAGGGAACTCTAAGGTGGCCCCATTTGCTGAAAACCCGAATCCCTGGTAGCTAGAAGTCCACGAACCAATAGGTATAGGTCCTAATTGACTTATGGATACAATACCCAGATAATTTCCGTTAGGAAGCTTAATTAGATCATGGTGCAAAAATTCCTCATTCGGCTCTTCCCAAACGAAGTCGTTTTCAAGTGAAAATTCTATACCCGGAAGATTATTTTCTAATGAGGGGTCTGAATAACAACCTAATAGATCTAGATAGGGAGTAGAATTATAGTAGACAATATTTTTATCGCCTGTATTCCAGACCTCTCTACCATTTTGATCAATTATCGCACTGTAATAATTATAAAACGAACCAAAAATTGTCAGCCCTGAATTAAATCCCTGATCATTGTACATGGTAGCGGTTGCATCAGAGCGCTTAGTATCAGTGCTGAAAACATTCGATTCAGACCAAATACCCTCGCTATTATTATAGATCGGTTTAATCCTCCAAAAATAATTACTGCTCCATTGAATATTATCCTTATCAATGTAGACTAGAGAGCTAACTATCGTATCTGTTACAGATGAACTGAAATCAGACTCGTTAGATACTTGCACTTTATATTCCAAAGCATCCGGTATTTGTTCCCACTCAAACAACACATGAACAGAGTTAATAAGGCTATTATTAACTGGAGATATGAGTTCTCCATAAATAAGCGGAGACAAAAGAAAATTATAAAAAATAATTAATAATAAGTTTTTCAGCATTGATATTATTACTTATATGGTTTTGACAGGGATTGCTAAATGTATCCCTGCTCTTTAATCTTATCATAAATCTGATCAACCAGATTTTCTGGAGCTATACCGCTTGAGTCAATAATTATCTCAGCATTCTTTGGCGCCTCATAAGGGTCTGAAATACCTGTGAACTCTTTGATAACGCCTTTTCTGGCTAATTTGTAGAGGCCTTTTGCATCACGTTCTTCACACTTATCTAATGATGTAGACACATGAACCTCAATATATCCACCTAGTTTAGAGATCAATTTTCTATTAAACCTTCTATCATTTTTGTATGGTGCTATGGGTGCACAAATTGCTATTCCTTTATTTTTAGTAATCTCACTAGCGACAAATCCTATGCGCCTAACGTTTAAAGATCGATGCTCTTTTGAGAACCCTAGCTCACTAGACAAGTGCGTTCTCACTATATCTCCATCTAATAATGTTACTGGTCGACTCCCATTTTCTAATAGTTTGATTAGTAAACCATTCGCAAGTGTAGACTTTCCTGAGCCAGATAGACCGGTAAAAAAAATAGTAAAACCTCTTTCTCTTTTTGGTGGTCTTGAACTTTGCAACTCTTTTGCTACTTCTTCATAGGTAAACCAACTAGGAATATTCGTTCCGTCATCCAAATGTTGACGGAGTTCTGAACCCGATACTGTATTATACTTCATTCCATCTGAAACTTCATCAATAGGCCTGTATGAATCCTGATCAGGCAAATAAACAAGAAATTTAAATGGGACCATCTCAATGCCTATTTCATCTTTATATTTTTCAATAATATTCTGCGCATCATATGGCCCATAAAATGGGTTTTCATTTTTATCATTCCCAGGACCAGCATGGTCTCGTCCTACAATTAAATGAGTACACCCATAATTTTTTCTTATAATAGCATGCCAAAGCGCTTCCCTTGGACCTCCCATTCGCATTGCTAGAGGCAGTAAGCTTAGCATTGCTGTATCATTAGGGTATTTATCCAGCACAAGATCGTAACAGCGTACGCGGGTATAATGATCCACATCACCCGGTTTTGTCATACCAACTACCGGGTGAATTAATAGTTTTGCATTCAATTCTTTTATAGCACTTAGAGTCATTTCAACATGGGCACGATGCAGAGGGTTTCTAGTTTGGAAAGCGACAATCTTCTCCCATCCCATATCTTGAAATTTCTTCTTTAACATTTCTGGAGTATGTCTTAACGCTTGATAGTCATAATGATGTGGAAGATCAATGCCCTCTATTGGTCCTCCAACGTATACTGGATTACTCTCATTTAATAAATAATCTGCTCCAGGATGAGTATCATCATTAGTACCAAAGACCAGTTTGCTCTCCCTCTTTCTATCAGGTTCCCAAATATGAGTTATTTTCATCACAGCTAATGAGAAGCCTTCTTTATCTTTTAACGTTATCGATTCACTCACAGATACGGACTCTGCAAACTCAGAAGTAACATCCAGCATTATTGGCATGGGCCAGACTGTGCCATCATTTAATCTTAAATTATTTATCACAGACTCATAATCATCTAAGCCAAGGAATCCATTTAATGGAGAAAATCCTCCGTTTACAATCAGCTCAAGATCACAAATCTGTCTTGCAGTTAGTACCCAGCTTGGATAGTTAAGTGATTCTTTCTTTAAAGTATTTTTTGAGCGATCGTTCATAATGATATTAGTCCCTCCATTTTATAATATTATTTGATACTAATTTTTATATAAAGTAAAAACTGATTGAAATAAACTCTAATTATATGGTTAATCCTGTTGCTTTAAAAATGATTCAGTAAATATTTCATCATCTAGCTTTGCGTCAGGATTAAAAGCTTTTATTCTCATAATGGTATGGTTCCCATTAGGCTTATGCATTTCCATGATGGTTGGAAACCAATAGTTTTCTTTTTTTACAATGTCTTTCAACCATAATGTTTTATCTAACACTGAAGCACTATTAAAAAACTCTATTTTTCTTATTTGCCATAATTTTTCATCTATAAAAATCTTTTTTCCCCAATAGGAACTCTCTTTGACTGGTCTTGACAGTAAGATCACACAATTACGACCTTCAACTTTTTCTTTTCCACTCAAAATAAAAGTATCATCATTAATATTTCTACTCTCTAAGTCTTCATATATAAAGTCTGTTGCCATAAAAGACTTACCTTTTTCCTTAGACTTAACTTTCTTTGCAATTTTTAGCTTTGGAAGAAAAAACCATTGATCTGAGGAACCATCAGTCTTTATCCAGCTTAGTAAACCTGTACCATTTACTGATTTAGGTTTCAAAAATTTTACAAGTGACTTTTTAGAATGCTCGCCAGTTTTATATCGTTTCTCATACCTTATAAAGGCACGTGTTTTCTGCTTAGTCTTTCCATGTTTATTTCTTACAATTTCAAGGTGGATTTCTGATATAGATGATTCAGGCTTTGGAGAAGCCATCACTTTTTCCATCACACTTATTGCGGTATAACCTTCTCCATCAGAATAAAGAAACGAAAAATATAAAATAACTATAGCAAACTTATTCAGCTTTATCATTTTTATCATTTTTGATAAATAAAAGGCCAATGGGTGTAAAAATTAGACTGATTAGTGCTACAACTAAATAATCTTGCCCCTGTTTAAACTCTGATAGCCCGGCGGCCTGTAAACATAAAAATATATATAAAATTATAAGCAAGTCAGTATTGTTATGTGCCCACTCAACTATATTTTTTAAAGATATATTAACGATGCTAATTGACCCAGTTGAATCGACGGAAAGGCTAACTATCCACCAGATTATCATTACCATGGAGAATAGTAATATTACAAAACTTATTCTTTTATCCTGTTTTACGTACATTATTTTCGAATAAACTCTGGATCAATGAGACTAACCATCGCCGGAAGGATTGCCAGTCCACCAATTAAACAAAAACCTATAGATGCCATAATTAAAATACTAAAAGCCTTTAAAGGCAAAAAAACGGAATACATTAAAACAGAGAACCCGACTATTACCGATATCCCATTGAACAGTATTCCTTTACCAGAAACTTTCATTGTATTTTCTATTGCTTGGTCAAGCTCATAACCTTCTCTGATGTGTTCACGAAGGTGCCATAAAAAGTGTACTGAATAATCAACACCAACGCCAACAAGAATACAAGTAAGCAATGATGTTGTCATATTTAAAGGAATGCCAAAGTTTCCTAATAGACCAAATATCAATAAAACTGCAAGCGACATAGGTAAACTAGCTAGAATGCCTCCGACAAAAGATCTAAATACAATAGACATAATTATAAAAATTATTAATGCGGCAATAGCGAGACTAATTATCTGACCACGGATGACAAGATGGCTTACGGCCCCTAATAATGCTGCCGGTCCCGCAAGCATTGGCTTAATTGGTCTACCATCATAATAATTTGAGTGTATATAATCCTCAGTATCGTCAACCAGGGCCATTAAATCAACAGTTCTGACCTTTTTTATTCGAATAAAGGCTTGAGTAAAACTTGGGTCATCCGTATCATTTAAGATTAAATCAAAATCGTTGTCCTCCCCTGCGATTGAATATAAGAACATATACTGCTCAATAAGCTCCCTGCTAGAGGGTATTTTTAATGAGTCAGCGTTACCATTATTAAAAGAATAATGCATTTTTTTAATAACATCAGCAATAGAATAGGTTGTGCTGACCGCCTTATTTTTTTCTTTTATATGGGCCATTAGTTTATCAATGTGCTCTAATGATAATGGATCATAAATATCTCCCTCAATCAGTATATTTAACTGAGTTGACCCACCAAATGTATTGCTAATTACTCTACTAGCTTTTCTTATTTTTGAGTCTTTCGGAAAGAAATGATCTGGCACTGTATCAATCGTAATATCTCTTATTCCAAAAGAGAAGAAAAACATTCCCACAAAGAGAATTGCTAAAAAAGGGACCCGATTCCTAACAAAAAACCTTCCCCAACTAACCAGAAAAGTATTGACAAACTGTAAACTATTATCTCTACTTAGATATGTAGGCCTAGGAACTAGAATAAGGATTGCCGGTATAAACAATAAACTTAAAATAAAGGAAACAGCTATTCCAAAAGATACTAGTAGACCAATTTCGGTTACTTTACTCAGCTCATGAGTCATCAAACTCATAAAACTTATTACTGTTGTAATTCCAGCAAGAAAGATAGGCATTCCTAATCTATTCATGGTTCTTTTAAGAATCTCCGTTCTACTTAAATTTTTGTTAATCTTAGTAAACTCATAATAATGTGAAATGATATGAATACCATAATTATTTGCAATTGCGATCAACATTATTGGAATTAAACCTCCAATAATTGGGACAGAAATATTTAGCCAAGCCATAAGACCAAAGGTCCAAAGAATTGAAAAAGCGACGACAAAAAGAGGAAGGAAGGTTCCTGTCCAACTCCTAAAACTTAATATTAAGAGTAAAATCATCAGACCTAGCGCTAACGGAGTGAATGTTCTCATATCGCGCTTAACACTATCAATAGATTCAGCCGATGTTATAATAGGACTAGCTAGGTGAATCTTTTCAGGTTCTTCAAAATGCTCTACTATATTGTATAATCTTTTTCTGAACTCTATTTCATCAAAATCAGTTGAAGCAGTTATCTGTGCAATAAAACACATAACATTCATATCGGCAGAGATTAGGTTACCTATAATTTCACTTCTATGTATTGTCTCAATCAGATTGGCTTCATCTGTTGAATCGGACGGTATTTTCTCAAGAAGCTTTTGAATTTCAAAACCACCGTCATCAGGAACTATGTATCTCTGATTATAGATGGAGGCAACCCTGCTAATCGACGGCATATTCTCCAGTGAATCATGTAAAAATGAAAATTTAGTTAAGGTACTCTCCGATAATAAGTTTTCAGACTCTACAGCAATAATTACAATCTCATTCCCACTGAATAAATCTTCAACTAGCTCCATATTTTTTACTATTTTATGATCCGCTGGGACAAGAGACCGTAGTCCAGGATCAATTTCTAAATCCTGAATCCTCCATAAGAAAAATATAGTACATAAAATGATAACCGCTATGATTGAACGTGGATAGTGCGCGTCCAATAAAAATATACGTTTTGTTAATGTCTTAAAATTCATGGATATATTAAAGACTGTCAATTTACATTGTAATATTTTTAGATGTTAAGAACTACAAAACCTATTTTTTTGTTAGTAATATCTCAGATGATACCAAAAAGATATTCTTTTAATAGTCCAATTATCGTTCTTGCTAACGGAGATTTCCCTTATCACCCAGTGGCGACTCATCATTTGAAAGACTCAGGAACAATAATTTGTACAGATGGCGCAGCAGATAAACTAATTGATTTTGGAAAAAGACCTGATATAGTAATTGGTGATTTTGACTCTACATTAATAAATAAAAAAGACCGAACCGGAGAATGGTACAAAACACCAGACCAAAATAAAACTGATTTGGAAAAAACATTTGAATGGTGTATCGTGAATAAGGCTAAGGAAATAACTCTTCTAGGTTCTGATGGGAAACGCGAAGATCACATGATTGGCAATCTATTTACTTTAGCAAAATACTATGATGATATAAAATGTGATATGATTACAAATCATGCTAGAATCATTTGTGTTTCAGGAGAAAATTATATTAGCTCAAATCATAATCAGCAGATCTCAATTATAGCGGCAGAACCAATTGATAGTATTAATCTAGAGGGGTTACAATACACCATGAAAGATGAGAAACTATTACCCTCTGCGAAAGCAATATGTAATAAAGCAATCGGTGATCAATTTTATCTCAATGCCACTGGAAAAGTATTCGTGTTTTTAAACCATATAGATTAAATGAACCTGAGCTATTACGACCTTCTAATTATCATAGGATATTTTATTATCCTTATTATTATCGGTTTTTTTCGCACGCACAATAGTCGAGTTAGTCAAAATGATTATATACTTCAAGGAAGAAAGTTAAGCCTCCCTGGATTTATCGCTACATTAGTAAGCACATGGTATGGCGCGATACTAGGAATAGGAGAGAATACATACCTATATGGTATTCAAACCTGGTTTATTTTTGCTTTTCCCTATTATATATTTGCTACAGTCTATGCAATATGGATTTCAGAAAAAATTTGGAAAAAAAACTTATTATCCATTCCAGATGTTTTTAGGCAAAGCTATGGCTCTCAATCTGGAATTTTTAGCGCATGCCTTATATTCTTTCTCTCTAGCCCGGCACCATACATACTGAGTCTAGGCATATTAATTAAATTTATTTTCAACATCCATTTAATATGGGGGTTATTCATAGCATCAGGATTCAGCATTGCATATGTTTGGAATGGTGGACTTTCAGCAATCGTAAAAACAGACTATTTCCAAATGATGTTAATGTTCTCAGGTTTTATAATATTAGTAGCCTATTCTTGGGCTGAATCTGTATCACCTATTGAACTCTTTAGGTCAGTCTCATACAGCCACATTGACCCATTAGGTGGGAACACGATTCAGTACATTCTGGTATGGTTTTTTATAGCAACCTGGACAATCATTGATCCCAGTTTTTTTCAAAGATGCAGCTCCGTTGATAAACCAGAGACTGCTAAAAAAGGGTTGATTCTCTCTATTGGATTCTGGTTTTTATTTGATGTACTAACGATCACCGCTGGACTTTATGCATTTATTTTTATTGCTCCAGAAACTCCAATGATGGCGTATCCTTTACTTGCCTATAAAGTGCTCCCTCCAGGACTGTTTGGCGTTTTTGTTGTATCTCTTTTTGCTATTATCATGTCAACAATAGATTCAATGAGCTTTGTCAATGCAATAACGTTTGGAAGAGATATAGTTTGGCGAATGAGGCCAAAAGAAGCAAAAAAGAACCCCGTCTATCTAGTAAAAAGAGGACTTATTGCTGTCGCGATATTGTCTATTCTATTATCAGTAGCGATACCATCAGTAATAAAACTATTATATACTTTAGGCTCTATAGTCATCCCAGGACTTATCCTGCCATTCATTAATGCATTAACAAGAAGGAAAGAAAAGATTAATAATTATTTTTCATCACTATGGATACTTCTTCCCGTCACTATATCTTTTTCCTGGTTTGTCCTAGAAAAGTTGGCTCTTGGATTTTTACCAAATATTGAACCATTCTATCCAGGCATGGTGGTCTCAGTACTCTTCTATTTGATGCTGTTAATCAGCTCAGAGAATAACAGACTAGTTTATGACTCCATATCTTCAGAATAATTACCCTTTGTTGCTAGACTATTTAATTTAGCTCGCTTATAAAAAGCATCTTGGGCATCACTGATATTTTCATCTCTCCCGGTCCATTTTTTTAATGCTGCCGCTTGCAAAGCGCGACCATATGAGAATGTTAGACTCCAGGGTGAAGAAACGCCTAATAGTTTATTCATTGCATTCAAGTGAGCAGTTGCGCGCTCATCACTTTGGCCGCCTGATAAGAAGGCTATACCTGGTACAGCAGAGGGAACGCATCTTTTAAATACTCTAACAGTCAGCTCAGCGACTTGTTCTACGCTTGCTTTCTCAGGACAATTATATCCAGATAGAACCATATTCGGTTTAAGAACCATACCCTCTAATTCAACATTTTGTCCATAGAGCTCGTAAAATACGTTATGTAGAACTTCCTCTGAAATTAAAAAACTATCCTCAATATTATGGTCACCATCCATCAGTATCTCTGGCTCAACAATCGGAACAATACCATTCTGCTGACAGAGTGATGCATATCTTGCAAGCGCATGGGCATTTGCTGAAATGCAGGTCCCGGAGGGTTCACTTTGACCAATGGTAATTACGGCTCTCCATTTAGCAAAACGCGCTCCAAGCTCATAATACTCTTTAAGCCTATCATCAAGCCCGTCTAGGCCTTCAGTTACCTTCTCTCCATCTGTCCCTGATAAATTTTTTGCACCGGCATCCACTTTTATCCCAGGTATCACCCCAAGTTCCGATAAAAAGTCAGGAAAAGGAACACCATCCTTGATCGTTGATTGTCTTATGGTCTCATCATATAGGATAACACCACTGATGAACTCTTGCATTCCATTAGTGGTAAATAATAAGTCCCGGTATATATTCCTATTTTGTTCCGTACTCTCAACGCCGATTGAGTCAAAACGCTTTTTACAGGTTGGATTACTCTCATCCGCGGCTAAAATGCCTTTGCCTTTTACTGTCATCGCCTGCGCTGTTTCTTTCAGACTGTTAAAATCTAAACTCATTTTTTATCTTTCAATTTTTATTTTTGGCCAATCTCATTCAACATATTATCAAACCATTCTACCTGAAAGTCAAAAGGTTTACCACCTTTAATTCTCTTGAAGTCGATTAACCCCAGTTTACTATCGTTATCGATGTCTCTACCAACTACTCCACTTTGTTGGTCTAATGCAAATTTTGCTGCAAGACCCGCTGATTTTTCTATCAAACCAAGGTCTTTATTATTGG
>TARA_B110001454_G_scaffold52724_3_pt1 | contig 9856 bp, 10 predicted proteins | sample TARA_B110001454 | Tara Oceans TARA_B110001454 (sample SAMEA4397004) | marine metagenome | biome: Polar Biome; feature: [MES] marine water layer (ENVO:01000295) within the mesopelagic zone...; material: water (ENVO:00002006), including particulate matter (ENVO:01000060) such as...... | reverse complement strand
GAAGATGAAGAAGATGAAGAAGATGAAGAAGATGAAGAAGATGAAGAAGCTTCTCCTAAAAAATATACTATTAAAAAAGTAGCTAAAACCCGAAAAGCTTTAGTCACAAAAAGTAAAATAATTAAAGGAGCAGATATTCCAGCGAAGAAAGACCGCTTCACTATTCAGATTATTTCAAAAAAACAGCTTTTAGATGCTCAAAATTTTGCAGACAAACTAATTAAATCTGGTTACGATGCCTATATTCAAAAAGCTTACTTTAAAGAAACTGAAGAAGTATGGTACAGAGTACGAATTGGTAGTTATGATAATTACAATTCTGCTCAGGCAGTTGCAGACATAGTTAGTAAAAATATAAAGCTTTCAGTCTGGGTAGATTTTGTGAGATTGGATAAATAACTTATAATCTTAATAAGGAATTAGCTTTGAGTGAATACAATTTACACTATAATTACAAGGATCTATTCTTAGCACCTCGATTAGCCCTGAGCCCTAAGAAGATCTGGGTATTTATCTTTGGAAACCTATGTGGTTATATCGCATATTGGATTCTTAGCTACTTATCATTAGTATTTTCTGGTGTTCAAATAAATGATGCTATAACTGATTATGGACTTTTCCCATGTTTGTATGGTAATTCTGGACCTTTAATCTCTTGGCTAATTTATTATTCTGGAATATGCATATGGTTGTTCTTTGTTCTTATTTCTATAACTGCGGTTTCAAGAATTACGGTCAAACAACTAAAAGGTGATAATTTCTTTTCAGCAAACGATGCACTTGACTATGCTATGAAAAAATGGAAGTCAGTTATCTTTGCACCGCTCTCAATAATTTTTATTATTTTTATACTTTTTATAATTGCCTGTATTTTTGCAATGATTGCCAGTTTACCATTAATTGGAGACCTATCATTACCGCTATTTTATATTTTTTATTTTTTGGGAGGTATTTTTACAGTCTATTCATTTATAGTTTTTATGGTATCATTATTTTTTAGCCCTGTAATAATTGGAGCGATTGAAGAAGATACCATAGGTACAGTTTTTCATTCATATCAGATTACCTTTAATCAACCTTGGAGAATAATAACCTACCATGCTCTACTTATACCGCAGATTATAATTTTTATAAATATATTCTCTTGGTTTTATAGTATGTCATTTAGTTTGATTAACCTGATTTTTGGATATTTTATGGGTGGAAGGTTTGAAAATATTTTGGGGTACGCTGTATCTATAGTAGATACTAGCTGGATATCCAGTGATACATCAATGCTAAATATTATTTTAGAAAAAGATTTATTTAGACCACTTACTATGGCATCTGACCTAATAGAATTTATCTTAAGCTCTTTGATTAAATTTTTTAGTCTAATTTTAATGGCATTGCCAAATTTTTATTTTGATAGTTATACAGGATCATTAACAGCTATAGAAACTATTTCAGGAATTCTATTATCTATTCCTCTAATATTACTTACTCTGTCAGTTATTTCTTATGGGCTATCAATATTATCAGTAGGTGAAACACTTATATTCATTATATTTAAAAAAATTATGGATGGCGATAATATCTTATCACTAAATAATGAAGAAGATATTAACAAATATCAAGTTGATGAGAAGGTTGACTTTGATCGTTCAAGCCAGAACATTCTATCATCTACTGAAGAAGAATAACGTTTTTTTACCAAGTCATTGTGCCTTGTAATACTTGAACAAGCTAGGTAATTTTAGGGCTGTATGATAGTATTACGTTCGGATTTGTTAGCCGGATTTAAGAATAAGCTTTTTGAAATAAACGTTAAGAATCTAGATAATATTGATATTTCACTAGAGAATAACATATTAGTTTGCAATTTTACATCAAGAATTGAAAAAAATGGTTTCAGAGTCTCCGGTAATATCGTAAACAATGTTCTATATAATTGTGATCGTTGTCTAGAACCTTTTTGTAATAACAATAAGGTAAAAACTAATTTAATTCTTACTAATGATTCTGAAAAAATAAAAAATGACAATTATGAAATAATTTATTTTTCTGATCAAAAAAATAGTATTGATCTTAAGAATGTATTGTTGGAAATGCTTTTAGTAGAAACTCCGTTAAAAAACTTATGTACAAGTAGCTGTAAAGGTCTATGCTCAGAGTGCGGATTTAATCTTAATGTTTGTTCTTGTAGTAATTAGCTTTAATAAATAATTATATAATTAGTATTAGGGAGAAAATATGGCACTGCCAAAAAGACGACAGTCTAAAGCAAGAAGTAGAAAAAGACGAACTCACTATAAATCGACTTCAGTCTCAACTACTACATGCACTCAGTGTAATTCCACTAAGATGCCCCATAGGGCATGTCCTAACTGTGGATATTATAAGGGGCGTCCTGTTATTTCAACATCTTGATTCAACGAAAAATTAGTTGCTTCAATTTTTTATGTTTTTGTTTCGTAAATAGACTATCGTTTAAACGGATATAAAAATAAATGACAAGAGCTACCATAACCTCAACCGCACATTATGTGCCGGAGAAGATATTAACTAACCATGATATTGAAAAATTGGTGGACACTTCCGATGAATGGATTCAAAGTAGAACAGGTATCAAACAGAGACATATTGTATCTGAGGACGAAGCATCATCCGATCTATCTACACATGTCGCTAAAGATCTTTTAGCAAAACGAGGTATTGAACCTAGTCAAGTAGATGTTATAATTATAGGTACTGTAACGCCCGACCATCTAACTCCATCTACTGCGGCAATTGTACAAAATAATATTAATGCTCAAAATGCTTGGGGTTTTGACCTAAGTGCTGCATGCAGTGGGTTTTTATATGGATTAGAGACTGGATCAAAATTTATCGAATCTGGAGCATACAAAACAGTGATGGTAATTGGTGTAGATACGATGACCTCAGTACTTGACTTTAATGATCGAGAAACCTGTGTAATATTTGGTGATGGTGCAGGAGGAGTATTACTAGAACCTTCTGATTCAAATGATGGTATTATTAGTTCTATCCTTAAAACAGACGGTTCGGGAGCATCCAGTCTTCGAATTCTAGCTGGTGGTAGTAGAAAACCAGCGTCTGAAAATACTTTAGTTAATCGAGAACATTATATAAGACAAGATGGTAAAAAAGTATTCAAGTTTGCTGTTAAAAGAATGGCTGATGTTTCGGCTGAGATACTATTAAACAATGGTCTTAGGGGCGAAGATATAAAACTATTTATCCCTCATCAGGCAAATAAACGTATCATTGATGCAACTAGTGAACGCTGTGGAATACCAAAAGAAAAGGTGCTGATAAATATAGAAAGATTTGGGAATACTACTGCCGGAACGATACCAATTGGTCTCAACGAAGCTGTAGAAAACAATTTAATTAACAATGGCGATTACCTATTACTCTCATCATTTGGCTCAGGGTTTACTTGGGGAAGTATATTAATTAAATGGAATTCATTAGTGTGAAAAATGGTTGGCTTTTCCCTGGGCAAGCATCTCAAAAGGTAGGGATGGGAAAAGATTTATTCGATAAAACTGAAATTGGTAAAAAATATTATAATATTGCTAACGATATACTAGAAGTAGATATTCAATCAATCTCATTTAATGGTCCAGATGAACTATTAAAAAAAACGAAATACACCCAACCTGCTATTTTTATTGTAAGCACAATAATTGCGGAAATCATGATTGAAAATGGTCATTCTTCCGATGGTGTTTCCGGTCACAGCCTAGGAGAGTACAGCGCTCTAGTCGTTGCAGGTGCCTTTGATTTTGAAAGCGGATTAGAATTAGTAAAGCTACGTTCGGAAAGCATGTATAATGCTGGAAAGAATAACCCTGGATCAATGGCAGCTATTGTAGGCCTCTCTGCTAATGAAGTTGAAAAATTATGTATTGATAATACACCCGATAAACTTGTAGTTGCTGCAAATTATAATACGGAAAATCAAATTGTAGTTTCCGGACATATTGAGGCCGTAGAGGCCTTGATAATTTCTGCAAAAGATCGAGGTGCGAGGATGGCAATCCCACTAAATGTGAGTGGGGCATTTCACTCTCCCCTTATGAGGTCCGTTAGAGAAGAACTTGCCGATAAGTTAGATTCTATCGAAATTTCAGATATTAAGATTCCTGTATTTACTAATGTTGATGCTAAACCAAAAACAAAAGGTGCAGAAATAAAAAATTCTTTAATCCAGCAACTAGAAAACCCAGTACTGTGGTCTTCCTCAATCAAAAACATGATTGAAAATGATTTTACTTCTTTCTTAGAGATTGGACCGGGTAAGGTTTTACAGGGTTTAAATCGAAAGATTAAAAGAACAATACCTACCAAAGGTATTCAATCTTATGACGATATTTTAACCTATGAAGTTTAACCTAGAAAATAAAATCGCAATAGTTACTGGTGCCTCTCAAGGTATAGGAAAAGTAATAGCAATCGAATTAGCCAAATCTGGTGCGCATGTTGCATGCATAAGTAGAAATAAAAATTCATTAGAATCAATCGTTGATGAGATTACTCAGAATAATGGAAAAGCATTTTCATTCTCCTGTGATATTTCAGATTTAGAAGCATTTAAAAAGATAATTGCAGAAATTATCGATCAAAATGGGAGAATTGATATTCTTGTTAACAATGCCGGCATCACAAAAGACTCATTATTAATTAGAATGTCTGACGAACAATGGGACGATGTTATTAATATAAATTTAAAGGGTGCCTTTGGTTGTACGAAAGCGGTTATGCGTAATATGATGAAAAATAAGTTTGGAAGAATAATAAATATTACATCTATTGTTGGTTTAACAGGTAATGCTGGTCAAGCTAACTATGCGGCATCAAAGGCTGGTCTTATTGGTATGACCAAGTCTATTGCAAAAGAGGTTGCTTCAAGAGGTATCACCGCCAACTGCATTGCCCCAGGGTGGATTGAATCATCGATGACTGATGTGCTTGCTGATGAAGTAAAAAATAAATTTTTATCACAAATTCCTATTGGGACGATAGGCTCCCCATATGATATTGCCAATACCGTAATATTTTTAGCGTCTAATGAGGCTAGTTATATTACGGGTCAAACAATCACCGTTGATGGTGGTCGAATAATTAACTAATAATAAACAGGAGAAAAGACATGTCTACGTTTGATAAAGTCAAAGAAGTAATCATTGATAAACTTGGAGTTGATGATTCTGCAATAACTGAAGAAGCACATTTTGTAAATGATCTTGGTGCAGATTCTTTAGATACAGTTGAACTCATTATGGAATTCGAAGAAGAATTCGGTATTGAAATTCCAGATGAAGATGCTGAGAATATTACCACTGTAAGTAGTGCAATAAAATATATTAAAGAGAATAAATAACTAGAATTATAAAAGAATGTCTATAAAAAAGGTTGTCATTACAGGTTTGGGTGCTTTAGCTCCCAATGGGAATTCAGCTGACCTTTTTTGGTCAGCCATTAAATCTAGTACCAGTGGAATTGCACCGATAAGCTATTTTGATGCTTCAAATCATAGGGCTACTATTGCCGGAGAACTAAAAGATTTTGATGCTGCAGAGTTCATAGACTCGAAAGAGATACGCAAGCTTGATCCTTTCTCTATCTTTGCACTAGTGGCATCAATCGAGGCTATAGAATCTGCAAAAATAGATCTTGAAAATATAAACTTAGACCGTGCGGGGGTTATCATTGGCACTGGCATCGGAGGTATTCAAACATTAGAAAATGAGCATGATGTTATAAACGCTAAAGGATCTAGAAGAGTCTCACCACAATTTGTTGCCAAAATGATACCAAATATTGCTGGTGGACACCTATCAATGAAATTTGGTTTTCGTGGCCCGAGTCAGACTGTGATATCTGCTTGCGCCTCGTCTAACGACGCAATCGGTATTGCACTAAGATTAATTCGATACGGTGACGCTGATATTATTTTGACAGGGGGAACAGACGCCAGCATTACACCCTTAACAATTGCTGGATTTGCAAATATGAGAGCGTTATCTCAAAATTCTGATAATCCGACAGCTGCAAGTAGACCTTTTGACGCGGACAGAAATGGCTTTGTATTGAGTGAAGGTTCTGGTATGCTAGTTATTGAATCGGAAGAACATGCTCTTAAGAGAGGTGCGCCTATCCTAGCAGAATTAGCAGGATATGGATCGACAGATGATGCATTCCATATTACACAACCCGCCCCGGAAGGTCTTGGAGCATACAAGGCAATGGAAAACGCAATATTAGATTCTGAAATAAATCCTGGAAGTATTGATTACATTAATGCCCATGGAACCTCTACCCCTTTTAATGATAAAAACGAGTCTAAAGCAATCGCCAACCTGTTCAGGGATAGTTTAAATAAACTTAAGATTAGTTCAACAAAGTCAATGACAGGACATTTACTTGGAGCAGCAGGAGGTCTTGAGGCCATTGCCACCGTAAAGTCCATTGTTAATCAAATAATACCTCCAACAATAAATTATGAAACTCCTGATCCTGAATGTGCAACCCTTGATTATACTCCAAATCATGCCGTAGAAGCTGAAATAAATTCAGCCCTCTCAAATACTTTTGGCTTTGGTGGGCACAATGCAGTGTTATGTTTTAGGAAATATAATTGAGTTTAATTTATAAATTAAAAAATATACTCAAACCCACAGACTCGCTCTCTCCCGTTGAAAATAAAATAAATTACCTGTTCCATAATCGAGGTTATCTGGTTCAGGCATTTACACATAAATCCATTTCGGCATTGCCAAGGCGAAACTATGAGCGATTAGAATTTTTGGGCGATGCTGTGATTGACATTATTATTAGTAGGGAACTAATGAGAGAATTTCCTGAAGGAGATGAAGGTTTTTTAACACAAAGAAGGGCCTCTCTTGTTAGAAAATCATTCCTAGCCAAAATAAGTAAAATGCTTGATCTATTAGATCACATTAAGATTGAATCAAGTGTAAATATGAGTATCGAAAAAATAGCAGAAAAACAACAGGCAAACTTGTATGAGGCTATTATCGGTGCGATTTATTTAGATGGTGGGATTGAACCGTGCAGAAACCTAATATTAGATACAATATGGGCACACAGGACTGAAGCCTGGAAGGAGACAAATTACAAAGGTAAACTAATAGAATACTGCCATATAAAAGATATTGGCAGTCCTACATTTAACGTAAAAGACATAACTGGCCCTGATCATCAGAAGACATTTGAGATAGAAGTGAAAATTGATGACCAATCTTTTCCTACTGGTATGGGACTTGATAAAAAATCAGCTGAACAAACAGCGGCACAAATAGCGTTGGAACAGTTAGGCGCGCCTTTTTAAGATTCTAAATCTTTTATTTTATCTCTAAGCTTTGCCGCTTTTTCATATTCTTCTTTTTCAACAGCTTTTTTAAGTTTTATCTCTAGATCTTCGATTGTGTATTTTGGTATAATTGGCTGATTTTCTGATATGATATCTTCCTGCTCAACTCCCGCCTCTTTAATGATTTCAGGACTAACATAAATCTGCGTATTGAGCCTAAGAGCAATAGATATAGCATCACTCGGCCTTGCATCTATCGTTTTAGTCCCAAAATCTGGGCTTTTTAATTTTAATTTTGCATAAAAAACACCATCATTAAGCTGAGATATATTTACTGAGATTAATTCAGCATCTATTCCTTTGATAATTTCACATATTAAGTCATGAGTCAGAGGTCTAGGCGTTGCTACAGCTTCAAGGGCTAAGGCAATTGACTGCGCCTCAAATGAACCAACCAATATTGGTAATACTAAATCGTCGTCATCTGTTTTTAGAATTACCGCATAACTACGGCTTGAAGGATGATAAGAAATTTTTTCAACATTAACACAAATCATAGAATCTCTGATAATTCATTTTTTAGTTTTACAATATTTTTAACAGGGCTAGGGTCTGTTTTATGTAGAATAGCACACCAATAACTTAACCAATCACCGTAATGTATCAACAGTAAGAATCTTTCATTAAAACTGTCTCCTGCTACTTCAATTTTAAATTGATCCACTCCTATTTCATCTAACATTTCCATTACTATTTTTTGTCTAGCTTTATTTCTTTCATTCATCTCCCTATCAAATAGCCAAATAATAAAATAATTAGAAAATAGGGTTGGATTATTTTCCCATCCAACTATTTCATTATGATTCATCTCAGGATAGATACTATGATATGCTAGTATTTTACTATTTTCACATATCTGTCCTTTTAGACGCACTGCAGCAGTCTGTAACTTTTCTGAATCTGCATATATGATTGGAACTCTATTAAAAATTCTTTTAGCTAATGCTATTGTCGGATTATTATTATCATTACTACTATAAATATGCCGATATTTTTTAATTAATTGAGATGATGATATAAGCGATGATTTAAAACCAATCGAAATAATATTTAGCTTACTTAAAATATATAAAAGTGGAATAAATGAAAAAGCCAATGCAGCCCTAGGTTGCATTTCAGATGGAATAATAACTATATCATAATCATATTTTTTAGATAGTTTACGGATAGTACCTCCAGTAGTAATTGCACATATCTTAGCACCATTCAAAACAGCTTTTTCTAGAACATTGATTGTTTCTTCTGTATTTCCAGAATAGGATGAACAAATAACCAAGGTTGAACTATCAACCCATCTCGGAATATCATAACCTCTAAAAACAAAAAACGGCATTTCAATTTCATCATTTAGCATTGTATAGACGACGTCTCCACCGATTGCAGAACCACCCATGCCAGCAATTACAATTTTATTAATCCCAGAGTAATCATTTTTCAAAATAATCCTCTCTCCAAGTTTTATTGCAGCCTCTATGTTTTCTGGAAAGTTCCATATTGATTGAAACATTTTATCCTTGTCTACCCTATCTATCATGAACGCCTTCCTTCTATTATTTTAAAAAATTTATATAGCTCACTTTGGCTATTCAGACCAAGACTTATTAAAGTATCGTACGCAGAATTAAAATAGCTATCAGCCAGGGAGGCAACTTTATCTTTGATCTTATTTTCTATCAAAAATTTGCGTATATCACCCAAGTTTTCACCATCAAACTGGGCTATCATTTTTTCCCAGTCAGGTTTAAAGTTATTTTTAGCTTCAATCGCGATAGCAGTCTTTTTATTTGAAAAAATATCGCTTCCCAAGCTTTTACCAACAATTTTTTTCTCACTAAAAATCTCCAAAAGATCATCTTGAATCTGAAAAGCAATACCAACATCTGAACCGACTTTTATAAGTCCTTCAACAATACTACTAGGTTTTCCTGCCAAAATTGCTGGAAGAGAGCAACATGCACCTAATAGAGCACCCGTCTTTTTTTCTACCATTTCAATATAATCACTCAATGAGATATCTTTTTTATTTTCAAAATATTTATCTAATGCCTGTCCCTCACAAATCTCTAGAACTGTTTCATTAAATGGCTGTAAAATGATTGCTTGATTTTGTCCTAATCCATTTAGAATAAGCTGGCTGATAGTAAAAATTCCATCTCCCGCTAATATTGCAGATGAAATATCATACTTTTTATGTACGGCAGGTCTATTTCTTCTAATATCATCAGAGTCCATAATATCATCATGTATCAGTGTAAAACAATGAAGTAGCTCAACTGCTAGAGAGATTTTCATTATAGTGTCTGGATCTGTTTTAAATGCTCTACCAGACAGGTGGACAAGTATAGGCCTAAATCTTTTCCCAGTTCCTTCTAGAGCGAATCTAATAGGATCATAAAGGTATTCTGGATATTTAGGTAGGGGAAATGATTTTAATGAATGATTAAACTCTTTTCT
>TARA_B110001454_G_scaffold90160_1_pt1 | contig 9868 bp, 6 predicted proteins | sample TARA_B110001454 | Tara Oceans TARA_B110001454 (sample SAMEA4397004) | marine metagenome | biome: Polar Biome; feature: [MES] marine water layer (ENVO:01000295) within the mesopelagic zone...; material: water (ENVO:00002006), including particulate matter (ENVO:01000060) such as...... | reverse complement strand
TCTTGATCAATTGAAGATCCGCATCAATTCCCTGAAATTTCTCCGGTGACCATAGCATAGGAGTTACACCCGATCCCATCTCGAACTCGGAAGTTAAGCCCTATAGCGCCGATGGTACTGCGCGGGTAACTAGCGTGGAAGAGTAGGTCGTCGCCGGGAACTTTAATAAGCCCTGTTCATTTTATGAGCAGGGCTTATTCATTTATAAGATAATTTATTGATTATATTAAAAAATATAATAAAACAAAACCTCTTGAAGCCTCTTCTTTTCAATCGGTAAATTGAGACCAGGTTCTAAAAAAGAAAGTAGTATGTTTAAAAGAATTATAACGCTAACCATTCTTACGATAGTTGTTTGCAGATGTCCACTGATAGCTCAAGCAAGACTTGAAGGTCAGTTTTTTGAGTACACTTCATATTATATTAGTAATTTTAATATAAATACTGGTGTGTCTGATGTACCTTTGTTTCGCTATCGAATCCAATCTGATTCTTACCCTATTTATATAAAAATATGGTTTAGAGCATCTCTACGATCTCCTTATCTAGGATTAGATAATAGAGAAACATTAACAGAGATTGAATCTAATATTTTTCAAATGAAGGAAGATATTGTAATTGATAATATAAATTTTTCTTCTAATTCAAGTTTTTTGCTTGATGAAGCAAATCCTCCCAATGTAGTTCAAATTTTGATTCGTACAATTGATTCAATTAATCCATCTAACTTTGAATCAATAACAAGTGCAATGATGACTACTGGTAAATTAGCTGATGGAGAATATAAGTTCGAATTAAAGATTTATTCCGGTTCTTCAAAATTTGATGTATCATTAACAGATCAGGCTTCAAAGACTATTATTGTAGAAACACCTTCAGGAATTAATCTTGAATCTCCTGGTGGTATGTTAGCTGATACTTCATTTAGTTCCGTTTATACAACATATCCAGTTTTTAATTGGAATAAAGGAAATTGTAATAGTTGCATTACATATATACGATTAGCGGAATTTAAAAATGATTATCATTCTTCTTTGGATGAAGCTCTACAAGATGAAAGAATGTTACCTTTTAATCAGGCAGCTGAATGGTTTTATCTCTCAGATATTAGTACATTTCAATATCCTACTTCTGATGCTCGCCCATTAGAATACGGTAAAATTTATGTATGGCAAGTTAAAGTTGAGATTCCCACAACAAATGGCTATGAAGACGAATTGTCTTCTGTATATGCATTTAAAATATCTAACCCTTCTCAGTCAGCTGTAATAAAAACGCAAAATGCAAATCAACAAAATTTAATTCGAGCATTAGGAGAAGATCAGTACAATGCCCTATTTGGGGTAGATGGTCCTCTTGCTGGTTATTCTATGACCAATAATATCATTCTAAATAATTCAAAGGTTAATCAAACAATCTTAAATCAGATTTTATCTAATATATCAAAGAAAGAGTTATTAATTAACTCGATTTTAGTTGAGAAATAAATTGCAAAAGATAATAATTACCTCCATTTTTTTATTTTCTTATATCTTTGCAGGAGAAAGAATCGCAATTGCTACAAAAATAATTGGGAATGCCCATTATATTCGTGGTAATGGAAGTCAATCAATAATAAAAAAAGGTCAAATATTTGAAACCGGTGATATACTTAGTACAAAAAAAGGAGGTTTTGTTGCTCTCTTATTTATAGATGACAAAACAGCTTTAAAGATAAAAGAAAATTCAAAATTAACAATTAATGGTATACGTTCAGCTAGAGCAATAGCTAAAGAAATTAAATTAGATGGTGGAGTTATACGTGCTATAGTTAGTAAACAAAGACAGGCCGATTTTATCATTAGGACATCAGTGTCGATTGCATCAGTAAAGGGTACAGATTTTTGGATAATTTCAAATAAATCAAATGATTCTCTCATTGGACTAGATGGAAAAGTAGAATTTTCTAATATAATTTCTGGAGAATCTTTAGAAATAACTAGTGGAAAAACTGGTATATCGTCATCTACTGGTGATCTTCAGTCATTTAAAACTGATCCAAAAAACATTCCAGATGATCCAAGTGATGATGGTAGAGGTGAACAAAAACTTGAGATCAAATTTGAGGATGCGTCAGGAAATAAGAAAACCTTAGTTATTAAATATAAATAATATTGGTTTTGACTCAAAAGCTTATATCTAAACTAAGGGTCATAGTCCTGCTGCTTTTATTAATAAGTAGTCTAAGCAGTCAGACAAGATTATTACACCATACACCTCCGCCGTACGCTGAGGTAGGTAAAGAACTAATATTAAAAGCCTCTTCTTTTGAGGTTGTTGACCCCATAGATGCAACTTTATATTATCGTCTTCCTGGAAGTAAATCTTTTTTAGAAATACCTTTCACAGATTCAGGGATAAACTGGGAAGCATCTATTCCAGGTTTTGCCATGACCAAAGAGGGTTTAGAGTATGTTATTACTTTTCAATTTAGCAAGGATCGATTAGTATCATTTCCAAGAGAAGACCCATATAATTACCCACATTATTTAATTACAGTTCCTTCTAAAAAAAGTGAATTAGGTCTCATGGATGGTAATTCTAATCAAGATATTCTTATTTTATCTCCTGAGCCAAATGAATTAATTGATCAAAAATCTATATTGATTGCAGCTTCTTTTTTTAATGCAAATAAAGTAGATATTTCTACAATCCAATTATTAATTGATGATATAAATGTATCCAATTCTATTCTAGTTGAAGAAAATATCTTAAGTTATGATCCAGGTGAATTATCTGTTGGTATTCATACTGTTACACTATTGCTAAAAGACTTAGATGGAAATGATATCTCTCCATTAAGTTGGAAGTTTACAGTCGGGACAGAACGTATAGAAATTTCAGAACCAATTAAATATAATGGTAAAATTAATAGTCGGTTATCTTCTGAAAAACTAAGTGGAACTTCATTAAATATAGCAGAGTTAGTAGGTGGCATGAAAGTAGATGTCCAATGGGCTCAATTAAGTACGGATGTTAGATTGACTTCCAGAGAATCTCCTTATTCGCAGCCGCATAATCGATTTGGCACTACCTTTTCTTTAGGAAATTTTATTGATTTTAGTTTGGGAGATTTCTATCCCCAACTAAGTCGTTTTACTATTGATGGTAAACGAGTTCGAGGCATTGGTGTTAATGCAGATTTAAATTGGTTTCGAATTCAATTCATTAGTGGTGAATTAAACCGAGCTGTTCAAGAAAGAAATAGTTTAAATGGTGGGTATAGTATTTTACATGACTTAACATCGAGAAATGAAGATGGATCTAAATCATATTATTTAGATAGAACAGGGTTTACTTTTCGAAGAAACGTGACTGGATTAAGGCTTTCGATGAATTTATTTTCTAAACTAAAGGCAGGTGTACATCTCATAAAAACTCGTGATGATACTTCTTCAGTAAATAAAGTTTTAAATGAAGCTACTTTTTTATCAGACTCTCTAGTCCAAGGTGTTCCTGTGGGTATATACACAGTTGATGACTTTAATAATGCATTAACATTAGCTGGAAATAAATTAAACACACCAACTAATAATTGGAGCGGACAAAAACCTCAAGATAATCTTGTGTTTGGATTTAACATCGGTACTGTATTGGATAATCGAAAATTAATTTTGGATTTTGATTGGAACATGAGTCTTTATAATAGAGACATATGGAATGGAGAAATGTCTATTTCAGAATTGGATACTGCTTTAGATGATTCATTAGATGGTTTTATAGGGCTCTTATATGACGAAAATGGTAAAGAAATTTCTGGTTCAACAAAGATTAGAACAGGAGATATTATTTTTGATCCAGAAAATATTAAAAGTATGTTTATTATCAATACTAATATGACCCCCATTGTACCTTTTGATTTAAATGCACTCAAATCCAATCCAATCGCAGCAATTATAAATATGCCTTCGTCTGCTTTTAGAATCAAACTAAGAGGAAATTATTCAAGAAATAGTATACTAGCAGAATATTTACAAGTTGGACCAGAATATATTTCACTAGCAAATCCATTTATAAGAAGTAATACTCGTCAGTTTACTATATCAGATAGGATTTCTTTACTAGACCAAAAGTTATTTCTTAATGTAGGTTTTAAGCATCTTGATAATAAAATTTTAAAAACAACGGTCTCTCCTTTAAATACAAATACTTTATTTATGAATTTAACTTTTTTATTAGGTTCAAATATGCCAACATTTGTTTTAAACTATCAGTCGATAGGTAAAAATAATGAAAAAACAAAATTAGATTCAGTTGGCAGCAAAACTGTTGATTTAAGAGAAGATTCAAAATCTTCAACTAGTATGGTTGCAGTTAGTGTACCTTTCTCAAGTGGAAATCTTAAGCAAAATCTCACTCTAAATATTGGGAATGTTGCTAATCTAGATAATTTTAACAATAAAAGAAGTGCTTCTTATTTATTCCCCAAAACAGATTCGAAGACAATTTCAGTGACTTTATCTTCACTATATCCTAATCAATTAAAAACTAATTATCTTATTAGCCAAACTACACTTGAAATTCCTTCTATAGTTGAAAATAATCTGATTAAAACTCCTTACAAATGGACTCATTTATCTTTTTCAGCTAACAAAATGATTTTTCAAGAAAAAGTAAATTCTAAAGGTGCAATCACTTTTTTGAATAGTAAAAGTAAAATTAATTCTAAGCTTCTAGGTCTAAGGGCTGGACTTGATTATCGGTTACATGAAAATTTAACAGCCTCAATGATGAGTCAAGTAAGGTTTAACTATACGCCTGATTTCAAAGAAGATAAATTAGATAATGATGGAGATGGAAAGATTGATAATTCTGGTGAGGGTTTTAATATAAATTCCATAGGTATAATATTTAATGTTCAATATAACTTTTAAGTATGCAATTAAAGACTGAAGACGTTCAAAAGTATATCCAAAGTAACTGGATTGGTTGGGTAATAACTTTTGGTGCAATAATAATTGTTTCATTTGCTCATTGGATAGGTATTTTTGATACAATCGAATTAAAAACTTACGATTATCGGTTTAATTCTGTTAGAGGTCCCTTAACAGGCTGGACAGCTTCCGATTCAACTTATATTAATAAAGGGACTGATATTGTTTTACTTGAAGTAGATGATGAAGCTTGGAGACTTATGCCAGAAGAATGGCCTTACCCTCGCGGAACCGTATGGGGAAAAGTCATACGTAATTTGTACAAGGCAGGGGCAAAAGTTATAGTCTTTGATATTCAATTTGATGCCCCAGAGAATCGTTCTGAAGTCTACCATGATTTAATTACTAATATGTCACCAGACCAAATACTTAATCAAGTGCCCAATGTTAGAGATTCATCGCAAGCAAAATACATATGGGAATCACTTCCATATATGATACCTCGACATGGCGATAAAATGCTTGGGGAAGCTATTGCAGAGGCTCAAATGTTTGGAACATCTGTTGTTATGCCTGTAAAAATGGTAACAGAGCCAACATCTGTTCCCCCACAATATATTTCTTACCCTGTAGAGCCAGTTATGCAAGCTAATCCAGAAATGGGATTAATTAATGACCAAATGGATATGGATGGTTTCTCAAGAAGGTATGCCCTTTTTGGTGAAATGGCTCATGAACCTGATAAATATTATTTGACCCTTGCAGTAAAAGCATTTAAAGCATTTAAAAGTATTCCGGATACAGCTAAACCTTATTTTAATCCTGATAATCTTTCCTGGAATTATGGAGGTTACAATATAAATGCTTACGGTGCAGGAAATTCATTTCTTGTAAATTATTATGGGCCGCCTTCAGGTTATAAATATAGAGGAGATAGAGATCTTCCACCTTGGGGTACTTTTCCTAAATTTTCTTTGGCTTATGTCATTGATACTGAAGATGTTACTCTAAGAGATCCTATCGAAGATATTGATTGGATGAGTCAATTTCTTCCTGGGCAAATACCTGAATGGATTAATAATATAGAAGATCCTTTTGAACGTAAGGAGATGATGGATGCAATGGGTATCAGTGAGGAATTTGATGTAAAAAAATCACCTTTTTATAATAAAATTGTTGTTATAGGAACTTCAGTTGAGGTCCATCATGATTACAAACAAACACCTTTTTATAATTTTTGGGGAATTCAACAATTAACACCTGGAATGGAAACTCATGCTAATGCTATCCAAACTCTTTTAGATGAGAATTATGTAAATGTGATGGGTGGACAATTGACCGAATTGATTTATGGTTACCCATTTAGTCATAGTCTATTAATAGCATTCCTAAGTTTAATAGCATTTTTTATTTTATCTTATTTGAATCCAGTTTCAGCTGGAATTCTTATTATTCTTGAAGGCTTTATTTATTTTGCAATAACATGTGGAGTTTTTGTTGATGACCTATTTTGGTTCATAAAAAGCAATTTAGCTTCAATTTTTCCTGAAAAAATAATGTCAAATAATCCTAATCTCTTTAGTACACCCTTACCAGAGATAGGAGAATCATATGTTATACCTTTAGTTGCACCATTAGTTGGTTTATTAGTGACATATACTGGAAATGTTATTTATAAATTTATAATTGAGCAAAAAGATAAAAAGTTTCTTAAAAATACTTTTGGAGCATATATATCACCAGATCTTATTGATCAGATGTATTCTGATAAACAAGAACCAAAACTTGGTGGCGAAGCTGGATATCACACCGCTTTTTTTTCTGACATTCAAAGTTTTTCATCATTTTCTGAAGTATTAGAACCTAAAAGAATGGTTAGCCTTATGAATCAGTATCTCACTGAAATGACAAATATTCTTCTTGATCATAAAGGTACTCTAGATAAATATATTGGTGATGCAATTGTAGCCTTTTATGGGGCACCTGTCTCTTTAAAAAATCATGAATTTCATGCCTGTTTAACTGCTTTAGAAATGGAAAAGAAATTAGAAATTATGAGAAGTGAGTGGGCCAATGAAGGTGATTGGCCTGAATTAGTTCATAACATTCGACATCGTGTAGGATTAAACTCCGGAGAGATGGTCACTGGTAATATGGGGTCATCTATGCGTATGAATTATACCATGATGGGTGATACAGTTAACATAGCTGCTCGATTAGAGCCGGCAGCAAAACATTATGGAGTATACATTTTTGTTTCAGAACATACACAAAAAGCAGTTAAAGATCTATTCGAGTGGCGGTTTATAGACTACCTAAGAGTTAAAGGAAAGAAAAAACCTGTAAAAGGATATGAACTTATATCATTAAAAAATGAAATGAGCGATGATCAATCCCAGTTAGTTCAAGCTTTTGATGAAGGTGTAAATTTCTATAAAAAGCAAGAATGGACTAAAGCAAAAAAACGATTTAAAGATTCCCTTTCAATGGAAGAAAAATTTATAGACAGACCTACAACACCGTCAGCTGTTTATTTAGATCGTTGTGATTACTTTAAAGCTGAGCCTCCAGGTAAGGATTGGGATGGTATCTGGACTATGAAGACAAAGTAATTTTATTTTATTAAACCACTACTAACCTAAAATAATTTGTAATACTAAATATTATGCATAATGAACGTGGAAAAATTCTTTGGATTGATGATGAGATTGAACATCTCAAACCACACATTCTATTTTTAGAAGAAAAAGGATATAAAATTTCTATTTCTGACAATGGTCAAAATGGGATTGCAAAATCTAAAGAAGAAGTATTCGATCTTGTTTTGCTTGATCAGTTTATGCCAGGGATTGATGGAATAGAAGTTCTTAAAGCAATTAAAGAAGAGAATCCAGCTCTACCTGTTGTAATGATCACAAAAAGTGATGAAGAATGGCTTATGGATGAAGCAATATCAGAAAAAATTGAACATTTTTTAATTAAGCCGGTTAATCCAAGTCAAATTTTTATAGTATGTAAGCAAGTATTAGAAGATAGTATAATCAAAAGTGATAAAGCAACTAGTGGTTATCTAAAAGAATTTCAACAAATTGAAATGGATATTGATAATTGCAATAAACTAGATGATTGGTGGAAAATATATAATAGGCTTATTAAATGGGAATCTGATTTCGAAGATCAGAAAGAACCGAGCTTAGTGCAGATTTTAGATGAGCAACTTCAATCCTGTAATCATAAATTCACTAAATTTATTGAAAAAGAATATGAAAATTGGCTTTTTAAAGAAGATCGTCCTATTCTTTCCAATGATATTTTTTCAAAAGTAGTAAAACCAATATTAGATAATAATGAAAAAGTTTGCCTAGTTGTAATGGATGCTATGCGCTTAGATCAGTTTATGTCCCTTTATCCTATCTTAGCTGAAAATTTTAAAATAAAAATTTATCCTTCTGTTTCTCTATTACCTTCAGCAACTCCTTTTTCAAGAAATGCCATTTTTTCAGGTCTGTTTCCTGATCAATTTTGCAAAAAATATCCTGAACAACTAGAGGCTATGAACTTAGATAAAGGAAGTTTAAACCATTTTGAGAATCAATTTCTAGAAGACCAATTAAAAAGAAATAATTTATCAAATATTACTCATCATTACCATAAGATATGGATGGTTGAAGAAGGAAAACATTTTTTATCTAAAATAGAAAAATATCTTAATAATGATTTAATTGCAATAGTTGTTAATTTTGTTGATCAATTAGCACACCGTCGTTCAGAATCAGATGTATTAAAAGAGATGGTACCAGATGAAATTAGTTATAGAAAGGCTGTAAAAGCCTGGTATGAAAAATCATGGATAAGATCTGTATTAAGCATACTTGGTTCTAGTGGTTATAAAGTAGTGATGACAAGTGATCATGGTAGTATTATGGTTAATAAAAGTACAATTGTTGCAGCTGATAGAAACTCTTCGTCTGGTGTTCGTTATAAATATGGAAGGAATATCAACGCATCTGAAAAACATTCAATTGATATTAGAGATATTTCAAAGTTTAGACTTCCAGAGCTTGGTCACCAAACAAATTACTTATTATCAAAAGATGATTATTATTTTTTATATCCTAATGAACAGAATAAATATAAAATACGATTAAATGGAAGTTTCCAACATGGTGGAATATCAATGCAGGAAATGATGGTTCCAATTATGATTATGGATCCAAAATGAATGAAAAGAGATTTGACTCTCCAGAAAAAACTCAAATATTTGCTTCAGAGTTAGCCAAAAATGTTGAGCCAGGAACGGTTATAGCTTTGATTGGTAATTTGGGCGCAGGAAAAACTACTTTTGCACAAGGTTTTGCGAAAGGTTTAGGTCTCAATAATCATGTTATATCGCCTACTTTTAAATTAGTAAGTGAATATATTGGAAATGTTAGCCTATATCATATTGATTGTTATAGGCTTGAGACAAGTTTTGACTTCCTTAATATTGGTGGAGAAGAGTATTTAAATCCAATTGATGGAATCACTTTAATTGAATGGCCAGAGCGAATAAATGATTTATGGTCTGACGATTGGATATATATTTATTTTAAAAGAATTAAGGAAGATGCTAATACAAGAATAATAAAAATAAAAGGTAAGCTTGATTGAATATAATTGCGATTGAAACTGCAACTGATATTTGTGGAATTGCATTAATTAAAAATGGGACTTGCTTAGAAAAGATTGAAAAGCAAATACCTAAAAAACATGCAGAACAATTACCTCTTTTTTATGAGACTTTAATAAGTAATTCAGTTTATAATAAATTAAAAATAAATGCTGTAGCAGTTTCAATTGGGCCAGGTTCATTTACAGGTTTAAGAGTCGGCTTGGGATTTGCTAAAGGATTAGCCTATGCTAAAGCTTTACCAATTATTCCAGTCCCAACCCTCCATGCTCTTGCAAAAAGTTCT
>TARA_B110001454_G_scaffold199487_1_pt1 | contig 9934 bp, 7 predicted proteins | sample TARA_B110001454 | Tara Oceans TARA_B110001454 (sample SAMEA4397004) | marine metagenome | biome: Polar Biome; feature: [MES] marine water layer (ENVO:01000295) within the mesopelagic zone...; material: water (ENVO:00002006), including particulate matter (ENVO:01000060) such as...... | reverse complement strand
AAATCCTGAAGGATCATAGCCTTTCTCTACTGAAATTACGCGTAGTGCGCGCTCCATGGTAGAGTCAGCAATTTTCAGTATTCCTTGAGCTGCCTCTTCCAGTCCACAGCCGAGGGAGCTGGCGATATATTGCAAATGTGGTTCTATGGTTGACCGCTCCAAGGAAGTGGAACCGGCTAACAAACCATCGGTCGGCAAGTGACCTAGCCAGACATGGGCGTCCGTGACAGTAACCCCTTCTCCACCCTTGCCGTAGCAGATAGGTCCAGGATCTGCTCCTGCTGATTGAGGTCCTACTTTTAGCGCACCCCCTGGGTCCATTCTCGCTAGGGATCCACCTCCTGATCCGACCGTGTGAATGTCAAGTACGGGGACAGCTACGGCTTGTCCGCCGATTTCGAATTCTGTTGTATGGGTCAGGGTTCCAGGGCATAGAGATACGTCAGTGGAAGTTCCCCCCATATCGAAAGAAATGATGTGATCGTGGCCTCCTTTTTCGCTCCAAGCGAGTGCTCCAATCACTCCTCCTGCTGGCCCAGATAATAATGTATGCACGGGTTCTAGGGCGGCTCTTGTCACTGGTAGCGACCCTCCATTTGACCCCATTAGGTTTACTCTTTCAGCCTGCGATTCATGCTCCAAGCGAGTAAGGTAGGCGGCCATTTTAGGAGCGACATAAGCGTTGGTGACGGTTGTAGATGTGCGTTCATATTCTCTATATTCGGGCAATAAGTTTGCGGATACGGAAACAGGAATACCGAGAGAAGAAATACTTGCTTCGACCTGTATTTCATGTTCAGGGTTGGCATAGGAATGTAGTAAGACGATGGCAATCGATTCCGCATCCTCTAAGCACTGAGGGAGTTCTCTCAAATCATTAGCATCTAATTGCTCTAGGATGTCTCCGCTCGGGCCTATCCTCCCGGGGATTCCTTGCCTGTCGTTCCTCGACACTAGTGGAGGGAGTCGGTGGCCCACTAGCTTGTATAGCTGCGGTCGATTTTGTCGCCCAATTTCAATAATATCCTCAAAACCTGAATTGGTGATCAGTTTTACTCTTGCTCCAGTGCGCTCCAAGACGGTGTTGGTAGAGACAGTAGAACCGTGTAGCAGGATATAATTTTTAGCGGGCTGTCCTAACAAGGTATTGATACCCTCTAACACTGCTTCAGCTGGATCGGCTGGTGTCGATGGGATTTTTAGTGATTTCAAGTGTCCATTATCAAAGAAAAGAAAATCTGTGAAAGTGCCTCCAGTGTCCACGGAGATTATCCGGGAGATCTTTCCCTTTTCTATTAGACTCATATGTTTCTGGCCCTGAAAGGCTTTCCTTCATTAGTGATGAATTATTCAGATGACAAATAAACCTAGCTTCAAAAATTTTCTAACCCAAGTGACTGGCAAGGGCGTCCTTCCGATATGGAAAGAATTTTTGCTCAATAGTGACGATGCTGTTACAGCGTACTCAAAGATTCGGTGCTCTCCTTTCAGTTTCCTTTTTGAGTCCGTGGTGGGTGGTGATCAGTGGGCTCGGTATACGCTTCTCGGCACTAAACCTTCTGAGATGTGGCGGTTTCGTCGAGGGGTTGTAGAGGTGTGGACGCCTACGAATCCCTGGGAAAGCCTAGAGACGGTTGACCCTCTAGAGGATTTAAGTAACCGACTGGAAGAACGTCGTCCATTGATTTCCAACGATCTACCCAAATTTTGGGGTGGTGCCGTAGGATATTTTGGATATGATGTGGTCCGGATGATCGAAAGCTTACCGAATCGACCACACGATGACCTGGATCTCCCGGATAGCTTGTTTGCCTTCATGGATGTTGTGTTGGTTGTCGACAATTTGTCAGATTCAGCTATGGCGATCGCATCGGTCGAAGTGGATCCAGACCTGGGAGAATTAGAACTAAAGGTCAGATATGAGATGGCTGAAGAAAAAATTAAAGATCTGATTAATACCATAAAAACTGATTCAGCTCCCTTTGATATAGAACTACGGGAACGGGAAGAACCTGCAGATGATCCGGAATTTTCTAGTACGATGGAACAGGAAGGTTTCGAGGAAAATGTTTCAAAAATACGGGATTTGATAACTGCTGGGGATGTCTTTCAGGTAGTTATAAGTCAACGTCTTTCGATGCCTATGGCAGGTACTTCATTCGATCTTTATCGTGTCCTGAGAAAACTCAATCCTTCTCCTTACCTGTATTTACTAGAAATCGAAGATTTTTCTTTGGTAGGAAGTTCTCCCGAGGTACTAGTTCGACTTAGGGACCAAAAAATTACGGTACGACCAATTGCTGGGACACGCCCGAGAGGGAAGTCTTCCCAAGAAGACATAGATCTAGAGTTGGATCTTCGAACAGACGAAAAAGAGCTTGCCGAGCATAGAATGCTGGTAGACCTGGGAAGGAATGATTTGGGGCGAGTCGCAGATTATGGATCCATCACAGTGACAGATCTCATGGTCGTAGAGAGGTATTCCCACGTTATGCATTTGGTTAGCCAGGCTGATGGCACGCTCCGTCAAGGACTTTCCGCCATGGATGTTTTCCGTGCGTGTTTTCCAGCTGGAACAGTAACAGGGGCTCCCAAGGTCCGGGCTATGGAAATTATTGACGAATTAGAGCCATGTGGGCGAGGCCCCTATGCAGGTGCCGTCGGTTATTTTGGTTGGGGTGGATTGTCTATGGATCTTGCCATTACTATTAGGACTGTTTTGGTCAGTGAAGGAAAAGCTTTTGTACAGGTAGGGGCAGGTGTGGTAGCTGATTCCGATCCTACTCGGGAGTTCGAAGAAACCCTTAATAAGGCTAGGGCACTTTTAAAAGCAGTAGCGATGCTTGAGAATGGTAGAAGATAATTAGAGGGCCACCAGGGTGTGCTTATTTAGCAGATCTCGTCCATGAGAGATATCTCTTGGTAAAGGTGGGCTATTGTTCTTATCCCATTTTCAATGCTTTCGACTGGGAACCATTCGTTTGGAGCATGCAGATTGCATCCTGGGTAGGAAAATCCGAGTAATAAAACAGGGCTGTCCAGTAGATTCTCCAGGTCTCTCACAATAGGTATACTGCCGCCATCTCCTGCGACAACTGCTCGTTTGTTAAATATTTTTTTTAGAGCAGAGTCTACGGCATTCGTCAATTGGTCACTTAGTTGGGCTCGCCACGGCATTCCTCCATGTAATTGTTTTATTGTAACCTCAACTCCCCTTGGTGTGACTTTATCCACATGCTTGCGGAATAGCTCGTCAATTCTTTGGGGAGTTTGATCGGGTACGAGACGGAAACTTACTTTGGCTTGAGCCCTGCTGGGAAGGACCGTCTTGGCACCATCACCTGTGTAGCCCGAATTCAGTCCATTGATCTCACAAGTTGGCCGTGTCCAAAGACGCTCCAGTATAGAGAATTCTGTTTCTCCTCCACAAAGGTCGGCATCTATGAATTCTTCCAATTCCTGTTGATTGAAGGGTAGGTCATTTATTTGTTTTTTTACTTGAGGGTCCCAATCCAAGAGGTCATCATAAAACCCTTCAATAGTGACCTTGCCTTTTGAATCCTGCAAACCGGCAAGGATATGTGCTAAGGCCAGTGCTGGGTTGACTACTGGACCCCCATAAATTCCTGAATGTAGGTCGCTGGAAGGACCTTTCACTTCAACGTCAAAATAAGCCAGTCCTCGGAGTGAACAGAGGACAGAAGGGATCCCAGGTGCCAGCATTCCAGTATCAGAAATCACAACTATGTCACAAGCTAGCTGTTCACTATGTTTTTCAATGAAGGGTAGTAGGTTGGGAGAGCCCACTTCTTCTTCACCTTCGGCCAACACTATCAGGTTAACTGGAAGGTTGTCAGCTCCTTTAAGGAAAGCTTCTGCTGCCTTGAGGTGCAAATAAAGTTGCCCCTTGTCATCAGACGCCCCCCTTGCATAGAGGCGTCCATCTCTTATTTCTGGCTCAAAAGGAGGAGAGATCCAGAGATCCAGAGGTTCTGGAGGTTGTACGTCATAATGCCCGTAGACTAATACTGTCGGAGCACTGTCTCCTGCTTTGAGTGATTTCCCTAAGACGACTGGGTTTCCAGGGGTTTCGTAGATCTCAGCCTCAAGTCCAGAGTCTTCCATCTTACTCTTTAACCAGTCAGATGCTTTCCTCATTTCCTGCAAATGTTCAGGGCTGGTGCTTATGGAAGGGATACGTAGAAACTCACAAATCTCATCCTTAAAATTTTCAAGATTGTCCCTAATATACTTCTCAGTGGGACGCATACAACTCAAATTAATCCGCGAATGCCCCATCGATAAATAAAGCTTATTAGGATCGAAAACCCTACTGCGCCTCCCATGCCGCCAGGACTTAGAGCTGCTGGATTTTGGAATTCGAAGAGTCCTACTCCTAACATACCGCCTATGATTGCTCCAAAACTACTAAGGACTAATAAGATCATCAGGTGACCATGGGTTTCTTCTGGCCGCTTTATCAGTCTTCTTATTAACAATCCTACTGAGCATCCTACAAGGATCCAAATTCCGATGCCAATCCAATTTTCCATTTGTTCGTTCCTTAGATGTGGAGTATTTCGGTTAGGAATAAATCTAAAGGATACGCTATTTCATGCGCTAGAGGGTGATCTATTAATTAGATGTTCTGGTCCCTGGACGTTTCGGTCAGTCGGTCTTCAATAATTTCGGATTCTCATGAACTCCCTTGAGCCTTTCGATCATCAGGTGAAGTTCATCTTTTCGCATTGACAGCTCTTCTCGCAAAGCAGCTGTTTTTTGTTCAAAAATTTTTCGGTTTCTTTCATGTCTTACTATGTATTCATCAGCGATTCTAACGGTTTGCAGGTCACCTATATCTAGTGCCAGTCGCTTTCTTCTTTTGCAAGTATAAGCCTCATCACCTTCCCTCTGAGCCTGGTCTAAGCACTGCTCAATTTCTCTTTGTAGGCTGTAAACTAGCTCCTGTGCATTCTCAATTTCTAGACGCATGTCTTCTGGTAAGTTAAGGGGGATTCCTGAAGTCGGATCCTTTTCTAACTCGTATTTGAAATTGTCGATTGCTTCTAGAAAGGCTGTATGCAGTTTCTTAAACATATTATGGAAGCTTAGTCCTCGAGATGTTCAGATATTTATTTGGTTCTATGGTTTTATTTATACTGAATTTTGTAGACTTACAGGCAAGTCTATTATACACTCATGTTATTTGAAGTGCGGAGACGTGCAAGAGTCTTTGGCCTTAAGGAGTTGTATAATATCTGATTCTAACCGTATTTCAACTTCCGTCGCGCTAGTCCTTTTGGAAACAATTCGGGAAACAGACCAACCCACTGAGATACTCAAAGAAGAGGATATATCCGCGACCATGCCTCGCCGGTTAGGACTTAGTCAAGTCGTACTGGATCGAATTGATGGCTACCAGAAGGAAACTAAGAGAGGTCGAAAGATTGCGGATGTAGAGTTCAAAGACTTGGTTGGTTTGGTGAACAAGAGACCCGACGCTGTGCAGATATTCTTGGAGTGTGGCCAGAGATTGGCCCCAAATTCCTTTTTGCTGCCAAAAGTCCTGTCAGGATTATTAGTGGCTCCGTTAGCAAGGAGACGAATTTACCGTTGTCTGATAAAATTGTTTGGTCGGAGGATAGGCGGTTTTGCTGGGCCAGGTCTAACGTTGGAATGTCGGTCGCATTTGTTTATGGAAGTCGATCCAGGAGGAAGTGCGTGCTCTATGGTTTCGGGGATCTGCCTTGAGTCGGCAAGGGGCCTGGTGACAAGTAGTGTTGAAGTAAAGCATGTGGCCTGTGAATCAAGAGGAGATGCTTTTTGTAGGTGGGACGTACAGGGCATTTAGTTCTTAGCCACAATCTGATGTTTAATCTTCAATCTCCTCTTGCCAGGATAAAGTCGATAGGTAGACGGTACTACTCAAGAGAAGAGCTGCTATCAATGTGTGAAGTGAAACGGGGATAATGGCTAGCAGAGAGTATACAGAAAGGAAACCAAGTATAACCTGCGATATCCCCAGTCCAACTGCGGTAAATGCCAAAGTCCGGATCGTTGAGTCTTCGATGGTTTTGGTGCTTTTGTAGGCAAGGACAAGCAGTGAGATTAGTACAATAATACCTAAGAGACGGTGAGAAAAATGAATCACCACAGGCATTGTCCCTAAGGGTGGAATCCATTCACCAAAACAGAGTGGAACGTCAGGGCATACTAAACCTGTTCCGGTGTGCCTCACTACTGCTCCCAATACCGACTGAGTAAATATTAGGATTGCACTTAAGATCCCGAGTTTTTTGACTACAGAGAGTCTGCTCAATTGCTGTTCTGTTAGAAGGACTCCAGTCGCCCTAGTGGGGGAAGTTACCGCAGTGAGTACCGTGACGAGAGAAAGGAATAAGAATGCCAAGGCCAGGTGTGTCGTGGAGATGGCGTCTGGGAGCTTGAGTATGACCGTCAATCCTCCGAAAATACTTTGAACCAATAGGAGAAAAATACCGATACAGGACCATTGTCGTACCGCCGGTCTTGTCTTTTCTGCATTCCAACTTACCCATGTGGCCACTATAAAGAGTAAGACAAGACCGCCAGCCACTAGCCTATGTAAGTGCTCCCAGAAGATCCCTCCTGTCATTTCTGGGAACATTGTTCCGTAGCAAGTAGGCCAGTCTGGGCATGCCAAGCTGGAACCAGTGGCGTGTACTATACTTCCAAGGAAAAGTAGTCCCAAGGTCCAAAAGGTAGATAGGAGGTATAGTTTGTGGTGCTTGGAAGATTTACTGAATGTGTTCATTATTTTCGTTAGATAGGGTTTTTGATCTCTTGGATAATTATTGGTTCCTGAAGGGTTTTTTTCTAAGCCTGACTGAAACTGTAAACATGCTTATCTAGTGATCAGCTTAGACACCCTTTTGTTCCATTGTCTGAGAATAACTTTACCCTATAGCTCTGATTCCCAATATAATAAATACTAAGGCCAGGAGGGCACCAACTCCATGGGGAAGGTATGATTTTTGCTCTATGGGTCGCCTTCTCATAATGGATACTGGTATTTGTCCTACGGCCGCAGCTAGTAACATCATAAAGATATGTCCGATTAAAGCTGGCTGGAAGCGACCGGTGAGAATTAGTGCGAATCCTAACAAAAGTTGAAGGTGTATCGATCCCACAAAACTGGATGCTAGGATTCTGATCTTAGAATCGTAGGCTTTTCCAGAAATGATGCCATAGATGGAGTAGGCCAGGGTTAACACTCCGAAGAGCAGTATTATGTACCTTAAGCCAGAGTGTGCGTTGAATAGAAAATTGTTCATAGTTTAATTTCCCCCTTTTATCAGTTCTTGTCCAGTAGACTATTGAGTCTTCGACTTGCAGATATTTTTCTTGTCTGATGATCCTTAGTGGGAGGGTATAGTGATCCCGGACGTACGCCTCCTCCAGTAAGTCCTTGTTCTAGCTGGATCACTTCCCTTCGAATTTGACACAATTCTACATCAATTGTGCTTGCTTGATCAAAGCAAGAGGGCTCCTCTTTATTAATTTGGTTTTTCATGTCTCTCAAGTCTAGTAAAAACATTTCTCTCTGTTCATACATTGTTTGTGTTATGGAAGGCATTAGTGGGTCAGATCTCACCATCACAGTCTCACTGATGTCGCTCCCCCTCGCTTCCAAACGCACTGTGTACAGACCTGGTGAGACCCAAGCCCCTAAGTTTTCTATGGGTCTGGCCAAAGTGGAATCTTCATGTTCCAACCAAACCTCCTGTTCACCGGTTAATGAATGCCGAAGATCCCAATTTATTCGATGCATTCCTGGGGTTGATGGAACAGATAACATTCGGACCGTTTGTCCGCTAGCATTCTGGACATGTATCACGGCAGTTCCGTTGCCTTCGCCTAGATTATAGGTAATCATAGCCCCAGACACTGGATTGGTCCCATGGAACTCGGCTTGACCTCTGTATGAAGTGTCTTTTTTGTAATTGAAAATTGTGGCGTCTCTAATGCTGAAGATATTGGATGATCGTTCAGAGGTAGACAAAGTCCATTCGGCTAGAGGAGAGGTGTCATCGAGAATCCAAACGCTTTGGCCATGGGTGCCTATCACCAGATCTTTTTCTCTTTGGTGTATTGCCATGTCATCCATAGATGTGGTTGGAAGATTTCCCAGTTTTGCCCAATTGGCCCCTGCATTTGTGCTGACAAATACAGAGTGTTCGGTGCCCACGAAAAGGGTGTTTGGGTTATCTGGATGTTCTACAAAAGAATTGATCGAACCAGAAGGCAAATTGTTAATCAATGAAGTCCAAGTTTCACCAAAATCCTTTGTTACGAACAGATAAGGGGAGAAATCTCCATCACGGTGTGCATCGAATGATACGTAAGCCACTCCCGGACCAAGCTGAGAACTGACGATACGACTCACATAGGTTCCGTTTCTTACTCCTTCTATGTTTCTGCTAATTTCGCTCCATGTGTCTCCGCTGTTCCGTGATATTTGGAGGTTCCCGTCGTCGGTTCCAGCCCAGAGAACTTGTGAATCTAATGGGGACTCTGCGATCACAACGATTTCACCATAAGAAGAGGTGCCATCATTTGGGGAGATAGTCATGTCCGCGCCTCTTATTCCCATGAGTTCCATTTCATCTCGGTCCTCACGGCGGGTCAAGTCTTCTGTGGATGTCCATGATTCACCGTCATTTTGGGAAATAAACAGTCTGTTGCCACCCAAATAGACCCGGGATGGATCATGTGATGAAACTAAACTTGGAGAGACCCAGTCCCAACGATATTGATTTTCGCCTGATGCTGCTCTTGGTCGGATGTCGAGCATATCACCTGTCTCTGGGTCGAATCGATAGTATCCGCCCCCATTGGAATTTCCGTATACAAAACGATGATTGGTAGGGTTTACTTGCTGGTACATTCCATCTCCAAATCCGGTTTGTCTCCAGTCGTCATTGATGATGCCAGTCCAGCCTCTTGTCCTTGAAGGACCCATCCAAGAGTGGTTGTCCTGCATTCCTACGTAAACGTAATAAGGGTCTCTGTTATCTAGTCCTATCGCATAGATTTGTCCTATTGGGATGTTGTTGAGTTTTCGAAAATTCATACCTTGATCATAAGTCTCCCATAGACCTCCATCTCCAGCTAAATAGAAGTGTTCTGGGTCTGAAGGGTTGATCCACATGGCATGCTGATCAGCGTGCACACCCACATCATAGGTGGGTCTCTTGGCTATTTCGGAGAAAGTCTGTCCGCCATCTTCACTCTTGTAAGATGAGGTGGCTAAAACATAGACTCTGTCTGGGTCTGAAGGGTCAATGATTATTTTAGAATAATACATTGGTCTGGGGTTAAGAGAGTTGACCCTGATCCAACTTTGACCGCCGTCCTCGGTTCTGTATGTCCCTTGAGAGTTGTCATCGGCATGTTCAATGAGGGCGTTTAGAATCATTGGATTAGATTTCGATATGGCTAAGCCAATGCGACCCTTATCTCCCTCAGGAATCCCATGGCTCAGTTGGGTCCATGTTTCCCCAGCGTCTTCACTCTTATAAATTCCACTTCCAGGACCTCCTCCGTTGAAACCCCAAGTGCGACGGAGTCTCTGGTAAGTTGCGGCATAAAGAATGCGAGGATTTTCAGGGTTTATTACGAGGTCGACTGCTCCGGTGTAATCATCAATAAACAGGGTCTTTTCCCAAGACTGGCCACCATCTATACTGCGAAAAACACCTCTTGCATCGCTGGATTGCCACAGATTTCCCAGTGCAGCGACATATACAACATCAGGATTTGTAGGGTCGATTATTACTTTCCCGATGTGGCGGGTCTCCGCCAGTCCAAGATGTGCCCATGTGTCTCCGCCGTCATTCGAACGGTAGACACCATTGCCCCAGGAAGTGCTTTGCCGATTGTTTTGTTCGCCAGT
>TARA_B110001454_G_scaffold77216_1_pt1 | contig 9943 bp, 9 predicted proteins | sample TARA_B110001454 | Tara Oceans TARA_B110001454 (sample SAMEA4397004) | marine metagenome | biome: Polar Biome; feature: [MES] marine water layer (ENVO:01000295) within the mesopelagic zone...; material: water (ENVO:00002006), including particulate matter (ENVO:01000060) such as...... | reverse complement strand
CATCTTAAATGATATCATAATATCAGCAAATATGAAAAAAATTTTAGGCACAATTATTGCAATTGCCTTGATTGCATCATTTTTTTATGGGTTGTCTGTAGGTACATACAAAATTTTTCCTTATGAGAATCTAAATTCATTTAAAGATGAAATAGAGTCTAATGAAAAAATAACCAAAAATTTTGATGTATCTAATTTTGAATTAAGTAGTATAGATATACAAAAAGAATCAGACATTAGAAAAATCCGAGATGAATTAATTTTCTATATTTGGGATGCACCACCTTCAATCATATTTTCAACTGATAATTCATCTAAGATACTTCCTACTAGTATCGAAAAAAATATTGTTGATAAGAGATTTTCAAGTCTTGATAATCTGCAGAAAATTGATAAGATAACTATAGAAATGAAAAATGATGTAAATTCAATTGTCTATCTTTTTCATGCAGAACAATCTAATGATGACTTGATAATTTATCACCAGGGTCATTCTGGAGGTTTTATCAATGGGAAATCCACGATCAATTATTTTCTAAAAAATGGTTATTCTGTAATGGCATTTTCTATGCCGCTAATGGGGATGAATAATCAACCTATAATTAATATTGAAAATCTTGGCTCAATCAAATTTTTTGATCACGACCAATTCCAATTATTAGAGTCTAAAAATTTTTCTCCGTTAAATTATTTTTTTACCCCAATTAATTATTCATTAAATTATCTTGAACTGAATCACAATTTTAAAAATTATCATATGGTTGGAATTTCTGGTGGAGGTTGGACCAGTACAATTTATCCTGCATTAGATACTCGAATATCGAAAAGTTTTGCAGTTAGCGGTTCATTACCATTGTCCTTACGAATAAACTCTCAAGATATTGGTGATTATGAACAAATTCAACCTGAATTATACAAAATTGCAAATTATTCTGAATTCTACATTATGAGCTCATATGGTGTAGATCGATCATTTAATCAAATTTTTAATAAATACGATCCTTGTTGTTTTGCTGGAACTCTCTTTAATGAATATGAATCTAAAATAAGCAATATTGTTTCTAAATTAAACTTAGGTGATTTTAACATATATTTAGATGACACCCATAAAGAACATAAAATTTCTGAATACGCACAAGAATTAATTCTTGAAAAAATTGTACAATAAACTAATTTGAATTATCAGTGATATTGATATAGTTGAAAAAATCCCATTTTTTGTGGAAAGAAACTTAGCTTTTAGAGGATGGTTTTATTTTAGAACTGGTTGGGCTACGTATTTTGCTTTTGTTGTGGCTGCTGTAAATGCTCTAACAGTAACTTACTTTCTAGCAATTGAAAATTATCCAGTTTTAAATTCTATATTCCCAACATTTTTCCATTATATTGGTATTGTTGGTGGAATTGGTGTACCTGCACTGGTTCTTGTTGGATACATTCATTTTAAAAAATCAAAATCTTTCAAGGCAGAACAAGATATTTTAATTGAAACAAGTCCTCATATTAGAAGAATATTGGTTAATACTGAAGTTTTACTTCCATCATACTTGAAATTATTGGAATTAATAGTCAAACTATCTCAAAATGAAAAATTATCACAGGAAGATATGAATCAAATCTCAATACTAAAAAATGAACTTGGTGAACATATAGAAAAGAGACAAATTAAGTAATTCTTTTTTAAATAATTTCTAAACTTTCCAAAAAATAAATTCTCTAAGAATTAATTTTGTTAACTTAGAACCTACTGGAATTGGTTCCATCTTTCTTATCCCTCCAATTCTTCTTCCTTCATTACCTGTAATTGCAATAATCTTATGTTTTTGTTTAATTGCACGTATACTCATTTGAGTTGTTGAATCTAATCCTTTTGCATCAAATTTTATTTCTAGCATAGATTTTCTTGTAATTATTCGACTCAGATTGAGTGCATCTGATAATCCTCCTCCAAAAAATACATTAATTAAAAATGTAAACATCTTATTACCAAATGTATCTACTGGACCTGCATCTAGATTTACTGATGTTTTTCCAAATCTTGAAATTACAACTTGATCATAACCCTCCTGAATCTTTTCAATCAATCTTGGTATTTCATTTATTTCATGATTCCCATCTGGTCCCCAATATAATATAAAATCAGATTTGGTATCTGTAACCCCTCTAACTACTGCATCTCCATGTCCTTTTTTATTCTGTAATGCAATTTCAAAACCTAATCTTTTCACTTCTTCAATAGTCCCATCATCTGAATTTCCATCAACAACCAACCATTCCTCAGCCCATTCTTTCTTAATTGTTGGTAGGAGTTTCCTCACTCCATCTATTTCATTTAAACTTGTGATTACTACTACAGTTGACATATATGATTTCTACATTTTTTCCATATATTATTTACGAAGTAATCATATTGAATTTCCCTGAATATTCATAAACAAACTAGATATATCATAATAAAAAAAATCGGATATGAAACTTCATGTTGGTTGTGGAGAAAAAATTTTTCCAGGTTGGACAAATTTAGATATTGATAATTTGCCACATGTTGACATAATAGATGATGCGAGAACTTTATCTAAAATTCCAGATGAATCTTGTGAAATAATCTATGCTTGTCATATTTTTGAACATCTAGGACGGCATGAGGTTGAAAATGTTTTAAAAATCTGGAATAAAAAACTCATTAAGAATGGTATTTTGAGATTAGCTGTACCTGATTTAGAAAAAACTATCTCTTGGTATCAAAAAACCTCGAATTTAGAAGACGTTTTGGGTCTCTTGATTGGAGGTCAAAAAACAAATTTTGATTTTCATAAAATGATCTTTGACAAAAAATATCTTTCTTCATTATTAGAAAAAACTCAGTTTCATGAAATTCAAGAATGGGATTGGCATTATGTTGATCATGGAAAAATTGATGATTATAGTCAAGCCTATTTGCCACATATGGATAAAGAAAATGGAATGTTGATGAGCTTAAACATAGAAGCAAAAAAGAAATAACTATTCTTATTCTGAATTTTTATTAAATGAAAATGCACCCGTAAATTTTAATGCAATAAATCCAACACCGACTGAATACCAAAAAGTCAAAATTCGAACCAATATACTTAGGATTAATGCTGTAGAGATACTTACTCCATTCAATGTAAATAATCCTGCAATTGTACCTTCTGTGACACCTATACCTGCAGGAATAAATGATATAGCTCCTAAAAGAATAGAAGTTGTATAAATTGCCGTAATCTGTAAGTAATTTAATACATCTACGCCAAAAGCTATCAAAGTATAGTATGCTGCAGCTGAAATAATAAACCAATATGTAAGAGAAAGTAGAACACACATTGTAGTGATTTTTACATTTGTTGATTTCTGAATTGTCTCATAAAATTCTGATATATTATCAACATATTTTGAAAAAAACTTCGTCTTTGTTATTCGCTTAAAAAATATCTCTGAAGCAGGTTTGTAATTCATAAAGAAGAAAATTACAGCTAACCCTGAAATCGCTATAATAATGAGTTCTAGTTCAAGTCCTAGAACTATTATGCCAATTATAGATGCTAGAATAGCTCCGATAAGATCATATAATTTTTCAACTAATACTATTGGTATAGTTTTTGCACGTGAAATATTTGACCCTGTTTTAAGAATCTGAGATTTCATTAATACTCCAATATGACCTGGTGTAACTTCAAAGACTGGTCCAGATAAAAAAACAGCAATACTTTTTCTTAGTGGTATCTCTATCTCTGAATTTTTAAGTAAAATATGCCATTTAATGAAAAGAGGTATCCAACTGGCAGATGTAAGTAACAGAATTAGTGGTAGATAATTTATTTTAAAATTAGATATTTTTTCTGAAATAATATCAAAATCTGATATTAACAAGAAAGTTGCATAAATTGCAATAGTAGCAACAAAAACAAGTATTAATCCATGTTCTAATTTCATTGTAATGTTTTCAGCTAATTTTTACCCTTACTCAATCGTTTAATGAGTTTATCCTCACGAGGATATAACGGTGCATCCCATGCGAATACCTTACCATCAAGGAAATTATTCCATCTTTTGACATCTTCATCAACCATAATTTTTACTAATTTCTTGAAAGTTATTTTTGGTTTCCATCCAAGCTCTTTTGTAGCTTTCTTTGAATTTCCCTTCAAAAAATTTACTTCAAACGGTCTAAAGAACCTCTTATCAGTTTTAACATATTTTTTCCAATCAAGATCTACCTGATGAAATGCCTCTTTTACAAAATCAGTAACAGAATGTGAAATTCCAGTTGAAATAATAAAATCATCAGGTTTATCTTGTTGCATCATGCGATAAATTGCTTCCATATATTCTCCAGCAAACCCCCAATCTCGTTTCACTTCCAAATTTCCAAGAACTAATTCATCCCTTAATCCTAATGAAATTTCAGCTACGGCATTAGTTATTTTTCTAGTAACAAATTCTAGTCCACGTAAAGGGGATTCATGGTTAAACAATATTCCAGAGCATGCAAAAATATCATATGATTGTCTATAGATATTTGTTATATAATGTGCATATGATTTTGCAGCTGCATATGGACTTGATGGTGAAAATGGACTTTTTTCTACTTGTAATTTTAAATTATTATTTCCAAACATCTCACTAGATGATGCTTGATAGAACTTAATATCGGAATTTTGTTGTCTTATTGCTTCTAAAAATTTTGTAACTGCATACCCCGTAACCTCTGCATTCTGTACAGCCTCTTCAAATGATGTAGCAACTGAACTGGATGCTGCAAGATTGTATATTTCATCTGGATCTGATATTTCTAGAGCTTTAAACAATGAACCCGTGTCAAGTAAATCTGCTGGTATCAAAGTTATCTTCTTATCAATTCCAAGATTCTGTAATCTCCAAAAATTTGATGTTGATGCTCTTCTAAATGTACCAAACACTTTGTAGCCTTTTGATAAGAGTAATTGTGAAAGATAGGCTCCATCTTGTCCAGATATTCCAGTGATTAGTGCTTTTTTCATTATTTTTGACCCGTTTTTGACATTAAAATCCTTTGGGACTAAATTATTTGTAAACCAAATAGTATCTCATTTTGTATAAGAGATTTATTATGTTGATATTTTTTATCAGAAACAGCATTATATCATAAATCAAGAAAATTATTGAATTTGAACTTACAAATTGGTTCTGAAGAGAAAAAATCCAAGATATTACCCTATCTGATACCGATAATCTTCGTGATAACCATCATGTTTACTTCATTTATAATTCATCAACCAGATGAAATTGATGTAATTTTTTATTACAATGCAGGTAATGAAATCTTAAACGGAGATCCTTCCAATGTTTATATTTCTAATGCAGGAATTGGATGGCCTGTCACATTAGCATTTTTTACTGATTATGTAGGTGATTTGTTTACTGTATCAAAATCTATTTCATTAATTTTTTCTGGATTAATAATTTTCATAACCTTTTTTCTAATAAAAAATATCTTAGGTAATAATATCTCTGCATTGATCGGTCAATCTCTTCTAGCAATTAATCCATTCTTACATCTAGATGCCATCATTCTAAATAATGAAATGATTCCATTATTTTTCATATTTCTGGGTGCATATATTCTATCAAAGAAAGATTCAACAAAAAAATACCTATTGATTGGATTATGTTTAGGCATCTCTTTCTGGTTTCGTTATCAATCTTTATTCATATTATTTGGAATTGTAGTTTATCTTCTTATATCAAATCAAGTTATTCGAATTACAACAAAAAAAGTTCTCATAATATCTTTAGTATTTTTATTAGTTATATCTCCAATGTTACTTTATAATTATTCAGTACATGGTGTAGTATTTGATGCAGATCCTAGTCTTTACATGGAAGTATATGGTTCCCAAACAAATAAAGAAATGTGGGGTGATAATTTTATTGAAAAAGTTTCTGATGATACAAAAACTAGTTGGTTTGAAAAAATCATTTTTAATGAACAGTATATCACTAATCTTTTTAAAATAAATCCACAAACAATTTTTAACTTAAATTCTGAAATAACCAATTTTTCCCCTATACCTATAATACAATTTTCGGGAATTCCAATTTTTCTTTTTGCATCTTTATATTTATTCAATCTGAAAAAAACTAAGATTGCATTAGTGTTACCTGTAATTGTATTATTAATTTCTGCTAGTATACTCCTTTTTTTTGATAAAATCGAAGATTATTACTTTGCACTAATCATACTTCCAATAATCTCTCTTGGAATTCTCTCAATTAGAAGAATAGAGCGAAAAATCTTACCATTTATGGTAATTCCAGTCGTATATTATCTTGGATTATCGTTAGTACCAATCTATGATCCAGTGAATATGTTTGCGATTTTAATCTCACTCCCATTACTTGTTACTATTTTTTGTATAGGTTTTATTCCATTTCTATTAAAAAAAATTCAAAAAAATCTATCTCTTAAAAAATCTAATTTTATAGTTTTCATGATCATATTAGTTATAATTATCTCTAATGTGGGATTTTCATATAAGCTAGAAAGTATGGTTATGTATCAAGATTATGAACTTGGAACAATTAGTAATGAATTACAAAAATTCTTCAAGAAGAAAACAAGCATAGCAAGTAATGAGATTAATGAAATCACTGAACTCCTAACAAATGAATCAAATCTGAATCAAAAATATATCATGAGTAATAGTTATGCAGTTTCACATAATATTAAAAGTAAGAATGTTCATGCCAATTTCTATGAGAATGTGAACTCGAAATCTATTGAGCAGTTTTTACTACGAGAAAGCTGGTCATCTTTTGATATTACATATTCAAATCATTATAGTATTCCACCTGATAGATATAATCTAAACAATCCAGTACCAGATTATTTAGTCTATATTCAATGGAATAACGATGACAAAATTCCTTGGTTAATAAATAAATTAAATTCAAGTGAGGATAAAAAATTCGAAAAAATTTATCAATCAAAGCAAACAAATTCAGCGGTTTTTAAGATTTCTCAATGAACGAACTTTTTATTGTAAAATTTTTAAGATTAATTCCTAGGCCTATTCAGAAATTTATAGGATACTCTTTTTTAGGGACAAAGCTTGTAAGATGGTTTAAGACCTCTGATTCAAAGAAAGCATTTGATATCGACAATGGTTTAAAGATCTATCTAGAATTATCAAATCCTTTAACATGGGATTTAGTATTAGGAAAAGATGTTGAAAAAGATGTGAAAGAACAATTTTTACAAAATATCAATGTTGGTGACACAGTAATAGATGTAGGTGCACATATTGGAGAATATACATTATTAGGTGCAAAACTGAGTGGTTCTACAGGAACTGTTATCTCAATTGAACCTGATCATGACACTGTAAAATCTTTAAAAGAAAATATCAATCTAAATAATTTTAAAAATTGTAAAGTTTTTGAAAAAGCAATTGGTGAAAAAGTTGAAACTAAAATTTTGTATAAAATTAGCGAGGAGGATGTCTATGGTTATTTAGATCCTTATGTAGAAAATAAAAAACTAAAAAAGTACTCCGAAATTGAAGTCACTACGATTGATGAGATAATATCATTAAATAATATAGACACGGTAAATCTATTGAAAATCGATGTAGAAGGATTTGAACATGAAGTGCTTTTGGGCTGTGAAAATGCTCTAAAAAAAGATAAAATTAAGAAAATAATCGTTGAATTACATCCACAATATTTAGAATCTAAGGGTAAAAATGAAGAATTAATCAATTCATTTTTAAAAGAACATGGATTTACAACTAAAAAAATCCAAGAAAAGATCACAGCTGGAGTATCAAGTGGTGTAAGAACATATAATATTTTAGCATTAAAGAATTAAAAATTATTTTTTTATTTATTTTTTTTAAATCTTCTTAACTCTATTATTGAACTTATAAAATTCCTAATATCAGTTGAATCCAAATTACTCTTTCCTCTAGTCCTATTCTGAAATTTTATTGGAATCTCTTTAGCAATCTTATAATTTGATTTTACTAAAAGTTCTAAAAGAAATTGATGTCCATTAGTAGTGAAATTAACATCAGTGAGAATTTTTTTCCTTACTAAGAAAAAACCAGTTGTAATATCGTTAGTTTTAACATTCAACAAACTCCTTGCAAAATAATTTGCGCCTTTACTTAGCAAATGTCTAGTTACTGGCCACCCAACTATTGAACCCCCATCTACATAACGTGATCCAATTACAATATCATGATTATCATTTTCTTTTAATGTTCTCAAAAAATCTGGAATATAATCAGGTAAATGTGAAAAATCAGCATCCATAACTAATACATTTTCTCCTTTGGATTCCTTCATTCCTTCTAAAAGTGCTCGAATTATGCCTTCTTTCTTTTCTCTCATGATTAATCTGACAAAAGAATTATTATCTTCTATAAATTCTTCTACAAGTTGACCAGTTCCATCTGGAGAATTATCATCTACTACCAAAATCTCATAATTTGACTCGTTAACATTTTTTGAAATCTCTTCTAAAAGTCTACAAATATTTTCAGACTCATTGTAAGTTGGAACAATTATAGAAAGAAAAATTTTTTCTGTTGATTCATTTGAATCTGTTAACATTTTTAATCCTCCAATTATTTTGAATCTTTCTTATAATAAAATCGTGTAAAAGGGGAATCAAAAATAACTTTATTATTTTTTGCCCATTCGTAAGTTATCTTCAAACCTTTATCAACTGTAACTGTAGGTTTCCATTTCAAAATCTTTTGAGCTTTTTTATTATCGCAAACTAATCTATTGACATCATATGGTCTTAATCTGCTCTCATCGATCTTAATCTTGGTTTTAACTCCTGCAATTTTTGAGAGTTTTGTAACTAATTCGCTAATCTTTATTTCATTTTGTGAACCTAAATTGATTATTTCTCCAAGAGCTTTCTTTTCTTTTGATGCTTTGATAAATCCCTTGACTGTATCTGAAACAAATGTTAAATCTCTTGTAGAATTAATATTTCCTAAGTTCAATTCTGTGTTACCTCCAAGTATCTGTCCAATTATCTCTGGAATGATATATGGTTCTGTAAAATGTGGACCAAATGTATTGAATGGTCTTATTATCACTACAGGGAATCCATTTTCTTTATGTAGTGTAAATGCAGCTCTATCAGCTGCCAATTTACTTACTGCATACGTTGAATAAGGTGAGGTTGGATGATTCTCATCCATTGGTGTGTATTGTGCCGAACCATAAATTTCACTAGTTGAAGTGTTAAGCACTACTTCTACAGTCTTTGATTTTACTGCACTCCAAAATACATTCATACTCCCAATTGTATTAACTTTAAAAAAATCAACAGGATAATAAAATGAATCTGGGATAAAAGGTAATGCTGCAAAATGAAAAATTATCTCCTGGTCCTTTGTAACTCTATTTACTGCCTTCTCATCAGTAATGTCTCCTTTAACTATTCTTAGTTTTTTATCTTGTTTGGGTAGATAATGTTTTTTACCTGAAGAAAAATTATCAAAAACTGTAACTCTTGCCCCTTCGTTTAGTAGTTGTTGTACCGCTTCTGAACCAATAAAGCCAGCTCCACCTGTAACTAATATTGATTTATCCTTGAATCTCTCCAAATTAATCACCTAATAATTTCAAATTACCTCTAGTTATATCTTGAACGGTTGCCATGAATTATCTTTCTCTGAAATTTTTGTAACGTTGTATGGAAATGGAATTTTAAAAACAGGATCTGAATATTTTACTCCTCTTTCACAATCTAAGCTATAGTTCTGTGACATCAAATAACTTACTTCGCAATTATCTTCCATGGTCTGATAACCATGTGCACATCCTTCTGGAATATAGTTTAATTTGTAATTGTCTTGACTCAACTCCATGCTAATCCATTCTTTGAATGTTTTTGAATTTGGTCTAAGATCTAGTGTAA
>TARA_B110001454_G_scaffold144893_1_pt1 | contig 9958 bp, 5 predicted proteins | sample TARA_B110001454 | Tara Oceans TARA_B110001454 (sample SAMEA4397004) | marine metagenome | biome: Polar Biome; feature: [MES] marine water layer (ENVO:01000295) within the mesopelagic zone...; material: water (ENVO:00002006), including particulate matter (ENVO:01000060) such as...... | reverse complement strand
CTTTTAGAATCAGACTGTCCGGCTTATTGTCAATTTTAGTCCCGTACCACTCAACGATTACGTTATCAAGGATCTTTCCGTTTTCCTCAGGCAACACCTTAGCGCTAACATAAAGCTTATTGATGTCCTGGTGAAAATTAAATTGTTCATCTGATATGTAAACTGTCGTATCCTTGTCTGAGTTTTTTACGGTACATCCAGACAAAAATACAATCATAATTAAAATATTTAGTTTTTCGGTATCCATTTTACTTTTACTTCTCATGCTTTCTAGGGATTATAGAATTTACGATTATAAATGTAGTCTACCATTAGCTTCCCAACCTGTTCCAAGCTGTTCGCACTGCAATTTTCTGGAATATCGTTCATAGTATGCCAATAATTTGTGAAAGAGTTAGGATACTTAAAATCAATAATGTCTATCGTAGGAATCCCGGCATATTGGTTTAAGGGAATATGATCATCATATAAGGCAGGCCCCACAGTGCCTTTAAAAGCGTCCAGACTCATATCCTTGGCCCTGTCCCACAGCCTCCGAACAAGCTGACCATGAAATTTGAGTGAATATCTTTCTATCGGTAATGACAATTGTTGGTCACCAACCATATCTAAAATAATACCTTCTTTAATTCCTGTAATAGGCAGGTTTTTTGAAAAATAAATAGATCCTTTACAGTAGCTTTCATTGTCCCCAGAAACGCCACTGTCTTCAGCATCAAAAAAGACTAGATTAATCCCAATCGGAGGAAAAGATGATTTAAGTAAACGAGCCAGCTCAAGAAGAACGGCCACACCAGAGGCGCCATCATTGGCGCCAATAATTGGTTTATTGTTATTTTCTGTATTCTTATCTCTGTCAGCCCAGGGTCTGGTATCCCAGTGCGCTCCAATAAGAACCTGAATTGGGCTATGCGTATTAAATCTCGCAATTATATTCGTACCATTTTGACTTCCATCTTTTCCATAGACCTCATATAAAAAATCCTGAAGAATTACAGTGTCAGCGAAATCTGTGACTAATCCAACAATATATTTTCTTGCTGCTAAGTGACCCATCGAACCAGGATGCCTTGGTCCGAGCTTACACTGGTCTAACAAATTGTTGTAGGCCCTCTTTCCATCAAAATCAGGTAAGCCGGTCTCACAGCTTAGATGCACAACGGAAATAAAGAAGAATATAAAAATAAAACGCATTTCTAGCCTGTTATAGCTATGTTAATGTCAAATCCAAAATCTCTATCTACTTTTTTACCCATAGTCCTGCTGTCACTCTCTCGGTATTCATAGCGAAGGCCACCGGATATTTTGTTAGAAAACTGATATGATACTCTTAGGCCTGTTTTCCAGTTTGATGAAAAAGCACCCTCCTCCAGGTCAATCTTGTCTCCAGATTTATACTCTTTGCTATCATTCATGTCAAAATTTAGTGTAAAACTAAGATTATTATCCAATTTCAGGTCTCCATAGTATGGGATTGGTATTGTCATACCTCCTCTATGAGTATAGGTCGCTGTCGATGTATAGCTATGATCTTTTCTTATGGTAAGTCCAGTCGGGAGTTCATCTAAAGATAAGTTTCTGTTATGCCTGAATGTAACGGAAATATTTTTTTTCAGGCTCATATTTAATCCAAGCAAGGGCGAGTAATTCATATTTATTCTAGATGAACGTTCATAGTCTTTATAATCTTTTACAAAACTTCCAAGCTCAAAAAACCCCATATCTTCCGGTGTAATATCCTCAAACTGCCAGGACCTTGTTTCTTTTCCAGCATAGCTGTGATCGAGTGAAGCGCTCTTTGCGACCCATTTAATAATTGGCCATTTTTCAACACCGCTAACCCTAAAGCTCCAACCAGGAAAAGGTATTCCATTTTTAAACAGCTCATCAAATGTAATATAGTCTCTGGTCATAGTCCTCTGTTCTATTCCTGAACCACTAATCACACTAGAAAAATTTTGAGAAAAATTAAAATTGATTGTAATTAATCTTGATAGTTTAACCCCTGAGCGAAGTGAGCCATCCCTCTTATGATCCCAGCTCCCAATATTAGAACCAACCTCTGAAGATTGTTCTAGCCCATGCTCTGGTATCCAGCCAAATTTATAGCCGGAGGGAACGCTACCGATGACCTGATTAGCCGACCTGTTGAGTGTTTCTGTATAGCTTAATGAAATTGGGTTGACCTTATCAATAAGGCCATGAAAAAATGTTAGAGATTTTATCTCCTTAGTTTCCTTTTTCTTTGTTGAACTATTATTATCTGATTCTACTTTTCCTCTTGACCTACTATTTCTAGTCCTGGTTGTGTTTCTTTTGTTTTTGGAAGGAGGCTTATACACTAATTCTAAAATCTGTGTTGGCGTAAGCGTAAAACTTGAGCTAAACCTTAGGTTAGAGCTAATGTTTTGTCCCTCTCTTGATAAATCATCTGTCCAGCGATAGCTAGCAGAATAACTCATATTTGGTTTTAACCATTTGAATAATTTCGGGCTATATGTTGTGTTCATCGTCTCTGTAATATTTGTTACAAGACCCGGGTCAAGATTTTTTACTGCCATCCATGCATATCCTCTGTAATCATTTAATTTGCTCTGCCCGGCCCAAGCATATTTAGAGGACAAGCTATTTGAAAACTTGTAATCTAGATTCATTGTCCTACTAAGACCAAAATTATAGCTATCAGGAGACCTTGTTGATGATCTGGTCTTATTCCAAGAAAGTTTTTCTGCGAAATTTAATGCGGCGTTGAATGCCGATGGCATATAGTATACCTGCCAATCACTAAAAGAATTTCCTATTAAAGGAATATCTTTAGTCCATTTTAATGGACTTATATAATTATCTCTGCCAAATGGAAAGCTATAGCTTATTTTACCTGAATAAGACTCTGACCATTTTTGTAGATAGGTAATGTCTGATGATTTAGACTGCGATGCACTAAAATTAGTTTTAATATTATCAATCGTGTACTTAATCAATTTATTATCTGATTTTGAAGTTTTTGATAAAGACGTGCTAAAACTAATCGTCTCACTCTGTGATATGATTGTATCAGGAGGCGCCTCTTCATCAACTAAAATATCCTCGCCAGGAAAATACTTTGGAGTATTCGTGGCCCTGCTAATTGATGCGTTAACAGGAAGACTAAAACCCCATGATCTTGGCAATAATCGATGAAGATCAATCCTCCCGGAAATATTAAAATTTTCTGCTGTGCTTGTACCCTTTGATAGCCGCTCTTGTAACCTGTGGAAATCAGCATCCTGCCTGCTGTAGGTAAAATTTGCTGTTCCTAAGTCTGCAAGTCGCATCGTTGACTGGACACGCATAGCAACCCCACGATCTTTTTTAACCCCACTTAATCGAAGCTCATCTACCCAGACCTCGCCACTAATAATTTCATCAGAAGTATTTTTTATGCCCATGATAAAATACTGAACCCTATTTAGCGCGGGCTTACCCTTGATAAAAATACGTTTTCCAGTCTTTATTCCCTCATCATCGGTATAGATATATCTCTTTACATCTGCCGAATCCAAAAATATATCTGTCTCCTTGAACCGCTTTACTGACAGGGAATCTTTTAGTTTTAGCTCTGCTAACCAATCCAATGGAAGCTCAATACTATTTCTCCCTATATCCTCATCCCACCCACTGTATACAGGCTGAGTAATCTCATAATAATCATCTCCAAGTCCAAACCTCAAAAATATTTCTATATTTGTGTTTAAATATGTTATCCAAGGACTATTACCATACACATACATTTTCATTCGGTCATAAGTCATGAAACTTCTTTTTTGGGTGTCATTTAGCGTGTACAGCGTCTTCTGCGCTGAACCAGAATGGTATGGGGGTAAATTATTAAATTGCATTACCAAAGACTGTTCTTTTGATCTTATCTGATTAATCCTGTCATACTCACCTCTTACCCCATCTGGAGGTATATAGTCTGAATTGTCTTCTGTGTTGACAACTGCAATCTGGAATGATGGTGACTCTTGGTCAAGGCTTTCATTTATTATTGTTTTAGGAGATACAACCAGGTTTTCTTTTTTTAGATCAGGTGATAGGTTTCGATTACTTTGATATGCTGGTGAATATATTCCAAGCTCCTGCCACTCATTACCTACGATCTCAATTTTTGCTATCTGCAACGTAGATAATGTTGAATCTAATCCTGAAACAGCTAATCTTATATATCTCACTTCATTCCACTCAGTAGAACTTAAATTTTTAAAATCATCTAGAGGAATTCTGTATAGCTTCCAACCTGTTTGTATCCCATTTTTTTCAGTCTGACCTGCTAAATATGTAGTGTCAGCAAGGTGAAAACTTGTTGAGAAATAATCATTAACCTTATCTAAAAATCCTGACCTATCTAAATCCTCAGTGTCCGGATATTTACCGCCTTCTTGAATCTTTGATCCAGTTCCATTCCCTTCAGTACCATTCACTTTAGAATAGTCTGAGCTACCTTGATCATAGTTCCAATTATCTCCATTAGGGTCGTTAGCATCAACATCATTCCCTATATTAATTAGCTCAGCCTCACCCTGTTCCAAATAATATTGATAAGTGTTCTGGTCAAGACAGCCGCCCCAACCATCCTCATAATCATCAAAACAACCATCTAACCCTGTATCTTCTGGGTCTTCCAAAAATCCATTGCCAAGAGTTAGTCCCGCCTCTGGAATATCTTCTGTATTTAAAGAACCATTACCGTCCCAGTCTTCACTTATTTTACCTAGGTCTATAGTCATTTTCCCCTTGGAACCTTTTAACCAGATTTCAAAAAATTTACTCTGAGTCTGGTCATAATCACCAGAATAGAGTGAGGTAGTGACCCCGATCCAGGTTGAGTCTTTTTCGGTGTGTTTCTGGTGGGATCTTTTCCTATGTCGAAGCACAAGAACATCAGTGGTCTCATTCCCGGCCTGTATAGAGGTAGACTGGTTTGGCCAGATCTCTCTCGTCCGGACCGGTATATATGGATTATACCAAAAAAGTTCGCCTCTATTATCTTGGGAGAATATTCCAGAAAATGTGCCCAAATCTTCATCGTAATAGTGAGGGGCTGCGGATTCTTTCCAAAAGCGCCGCTGAATAGATGGAGAAGTTGTGCGTTTTGATCCTTCAAAATCATCAATGAAGGCTACTCCATTAGGATCACCAGTTGAAACATTATTTATCGAATTGGGGTTTGGTAAAACCTGCGCGATCTCTCCCTCAACAGATAAACTTGTCATTTTGTCCGTTTCAATAACTGGTAACCTATCGAGGAACCTAGTAACCCCATCAAGTTCCCACTCATAACGACCATTTAAATCCCAAATAAAGTTTCGCGTTGGCTCGTACCCGACTTCTATTTTCTGGTTCATTATTGACTGATTATAATATAGTGCCGTTGCGCCTATAAATGATTTCTCTCCTAGATCCATCTGAGCCCGAGTACCAAAAATTGTTTTTTTATCAAAAGATACTATTTCATGCCTATCATAACGTACTTTTAGATCAGCATTGGGATCTTCAGCTGCACTGCCCATGAGGACTATGGTACCAGTAAAATAATCAATCTGGTAGCCAACACCTCGCTTTAGGACAATATTATTTTGGACGACCTCTTCACTTCCTTCTACCAACATGAAACCTAAATTAATGGTAGAACTTTGATTGCTATACTTTGTCTCAATTATAAAACGATTATCACCATTGACTTCGGAATTCACGGAAGAGGTATACATCACACCCGAGCCTAGCTGATCTTTTAACTGATCTGTTGTGCTTCCACCATGCAATGAATCTGCAAGCGCAAACGGATGTAAGGCTGGTATAAGCAACTCTCCATTTAACAAGCTCAATATATTGCCAGACTGCGAGTCAATTATTTCATCATACTGTCGCTCTCCATTAACATCTAAACTGTCAAGACCAAACAACGTAATGTAAGGCAAACTAGTTGTTCTATCGCGATCGCTTTCAGGCGTAGAGCGCTTATTGATTATTTTAACCTCAAACCCCTCTGGGCTAATTTGGCTAGTCCCCAAATAGTATGCGTTTTTAAACATAAGAGGCCAGCTGGGATGATTAGGATGACTATTTCGAGGCTTGAGCATCATCAAAGATAGATTGGTGCCAGCAGAGTCTGCGGGGTTTCCGACTACCATCACGGTGTCTCCCGTGTTCCTATCTTCTAGAACAAATGAGCAACCAAGTATCTCATTCATCACCATATCCCTCAATCGTATATACCCTAGGTCTGCACTAAGTACATAGTTTGTTCCAGATTCCAGTCTAATGAAATTCCCGGTCTCATTATCATCAACATATATTGAGTCTAGTGGATTTAGTGGGTTGATATACGCTGTTCCAGTTACCGCACCAGCCTCATTAGTATTGATTGATTTATACAACTCAAAATTCTTTACAACTAAATTGCCAATGTAGTGTAGGCCATTCCGCAAAGGATAAAAGGAAGGAATATTTATCTGATGAATTAGGAGGTCACGCACAATGGCTGTGTCAGCTCCATTTCTAAACCAGGGGTGAATAAAAAAGTATCTATTCTTAAGCCAGTCCACATCTCGAATTTGCTGCGTGTTAGACTGAGCTCCTCCTTTGTACTCCTCTTGTTCTTTTTTTGCTTTTTCAATAGACGCAATAGTAGTGATATCTATAGGCCCAAGCTTAGAGATAGATTTAATACCAAATAGTCCCTGATTTTTACCCGAAAAAGTAACATACTTAGTCGATGGTAATGAGAGCGAAATATTCCCCGCTTCCACCTTTTGAACAATGTCATCCTCTAACCCATCATAGGCAATACGTATATTGTTCTCCCAATCAAACTGCCTTTCGGAATCCTGATCCATTTTTACTGTAATCCTGTCTCCAATCTTACCCTGAATATTAAGGTGCTGTTTTTGATCAAACTCCAAGTGTGTGTTCTGGGTTTGACTAAGCGATGACCTTACTAATTCTTGGTCTTGAAATATCATATTTCCTGTAATCGTAACATTCCCATTTAAGCTCAATGAAGCTCGGCCCAGGTTGCCAAGGTCCATGCCGACCACTTCCATCATTTGACCCTTTCTTCTGCTTGAACCATCTTTCGATTCTTTCTGCATTACTTCAATTAGCTTTATGTATCTTATTCTCTTATTGTATTGCCTTAGATACCAATCTACGCTTGAACTAAATGGTACTTTGTAAGACCTGCCATCTATGTATTCTTTAATCGTTATTGTGCTCCAATCTCTTGCAAGTAGAACTTCTGTATCCAGTCTATCGTATTTTATCGTCAAAATCCCTTTTGGTGAAGAGGCTGAATCAATTGGCTGAATAAGGTTTAAGCTATAATCCGGAAAAGGGTTTACTACAAATTCGGATACTGGTATATATAGAGATTGTGAAGGTAAGATAGGATCATGATAAGCGATTGAGTCTATCTCTTGTGCTCTTAACACTTGGTAAGAAGATAGAGCATTGGACAAAAGTAATATTATGCCCAAGGTAAATAAATATATGTGTTTTATAACCAACTTTCAGTATTTAGTTAACTGATAGCAATTTTTTCGATAATCTATCCTTTCCTTTTAAAAAAAACTTTTAACTGATTGCACATTTTTTCCAGCGCTAGTCCTCTGTGACTTATTATATTCTTCTCTTTTCTTGTCATTTCCGCAAAGGTTTTTCCTGTTTTTTCAACTTTAAAGACAGGATCATAGCCAAATCCACCTTTCCCAATGGCGGACTTAGTTATACTACCTTCAATAACACCCTCTGTCCAAAGTTCCTTTTTTGATGAATGAAAACTAACAACTGTCCTGAAACGTGCAGTCCTAGAACTCATGTCAAATGTGGACATTTCAGAAAGCAATTTTCTGACATTATCCTTGTAAGAAGCATTGTTACCCGCATATCGTGCTGAAAATATCCCCGGAGCACCATTTAAAGCGTCAACCTCAAGACCAGTATCATCAGCGACAGCCGGTTTACCAGTTATAGCACTGACCGTACGAGCCTTTATTAAAGAGTTTTCAAGTAATGTTGAACCCGTTTCTTCAATCTCACCAATTTCCGGGAAATTATCAAGAGATAATATATTTACCCCTAATTCACTAAGAGCGACCATCATCTCCTTTTTTTTATCAGGATTATGAGTAGCAATTACTATTTCTTTACCTTCTATCATCTTAATTTCTTCTCTGAAAATGGCGGAAACATATAGTTATTAAACTAGCATTACAATAATTATGTTAAACTTGTTAATAGTGGGGAATAATAAAGCGTTAATTATCTGATCTTTATACATAAACAAATTTGATAATTCATAATAGAAGAAAAGTTGAAAAGACAATAAAATATATTAATTTTCGCCTCTCATTTAATAACAGCATATAAATATTTAGAATATTTTATAGTATAATTATTAATAAATAATTTTCTGTTGTTGGCTCGGTAGCTCAGTTGGTAGAGCAGTGGACTGAAAATCCATGTGTCGCTGGTTCGATTCCGGCCCGAGCCACAACGGAATGAAATTTTATTAATTAAGAACTAAAGTATAGCCTAAAATTTGATGGAGCATCCTAGAGTTTTAGTTGTTTTGATTTTCACCTTTTTACCGGTAGACACTGAGTTGATGGCATCCGCAAGGTAATTCATTTTAGTTTTTTTTGCGTCTTTTGCGTTATCATCGATTGCGCCTCTATAAGCTAACTCTCCATTATTTTTAAATAGATATACATGAGGGGTCTTCATCGCACCAAAGACTTTTGCAATTTTAGACTCACTATCTAACACATAGGGAAATGAGTAACCATACTTTTTGGCATGTTCTTTCATCGCATCAAAGCTGTCTACACCATCATGAAGGCTTGCGTTAGAGTTAACAGCAACAAATCCTATTTCATTGTCTGAACACAGTTCTGAAATTGGATTATATCGATCTTGCCAGCGAATAACCCACGGACAAGTGTTGCAACTAAATATCACAAGTAGTCCATTTTCTTTTTTATAATCACCGAGTTTTGATTTTTTGCCATTAATATTTTTTACAATGAATTCTGATCCCGGCATCACGCTCCCTATAGAAATCTCTTCGCTCATCAAAGTGGAAAATAAAATAATGCTGAATATTAATGCTCTAATCACAATGTCTCTCCTTTAGATTCTAATAATGAATCAATTTTACTAATAAAAAACTTTTCATCTCTTTTGCCCTCCCAGAAAGAAAGAAGGTTTAATTCTCTGCTAAAAATACCTGTGAAAGGTACTGCCCCAGACCAAGAAGGACAAATGTCATCAATAAATTTTTGAGTGTTCCCTTCTTCTTTTCTATAATGCTGCCCTCTGACTTTTTGACTCAAAAGAAATTTTTCAACATCTTCCGCATTTTCATCCCAGTCAGTACTTAAAAAAACTATATTTAATTTACTAATATCATAATGCTTTTTGAGATTAACGATGTATGGAAACTCCTGTACGCAAGGTATGCATGATGTAGACCATATGTTTAAAAGCATGAGGGTAGATTCATTTGTGTATTTGACATTGTTAAATAATTCAGGAACTGTGACTACTTTAACACTTAGTGTATCATTGCTACATTTAATTGAAAGGATAACTAAAACAAAAATAATTATGTTTTTCATACCTAAAATTAGCGAGTCAAGGGCAATATACTTTAATAGATTATTTTTTTTTAACAAACAGATTTGTTGTTTATCCATTTTTATTTTAAGATTTAGTGTGTGTATTTCATAAATAATAAAGAAAGGAGGTGATCAGTTGTCTATTTTAAATATAACGCTGACCTCCAAAGGATCAGCTACATAACACACCTAAGAGCTTATATCTCTTAGGAGGTCAGCGATTACTTTGGTTAAAAACCCTCATTTTAATGAGGGTTTTTTTATTTGATCTTCAATAGTTAAATATTCAAGGACACTCTTTA
>TARA_B110001454_G_scaffold19361_2_pt1 | contig 9971 bp, 3 predicted proteins | sample TARA_B110001454 | Tara Oceans TARA_B110001454 (sample SAMEA4397004) | marine metagenome | biome: Polar Biome; feature: [MES] marine water layer (ENVO:01000295) within the mesopelagic zone...; material: water (ENVO:00002006), including particulate matter (ENVO:01000060) such as...... | reverse complement strand
ATAATATTGATAGGTCTAACTTTTTTATGGATGACACAGACCCTTTTATATTTAACTATTTCTATATAATCGTTACAGATACATTTAATTATTCAACAAAGGGTAACATTTACACTTCATCTCTTGAATCATTACCAGATTCCATAGAGATTACTGATATAAACTATATGAATGGCGGGTTTCACATAACTTGGGAAAGGTCAACCGATGATGATTTTCAAAAATATGATCTCTATCATTCAATTAATGAAACTTTAGTTGACACCTCACTGATTTTTTCAAGTAATAATATTGAAAACGTAACCTACTTTATGGAAAATGCAGACCCATTAATAATAAACTATTTCTACATTATTGTCTCAGACTCATCAAACTTTTCAACAAAAAGCAAGATTTATACCTCTTCTCTTGATCCTAAGCCAAATGCTATTCATATTGAGTCTGTAACATATGATAATCTTTCCATGAATATATTTTGGAATGAGTCTTTAGATGCTGACTTTTTAAAATATGAACTTTACAAAGGTCTCGATACAACAATCACCAGCCTATTAGAGACATTTTTTGATAAACTAGTAACCAGCTTTAGTATTAATGATTTTGATCCATACTCATCTAACTATTTCAGAATAATAGTTTATGACACTCTAAATCAAAGCACAAAAGGCAATTTTTTATCTAACTCAATACAGCCAACTCCTGAACCAGTAGATTTGGATCCTATTAATTCCTTTGGTAATGAGTTTACTATAGTATGGTCTGTTTATCCTACCAATGACTTTGAGCGTTACAATCTTTATCAAGCCAATGATATAAATATGACTAATAAAGAAATTATCTTCACCACGATTAGCCGGACAGAAAACAGCTATTTTTCTACTGATAATGATTACGAAACTGATTACTATTTTCAGGTTTCTATGATTGATAATTGGGGCTATGAAGTTTATAGCAATATCGAATACATCAACCCTGAATATTTTACATTTATCCACAATTACGATTCGGGCTCTGATATAGATATTGGTTACCATGGTGTACAAACTGCTTCAGGGAAATATAAAATGATAGGCAAAACAAGTTCAGATGTAATAATGATTGGTACAGATAGGGCTGGCACTGAACCCTGGTTTTACAATTATAACTATGACACCAATGAAAGCCCAGTTGATTTAATAGAAACTGAAGACCAGGGCTTTGTATTTTTATCAAATTTGATACCTGATGACACTGACACAGATATAAGGATAACAAAAACAGATCAAAGTGGTAATCATGTATGGGATGCTGTCTATGGCTCTATTGACCCCTATTACCCCGAGAATGGAAATCACTACTCTGGTATTGATATTGCAAATGATATATGCTCAACAACAGATGGCGGATACGTTATCACTGGACAATATAATACTTTGGATGGAAGGCACTGGGATCTATGGGTTCTAAAACTTAATTCTCTAGGACAACAAGAAAATGAGCATCTTATCTTAGCGGCACCAAACTCTGAAAGAATAATGGAAAATGGTCATGCAATATTGGAAACGATAGATGGCTACATTATTCTAGGATCATTAGCCGAGACTGAGCTAGACGGCCCATCAAATATTTGGTTAACTAAATGGGATTTAAACTTATCAGATAATGGTGATACGCTGTGGTCATCCACATGGGACATAGAAACCTATGATTACCCTACTGATTTGATAGCAAATATTGAAGGCGGATATACAATAACAGGGTACTCTTCAAATACAAACAGCGGTGAAAATGGTTCCTCCTGGGTCATAATGACTGATATGGATGGCCAAGAAAATATCCTTCAATCATTCACAGGAAATAATTTCATCTATAGCATGATCCAGACTGAAAATGGAGACTATATTCTAGCTGGTAAAAAGTTCGAGGGGTCAGACTCACAAGGATGGATAGTAAGTATTGAGCAAAATGGGACCCTGAATTGGGAAAAGTTATATGGTAATGAGGATATAGAATCATTCTATAGTATTGAACAAACTAGCGATAAAGGTTTCATATTAACAGGTGAAACCCATTCTAATGGATCAAGTGATATATTTCATGTGAAAACTGATCCAAATGGGAATGTTTTATCTGAAGAATAATAATAATTAGTCTTTTAATCTATTTATGCAAGAAGCACCAAGGATCCCCGCTTCGCCATCAGATAATTCGGATAATAATATTTTAATCTCATGCTTTTGATAGCTTGACCGATTAGCATTCATTGACACTTTAGCAAAATCAAGGATTCGATGTCGGGCATTACTTATTCCACCATAAAAAATAAATGCCTCTGGAGATAAAATTTTTGATATCTGCGAGAGTCCTATGCCAAGCATAGAACCAGTATATTTATAAATATCTACTACAATTTTTTCACCATTGTCAAAAGCATCATCCAATAATTTACCATCAATATTTTTGTGATTCATATGATGCAAAAAATCATTGTCTGGATATCTCTCTTTATAATCTTTGACAGTATAATTTAATCCTTTTCCCGAAACATACATCTCAAGGCACCCCTTTCGCCCGCATCCACACTCTCGACCATTAGGCTCAATAACTAAATGGCCTAGCTCACCCGCGAAACCATCGTGTCCATATAATATCAAATTATTTGCTATAATGCCACTGCCCAATCCTGTTCCAAGAGTAATTACCACTGCATCAGTCATCGACTGAGCAGCACCATAATATTTTTCTCCTAAAGCTGCCGCATTAGCATCATTTGTAATAGCTACTGGAACATTTCTAAAAGATTTTATTAATGAACATAAATTTAATTCATCCCAATCTTTCCCGAGATTTGGAGGTTTTACTACCATGCCAGTAAAATAATTTCCATTTGGAACCCCAATCCCTATATCTTTAATAATAGCGGGTATTTCTAGTTCAGATTCCCAATTTTTAATTATGCTAAATATTTTTTCGAAAAGCAATTGAGGGGGACGCTTAGAATTAGTTAAAATCGAATCTTTTTTTATAATATGACCATCTCTATCAATTAACCCAAAAACTGTATTTGTACCACCAATATCGACTCCAAGTGAGTATTGTTTATCTATCATTTAATCTATATATAAGAATTATATTTTTGCAGAGAATGTATAGCTTTTCTAATTAATTATTGGTTTTGAGCATTTAAAGATGAGAATATATAGTATTCAACTAATGTCAAACAGCTAATCTGCAAGACCTTGTCGAATCTCTAGGTCTACAATAGGAGCCTGGTTTGGCTCATTCTCGATCTTTACTGTCTTAGCTATAACAGTAGATTTACCATAATTATCTGAAACAGTCAGTTCAAATGTATACTCTCCAGGCGTTCCCTCAAATGAAACAATTCCTGAGCTAGAATTCGGTCTAAGCCTAATTTTATTTCCACTAAGCTGCTTCCAGCTAAAACGAATTCTATCGCCTTGGTCTGGGTCAAACGAACTAGTTGCATCTAGTATCATCGGATAAGTATTAGTCTCTGGCCTACCATCATGAGGAATTTGGACTTTAAACTTAGTCTTCTCCTCTTGGTCAATCTTTCCAAGTTCTGTAATCTGCTCCTGCTTTTGCTGCTCTTTCTGTATCTTTACCTTGATACGATCTTGATACAATCTTTCCCTCATTTGACGTTCGTATTCTCTCCAGCCAAATAATCCGCAGCCGACTATAACGATCAGAAATATTGCAAATCCTCTATTCATATGCTTAAATATAAATAATTTGTGATAAAATTATAGTTATAACTTTTGTAATTCAGAAATACTTTATCTTAAATCAAGTACTATTCTTTTTAAATCAGATCCAATAAATAGCGGATTCTGTGATATAAAATTATCTTCAGTCTTAGATGCTTCGGGAACTTTTCTATACAAATATTCTGCTAATTCACCTAGTTCAACTTTATTATCACTACCCGTTGCTTCACCTTTTAATCCTTTAAATAAATAATAGGAGAATAAACTGTGTTTCAGTTCATCATTTTCTATAGAATTTTCCCCGACTGAAGATGCAGCAAGGATAGATATTTTTTCTGATAAATTTGGATAACGATAATTATCCGTCATCTCATTATAATTAACATACTTAATGTCTAGAATTATTGTTATTGAGTTAATATTTTGAAGTACGGATAACAAAGAAAGATCCGTTAATATTTTTTCTAGGGAACATAGTGATGCTACTTGATTACTATTACCATCCTTTGGAATTATATATGGCTCACCAGCATACCACATCCCTAAACCAGAATAATAAATATTTATATCGACAAAATCTATATTAGAATATTTACTAGAAGAAATAACCCTATTACGTATAATACCCTGATGTGGATCAAAGATCTTATTAAAATCACTCTTATCAGGACCGGAATCCATTTGCCATGGCTTTGATGGTAATATCTGGTAATCATCTAGCCCAAATGCGTTTTGCATATATAACCTAAAAATTTGACCATCTCTTCCTGAATATTTTGGTTCAGAAAGAGAAATATCATCATATTTATCTATCGCAAGTATTACAGCCATTCCGTTTGGATTTCTTTTGCCAATCGGAATATTTTTTTCAATCTCTAGCTCTCCCAAAGAGATAGGATATGGAATCACATTTTTAGCTCCAATCTCCTGCACTACCAGATCATTTTTTTTCCTATAGTGCTTCATCAACTCTAGATCAATTTTATGGGTGATCATATTATCTAAATAGTCAGTTGTATTGAATTTTAAAGAAAATTGTTTCCTATCGCTTTTAATCTTAAAGTCTATGTCCGTAAAATCACCAGGTTTCAGCTCACTTATCTCTAGATATCCTGTAAAGTCGATTGCTGAATATGTATGATTATCTATCAAGCTAAATTGCACTTTTTCTGTTAAACCTTGCCCAACATTTTGAATGCGAACAGTAAGATCTACTGTTTCATTTTTAGGAATATAATTAGTTCCAAAATTATTTTCAACAGCATAATCAGCGAGTATTATACTTGGAGGATCTACCGCTTTAGTTTTTATGAAAAACTCATATGGGTTTTCTAATCTAAAACCGACCCTATCTTCTGCCGTTAACGTATATCGCCAATCGCCTGACTTTACTTTTAATCCTGCTGAAACATCAAACTCAAAATACTTTGCCTCATCTATATTTAGATTATCTATTGTTTTGATTGTATCCATCACTAGTTCATCATTTATAACATTATCTACTGTATTTCTTATTAATAAACGAATATTTTTTGATGGACTATTTCCATTGTTTAATAACGCGAAACGTAACTTTCCGCTCTCGCGGGAGTCTAAAATATTATTTCCTGACTCTTCTATTAATTTATAGTTTTGTATTTCAAATTCAGGTGGTGAATTTGTCCTTCCACAGACTGTTTTAGAAAATCCACTTGCATCACCCTCTGCATCTATTGCAGAAATAGAATAGCAATGTTCCTCATCATACCCTAACTCATTGTCCAAAAATGCACTTGACTTAACTTTATCAATATACATAGTTGAGTCATTATCTAGTTGTTTATAAATGTTATACTCAAATACACCCGGAACATTATTCCAGCTTAGTTCATTAGATTTTATGCCACCAACCACTTTTAATCCGGCAGGTGACTTGAGAAATAATTTTGAACAGTGCTGGTCAGATAATTCGCTTTCGACACTATACTTATCGGTACTTGCGATCTGGTAACAATGTGTCTCACCCGGTATAACTTGATCCTTATACGAATTAATTTTAAGTTTTTTGACAAATGCGCCATCACGGTAGAGGTTGTACGATGTAGCTAAACTCACTTCATTCCATATAAGATTTATCGAGTTATCATTATTAAAAGATGATAATGTTGGAGCTTCCACATAGTCTCTCGTACGTATTTCATAGATCTCTGATGTCAGACCTTCAATCCCATTAGAACTAATTGATGAAATTGTATAATAATAATTAGTTGAAAAGTCTAAACTATCATCATTAAAAATGGGCACATTTGAATAGCCTATATTTTTATTATTTCGTTGAATTTTATAGGTTGATGCACCATCTATAGTTTCCCATTTCAATGTGATACTATTTTTACTTACAGCTCCCGATATTTTTACTGGTGCACCAGTTAGGGAGCTATTGCATGTGTAATCACTTAAAACCCCAGAAACACCATGATTACCAAGCACCATTATTTGGTAACAGTATTTTTTCCCGGGGTTTATCACTGAGTCTAAATAAGAATTACTTTCAGTATCAAATAAAAATTTATCATCTCTGTATATTTTATATATTGTTGCCTGAGGTAATTTAGCCCAGTCTAATTGTATCGATTTGTCATCAACAATTGTTCTTATCTTTTTCATACGAAGTGCGGGGTCTTTTTGTATTGGTTTTACATTAGAAAACGTATATATCAATGGAGACCCTATTTCTTTATTAAGGTTTAACCGAAGAAAAAGGTTCCTGTTTCTGGCTTTTCTTGGATTTATTTTTATTCTAACCATACCATCTTCAAGATGATTAATAACCAAATAATAATAATCAGGATTAATTTCGGGGAATTCGAACCTACCCTTACGATTTGTTTTAGTTAGAGCAATAGGTGATTCATCTAAAGTAAAGAGAGTAACTTCAGCCTTGCGTGATGGTTTACCCTCATTATTAAAAACACTGCCTGAAATTGAAACAGTTTTTGATAAACAAATCTCAAATATCAAAACTAAAAAAATTATTTTTTTCATTGTCTTCAATAACACTGTAAAGTGCCGTTTAGACTGGTTCACAACTAAGGCAGGCGTAGAAGAACTCTATTAGGATTTTCAGTGAAGAGCTGAGGCGTCTGCGGTAAACTTGAGTATAGACTTTTTGTCGTATCATGAACATTCTTACGAATATAATTATGTAATTCTTCTACTGTTATAGCCTTATCGCCATTGTCTGCATCTCCACGCAAACCTTTTAGCATATAGTAGGTGAAGATTCCATTATTCATGTCTGGATGATCATATGATTTTTCTGTCGTGTTTGCAGCATAAAACGCGGTTATCCCAGATGGCGGAATCAATTCTTCTGGAAAGACCGGTTGAACAACTTCTTCAACTTCTTTTTTCTTTTTTTTCTTTTTCTTTTTCTTTTTGTCATCAGTAACTAACTGTGCAGTTTTCAAGTTTTGATCAAAAGCAGAATTATTAAAGTCAACATCCATAAACACAAAAATATCACCTATGTTATCAATTTTTTTAATCTCATGAAGCATTCTATACAGGTCTCTTATTTTAAAAAATGAATGAATTTTATTTTTATCAGCATCATAAGGGATGATACATTTATCGCCTGCTATCGTTGTGCCTTCCCCAGAGTAATACAACATAAGATCAATCGTATCTATTTTTGAATACTCAATCACAGAATTTATCTTGTCTCTAACAAATCCTAGATTAGGGTTAAATATTTCATTAAAATTATTTATGGTAACCCCTTTATCAAAAAGCCAAAACTGAGACGGAATCATTTGGTGATTCTTAATACCAAAAAGCTTATTATAATACTCTCTTACAATTTTAACGTCTTCTTCCGATGACTGATTTCCAGGAATCTTTTCAGTCCAGAATTGTTTATTCCCCAAAACGACACCTATTATATCTCTTGGAGTATTTATATTAGGAAGTCCCGTCAATAATTTATGCTCTTTTGGTAATTGACCCGGAGGCTTAAAGTCTGAGATAGCAACATCAATTGCTTCCAAATCAACTTTACCTTTATAATGTTTTAAAACCTCTAAGTGAATAGGAATAGTTTTTCGCACATCAAAATAATCATATGTATCAAAATAAACTGTAAACCTATCCTCTTTTGCTAAAATCTCAAAACTATAGTCGAACCAAGAACCTCCAGGAACCAAACCAAATGTTTTTATCTCATCTGAATCATTTTTAAAACCTTCACCTCGTCTAAAAGCGAGTACAGCGGTATCTGTCTTTCCTATAGAAAGGTTTTGAAACCTAACAGTTAGTGTCGTGGTCTCATTTTTTGGTATATAGTGATGCCCAAACTCATTATCTATCGCAAAATCAGATATAACCAGATTGGGAGGAACAACAGCTAACGTTGGGAAAGTGACTTTTTCAGGAGATAGATCCATACCAGCATATTCTTCAATTCTTATATTAAATGCTCTTTCTCCAGTTTCAATCTTTAATTTAGCATATACGGGGAAATTAATTGTTAGGGAGTCACCGACACCTAAAACAGGGATTATTGCTATGGTATCTATCACTAATGAGGGAGTATTAGATAGATCAAGAGGTTCCAACCAAGGCTTCAATTCTCGAGCTGGACTTCGACCATCATTAACGACTTTTACAACGATTAAGCCTTTTTCTTTCCCGTCAAGTATTTGATTATCAGACTGCTCAACAAAATATTGCTCAACAAGAGTCAAATGCGGTGGTGGTACCACCCAGCCACACATCACTGGTGACAGTGGGCCCTCATCTCCATCAGTATCAACTGATGCCATTTTATAACAATACTCTGTGTCAAACTCTAGACCTTTGTGAATGTAGTAATCACTAGTCGTTTTTGTCATGAACTTGGTCTCGCCATTATCTTTATTATGAGAATAAATCTTATACTGAACTGCGCCAAGCATCTGTTTCCATCTAAAGATAACTCTTTTTACATCGCCTGTGAGAGTCAAACCTTTTGGATAATTGACAAGAACTTTATAGCACTCCTCATTAGAAGATGGCCCTTCTGTACCATATGAATCTTTGGCTGTTATTTTATAGCAATAAAATTGTCCAGGATCAACAATGTCCACGTAAAACGTATCTGTGAGATCTGCTAAAAGAACACCGTCTCTATAAACCTTGTATACATGGTCAATCCGAAGCGGCAACTGATTCCATGTTAATGTAACCTGCTTTAGATCCGCAGCTCCAGCCATTACTGGTGAGGTCACTTCTTCATGCGTGCGAATATTTACTGAGACTAATGGACCATCATCCCCGTCCGGGTCAAAAGATGCAATATCATATTTAAAATCTCTATCATATATTAAATCTTGGTCTAAGTAAGAAAACTCGGTCGTTGTTAAAATCAGTTCACCATCACGATAAAGGTGATAACCGCTCACGCCTTCAACAGATTTCCATGTAAAACTAACAGTGTTACGCATCACTTCTGAAGTAAAATTAGAAGGGGGTGCGAACTGGCCTTTCGCACATTCAGTGGTAGACTGTTCCCCCTCAGTCCCATATTGGTCTGCCGCTGAAACAGAATAACAATATTCCTTACCAGGAGCTACATTATCTGAAAAGGATGGTTTATCAAAATCTCCAAGATAACTACCGTTACGAAATACTTTATAGTATGTTGCGACAGGTGAAAGATCAGTCCATGTTAGATCAATTGCATTTACATTGCCTCGGGCTATTAATTCAGGTATCAATACCTCTGGATGAGTGTTCACTGTAACATCCTCTGACCAAGCACCTTCATCATTATCTGGATCTATAGAATTTATGTTATACTTATATTCTGTTCCCCATTTTAAAGAATCTATATAAACTAGTTCCTCTTGTTTTGAAATCAATACACTGTCACGATATATCGCATATTTTTCCACGTTTGGTATCCCAATCCACTCTAGAGTCACTATTCGTCCACTGCCCTCTGTCTTCAAGGAACCCATTTTTACACTTGGCTTCAGAGTCGGAAACTGGTATGACGACTTTTGCTTTTGCTTATTTGATTCTGGGCCTTCTAAATCATATAAATCCCAAGCCCTCACATGATATTCATAAAATTTACCTGGAGCAACATTATCTACATACTTAGTATTTTTGATTTTTTCCGCAACGGGTTTATCATTTTTATAAACAGAATATGATTCTGCGTGAGGTAATGATTTCCACTTTACAAGAACTTTTTGAACCCCTCTTTTTGCCACCATTCTTGGCCTTAGGCCTTCT
>TARA_B110001454_G_scaffold65198_2_pt1 | contig 10001 bp, 9 predicted proteins | sample TARA_B110001454 | Tara Oceans TARA_B110001454 (sample SAMEA4397004) | marine metagenome | biome: Polar Biome; feature: [MES] marine water layer (ENVO:01000295) within the mesopelagic zone...; material: water (ENVO:00002006), including particulate matter (ENVO:01000060) such as...... | reverse complement strand
TTGGCATTGCCATAGACCAGGGTTATATAAGAAGTGTCGAGGATGACGTAACAGACTATGTTTCTTCATTAAAGCAATCCTCCTATGATGGTGTTCGAATTAAAGATATTTTACAAATGTCTTCTGGTGCCTCTTGGAATGAAAATTACAGCGATCCGAATGCTGATATTTTTCGGTCAGCTGAAATCATGGCAATTGGTGGTTCTCTGGATGATTTATCTGCCAGCTTAAAAAAAGATTTCTTGCCTGGATCATTTAATCGTTATAACTCTACTGACACCCAGGTACTGGGAATGCTTTTAAGAGATGCTACGGGAATGCCTGTAACAGAATACATGCAAAAAATGTTGTGGGACCCAATAGGTGCTGAATATAATGGATATTGGGTTTTAGATTCAGAAAACATGGAAATGGCTTATGGAGGATTGAATGCCACCGCCCGTGATTATGCCAAGATAGGTGAGTTATATAGATTGGGAGGAAAGCTGAATGGTAAACAGATTGTTCCAAGCAGTTGGGTTGAGGATTCTCTCTTAACAGATGCACCTCATCTAATGCCAGGAGAGAATCCATTATCAGATTATCCAATGGGTTATGGATATCAATGGTGGATACCTGATTTAAGTGGTGATTTTCTTGCAATCGGAGTCTATAACCAATTTATTTATATCTCTCCTAAAAATAATTTGGTAGTAGTTAAACTTTCTGCAAACAGTGCTTATGGGACAAGCGAAGAAGTAAGCACTTTGAGTGAGTTTGAAGCAATTGAATTTTTTAAAGCTATTGCAAATCAATAGATACAAATTGATAATAAATTTAGAATATTCGAAACTTGTAACAGAGCTAGAAGTAGACACTGGAAAAAATAAAATTAATGCTACTATTGTTGAAAGACCATTCTATGATCCAAAAAAAGCCATGGCTCATTCTTGAAAATTATTCTCATGGACTGATTGGCAAGGTATTTTTGGATTATTTTTAATTGTTGTTGGCGTATCTTTGGTTAATATATATAAGGGATAGCTTTAGAATTTCTTTGCAAAATGAATAAATTTAGAAACTTAATCGTACTTGCACCACTGGCCTTTGCTTTGCATCATTTTGAAGAGCATATTATTTTTAATTTTAGAGAATGGCGATTAAAATATTTTCTTGATAATAATCCAAGATCGACCGAAGAAATATTAGTTATTCTGATATCAATAACTTTAATATTAATTTTTATTAATCTGGTTAAAAAAAATAAAGTAAGTGCCCACTTGTTACTATGTCATTTAATGACAACACAAGTGGTTAATGCTGGTTTTCATATTTTTTTCAGTATTTACTATCAAGATTTCAGTCCTGGCGTAATAACAGCAATACTTTTGTACCTCCCAATTAATTATTTAATCATTAAGTCAGCATTATCAGAAAAACTCGTTAAAAATTATTATCAACTATTTATAATTTTTATATTAGGCATTTTGATTTTTTCAATGTTTGAGTTATTTGGCCCTCGTGTCATAGCAATTACAGGATTACTTGGTGGTATTTATTATTATTGGAATTATCTGTATGAAAAAAAAAGAGCGCGCTAGTTTTATACTGGATTACCTTGAGAGAATCTATCCTGAAACGCCAATCCCACTAAATCACAAGAATAATTTTGAACTATTGGTGGCCGTTTTATTAAGTGCTCAATGCACAGATGAGCGTGTAAATAAGGTGACACCAGCACTTTTTTTGAAAGGTAATGATCCTATATCGATGGCTAAGATGAGCATTGATGAGATACATTACTGTATAAGATCATGCGGATTAGCCCCTAAAAAATCAAAAGCAATTTTTGGGCTCTCTAAGATCTTGGTCGAAAATTATAATTCTGAAGTACCCGAAAGTTTCAGTGCTTTAGAATCTCTTCCTGGTGTGGGGCACAAAACGGCTAGTGTCGTCATGTCTCAAGGATTTGGTCATCCAGCTTTTCCAGTTGATACTCATATACATAGACTGGCTCAACGATGGGGCTTAACAAATGGAAAAAATGTGATTCAAACGGAAAAAGATTTAAAGAATCTTTTCCCTAAGGAGGTATGGAATAAACTTCATCTGCAAATTATTTTTTATGGAAGAGAATATTGTTCAGCCAGAGGTTGCGATGGTCGAGATTGTGAGATATGTATAACTTGCTATCCAAAACGAAAATCTGCTTTAAAAACTAAGAAGCCTTGATTATCTATATATCGCTTAATAAACTTTAATATGCTGGTAGTAATTTTAATTTATGTAGTAAAATATTTTTCTAATTATTAAAATGAGGCTTAAATTATGCGTTATATCTTTTTATTGATAGCTTTCTCTTTCTCCCCAGTTAATGCAGATAATCACAAAAACATAGAAGGAGAGAATCCATTTGTATTGATTGCCAGGATACATGTAAAAGATGGAATGATAGAACAATATCTTACAATTGCTAATGCAGTTGACAACGCTGTTGAGCTCAGTGAGCCAGGTATGCTCTTGCATACTTTTGATGCAGACCCGGATGATTCACTAGCTTTTACTTGGACTGAGGTTTACGCTAATAGTAAGGCCTTTATTGATCATGATGCTAATCCTCCAGTACAAGAGTATGTGGCTAAGCACATGGAATTAGGTGATGGTTTTTCTATAGAGATATATGGCAATGTCTCTAATGAAGTAATTGAAACAATTAATAGATTAGGCGTTCCTTTTAAATATTTTGAAACAACCCGTGTTGGTTATATTAGAGAAGAATATTTTAAGTAACTTTGAATTTCTGGAAGGGTGATTTATGAAAGTGGGGATGGTTGCAGGAAATTTTGACATTATTCATATGGGGTATATTCATATGTTTAATGAATGCAGTAAAAATTGTGATCATTTAGTAGTTTTTTTGCATGATGACCCATCAATTGAGCGTAACAATAAATTAAAACCAATCCATACGATTAATGAGAGAACAATAATGTTATCTTCTTTTAGTCAAATAGGTGAGATTGTCTCTTATAGCTCAGAAATTGACTTATATAAGTTGATTTCTTCAAGGAAGATTGATGTTCGTTTTTTGGGCAATGACTATAAGGGTAAAGATTTTACAGGTAAGGATTTAAATATACCTATTCACTATTTAGATCGTTCTCATGGCTGGAGTACCACAAAGTTTAAAAAATTAATTGCAGCCTCTTTAAGTTAAATACTATTGTTTTAATTGTTATCATATTCAAAAGGAGAGAAATATGAACGGTAAATTAGTTGGTTATGTATGCGTTGGGACGAACGATCTTGAAGTCGCTAAAGGTTTTTATGATAATTTATTTGCCACTCTTGATGTTTCAGGATTTAGTCCCGGCCCTCGAGGTTATTTTTATCAGGTTGAAGGCGGGACATCTGCTTTTGGTGTGATTAAACCTGAGAACGGCAATGAAGCAACAGTGGGCAACGGTGCCATGGTTGCATTACCAATGGACTCAAAAGAACAAGTTGATGAATTCTATGCAAAAGCTATGGAGTTGGGTGCTACTGATGAGGGTGCTCCTGGAGCTAGAATGGAAACATTTTACGGGGCTTATATCAGAGACTTAGATGGCAATAAGATCGCTTTTTATTACTTAGGCTGATATTACTGGGTTGATTGATTATCCGTTTCGGTAAATATAGCTGTACCCATTAATTGCTGGTACTCCTCCAAGATGGGCATAGAGTATGTTTGCATTTTTTGGAAAAAAGTTATTGTTGACTAGATCAATCAACCCTTGCATAGATTTGCCTTCATAAACTGGATCAGTAATCATGCCTTCAAGCCTCGCGCATAACCTTATTGCCTCGTTGGTTTCTTCTGAGGGAACACCATATTCTGGATAGGCATAATCTTCTTTTAATACGATGTCATCATTGGTGATATCTCGCTTAAGTTCGACCAGTTTTGCTGTATTTTGAGCAATTTCTAATACTTGTGCTTTGGTTTGCTTTGGTGTGTTGGAGGCGTCTATACCAATAACATTTTGACTGCGCCCATCTTCAGCAAAACCTACTAACATGCCAGCATGAGTAGATCCCGTGACAGTGCAGACAACAATATAATCAAAATGAAGGTTCATTTCTTTTTCCTGTTGCCTGACCTCTTCAGCAAAACCAACATATCCTAGGCCACCAAATTTATGAACAGAGGCTCCTGCTGGTATTGGGTAGGGTTTGCCACCTTCAGCTTTTACATCTTCTAATGCCTTTTTCCAGCTTTCTCGAATGCCGATATCAAAACCCTCATCTACCATATTGATATTTGCATCCATCAATCTGCTCATTAATATATTGCCCACACGATCATAAGCCGCATCTTGAAAAGGGACCCAACTTTCTTGTACAAGGCGACATTTCATACCAATTTTTGCAGCGACTGCAGCTACTTGTCTTGTATGGTTAGATTGAACTCCACCTATAGATACTAGGGTATCTGCTCCTGAGGCAATGGCATCTGGCACAATATATTCAAGTTTACGAATCTTATTTCCTCCACAGGCTAAGCCAGAATTGCAATCTTCTCTTTTAGCAAAGATGGTCACCTTATCACCAAGATGGGCGGATAATCTCTCTAGTTTTTCTATGGGTGTTGGACCAAACGTGAGTGGATAGCGTTCAAATTTTTCGAGCATCATATGACTATTTCCATTAATCAGAGGCAATATTAGAATATAAGATTAATGTTGGATGTGTTTTTGGCCTTACCAATGCATTTAGTATTTTAAATTCCAACGAAATAGAGGTTAATTGTTCTTTAGTTTTTACATCTAAGTTGATTGCGCTATGCGCTGGAATTTCAATAATATCGTGATTACTCATAAAAGAATGATCCGATAGATTAGTCATTTGAATTTTTGTATCTGAATTATTTTTAATAGTGACCTCCAGTATCTCTGAGTTATCTTGATATCTTGCTGAATCTATTCTCATCATCGCGTTTAATAGTGGTTGTATATTATTTTCTTTTCCAATCAAGAGATTTTTATACCACACGACAGTTCTTCCCTTCATTAAGGCTTCTTTTATAGCTGGTTTGGTTCTTTCTTCAGCAAAAATTAGGGTTACGGGACGATGCTGCCCCTGATGAGGCAAGTAATCCCAGTCGATTAGGTTGTGTACATCTGAAGTACCAATAATTGTTAGATTATATTCCAGTGCAATGGCGAGCGCTTCTTCAGAAAAAATGTTTTCATTAACCACCTCAATACCATGCAGGGTACCATTCTTAATAAATTCTTTATGTTCCTTAGAGAGTGTTGCAATGCCATTATTTACTTTATATGCAGGATGATTCCAAAAGACAAAACCGCCTTGTTCATTGGCTTTATTTACGGCATTAGCGACGGGCCATAATGAAGCTAATGCGAGATGATTAGCCATTTCTATACCACCATGAACAGCCACTTCATCTTTTCTTTGTTCAACCAGTTTATCTGCCTCTGCTATTTTAGATTTATCAAGATTCATGAGTTTATTAGAGTCTTCTATAAAAATGGCGTTCATATGTCCGATGGGATTTTCACGCGTAATTTCAGATCCTGAAATTACGATTAAATTGGTATTTTTTGCAGCTTCTGCAGCGATACGATAAGCAGTATTTCGATCTTTATGGGGAATATCTGATATGTGTGGTTGATATTCTAAATGCTCAGTAATGGCTATAGCATCTAGCCCGTCTCTGAGTGCCTCAGAGATTCTTATATTTGGCCATACATGACCATCAGAAAAAACGGAATGCGTGTGTAAATCAGCAACAATAGTTAAATATTTATCTGTATCTGGAAATTCAATAGCTCTTTCGGGAATACGATAGGAGGAGAAAGACCCGGCTGTCTCATGACTGAATATTTGTGAAGTCATGAATAAAAGGAAAATAATGCAAAGGGTATTGATGTATTTTTGACTAAGTTTATTTGTATTCATAAATATGCTCGTGTGCTGACTCTATTTTTGATATAAAAATCTTAGTATAAAGCAATTTTGGATACTAATATTAGTGATAATTTTTTATTAACCAAATAAATAATGGCGATTCTTGAAGGCTTGATAAGTCTCTGTTTAAGTTATAAATATCTATTTTCATGTTATTCTATGTGGTTCGTTATGGTGATTAAAATTATAAAGTCATTATTAGTTAGTATTAAAATAAACTAGAAAAATATGAAAGCGAACAACGAATCAAAAACTAAACATATAGGTTCCATTTCAGACAAAGATACTGGTTTTGAAATTTCATCTGATTTCGAACGCTTTAACCAAATTAATGACATTTTCTCTCGTGCATTTTGGGACGATAATGTTCGCACTAAACTCAGTGATGCTTTTTTTGAAAGTCATCGTGTTCAGCCTAAAGGCAAACGAGCGCCAGGTTTTAGGCAGAAAGACTTTGCTTTAAGGAATGCAGCTTGGGCTATTTCTGATACGTTTTCTAATCGAGGTGCAGAAAAAGGCACCAGAGAGGGATTTCAGTCATGGATGGAATGCGAAGCAGAGATAGCCGATGAAAAATTACAAATTGAGGACGTTGAAGAATTTACAAGTGAATTTAAACAAATAACAAAATTATTTGGCGCCGATCTTGTAGGTATAACCCCGATAGATAATCGTTGGCATTATTCGAAACGGGTTGATACACGAGAATTCATACCAGCCAGCAATAAACTGCCTGGCAACTATACGCATGTGATTATAATGGGACATGCTATGGATAAGGATTTGATTGATACTTACCCATCCGCATTAGCAAGTTCTGCAGCTGGGTTTGAATATTCTCATGAAGCAGCCATTGTGACTCAATTAACTACCTATATTAAATCCTTGGGTTATGAGGCTCTCGGTTCAATGAATGATACAGCCTTAGTCATACCTTATGCCATTCAAGCCGGCCTAGGTGAATACGGTAGAAATCAAATGGTGATTACTCCAGAATTTGGACCACGCGTACGTTTTTCCAAAATTTTTACGAATATGCCCTTAACGCACGATAAGCCAATAGATAGAGGGATCACAAAATACTGCACTCAGTGCACTAAATGTGCCGATGCTTGTCCTCCTAAGGCTCTACCTAAAGGTGACCCTAGTTTTGAAAGATTAAATCAATCCACAATTAAAGGCGTTAAAAAATGGTCAGCTGATTGTGAGAAATGTTTTGGTTATTGGACAAAATTAAAAACTGATTGTGCCATTTGTATGCGTGTATGCCCATTTAATCGTGATTTTGAGACGCTTGGCGGTAAGTTATTTTTAAAATTAGTAGATAGCCCTTTGCAATTTTTGGCATTGTGGTGGGAAAAGCGAAACGGTATTGCAAAAAGAGTAAAGCCTGATACTTGGTGGCAATCTCTTGTCAAGTAAGTAATGTAGTCATTGTTGTTTTGACAGAGGATAAGCGCGCGTGAAACATTCAGTATTAATCATAAATTTTTGTGTTTTTTTGTATTCCATAGCAGGAAGCGCAGAGGCTCAATCTCAAACTAATTTTGAATTTGATGCATATGAAGCCACTATTACAAGGGATATTTGGGGTGTGCCGCATGTGCATGGCAATAAGGACGCGGACGCGGCTTTTGGATTAGCCTTTGCTCATGCTCATGATGACATCAAGAATATTGCAAAAAATATAGTGCTGTACAGAGCTGAGATGGGCTTAAAAAACGGACGTAAAGGGGCGGCGTCTGATTATTTAATCAAAGCGTTGAATATTAGAAATTTGATTGAAAATAATTACACTGAAGTACTGTCACCAGAGGTAAGAGCAGTTATAAAAGGATATACAGCTGGTCTAAATTATTGGCAATCTGTTAATAATAACAATAAGTATAAATCAATATTTCCAATCACAGAATACGATGTAGTTTCTGGTTTTGTGGTTCAAAATCTTTTTTTCTCTGGCGTAGTTACTGAGATTGAAAGGCTGCAAAATTATGAAAATAATAATAAAAATGTTACTGCAACAAATAAAAGTGATTTATATCAGGCGCACCAGAAAATCTTAGGATCAAATGCGTTAGCTCTGAACTTTAAGAAAACGGATGATGGCAGTACTCGTTTAGTGATTAATTCACATCAACCTTTGGATGGTCCTGTTGCTTGGTACGAGGCTCATGTTAGTAGTGATGAAGGTTGGAATATGATGGGAGGTTTGTTCCCAGGATCGCCCTTTATTTTTGTCGGTTTTAATGAAAATATAGGGTGGGGGTTGACGGTTAACAAGCCCGATTTAACTGATACATATAAACTAAAATTGAATCCAGATGATGAAAATCAATATTTGTTGGATGATCAATGGATTGATTTTGAATTAGAAACTATTAGTCTGCCTATAAAAATCTTTGGACCGATTAAATGGACTTTCAAAAGAACGATAAAAAGATCCAAACATGGCCCAGTTATTGAGAATGATAAGGGTGTATTTGCAATAAGATATGCAGGAATGAGCGATATACGTCAAGTTGAGCAATGGTATCGCTTAAATAAATCGAAAAATATTGATGACTGGCTGGCAGCAATGGACATGAGATCTATTGTTTCTTTTAATGCAATTTATGCAGATAAAGAAAAGAATATACTTTTTTTGCATAATGCCGCGGCTCCCCTTAGGCATGAATTATTTGATTGGTCTATGCCAATAGACGGATCGGACAGTACATTGATATGGAACGAAAAAGTTCCATTAAAGGAGTTACCATTAATAATTAATCCTGATTCTGGTTGGTTGGTCAGCGTCAATCAAGATCCATTTAGAGTAACCAGTGCAAACTCTAATCTTAATAGAGGTGATTATTCTAAAACACTAGGATTGCAAACGCGTATGACCAATAGAGCGTATCGGGCATTGGAGTTATTGGAATCAGATCAAGTGATATCATCAGAAGAGTTATTGAAAATTAAATTTGATAATAAATATTCCAAGCAATCGAGAGCTTTTAAGTACATCGAGCCATTACTTGATTATGCATTTGATGATGATAAATTAATTCAAGCACAAACGGTTCTGAGAGAGTGGGATCTCACTACAGATATGGACAGTAGAGGTGCTCCATTGGGTGTTTGTAGCTTAAGCCCCGAATGGCTTGCTGAACAAGAAAATAGAATGCCACCTGAGGCTTTATCGGTTTTTAAACAATGTGTAAAAGAAATTACTTCAAAATATAAACGAATTGATCCACTATGGTCTGAGGTCAATTATTTGATAAGAGGAAATAAAAAATTACCCATTCAGGGGGGACCTGATACGCTCAGAGCGATTTATGGGGAAACTCAAAAAAATGCTTCACTTAAAGCGGTCGCTGGAGATGGCTTGGTTGTTTTTGTAGAATGGGATAAAGATGGAGCGCTCACCACTCGGAGTATCCATCAATATGGTAGTGCTACTCAAGATACACTGTCACCTCATTATGATGATCAAGTGGAAATGTTTGCAGATGAAATGTTAAAAGATACTTATTTTGAAATTGAAGCCTTAGAAGCACACAAGGAATCAAGAATTACCGTACCGTTTAATCATGACTAACTTAAAATTATTTGTATATATATTGACTTGCTTTGCTTTGTTCGGCTGTGCGACAAAGAAAGAAAATATTATTAATTTTAGTCCTGATCAGGAATCAATTAGAGAATTATCAAGTGGCTCAGTGATTGGTTATACCCAAAATGAGACCTCTTTATGGTTGGGTATTCCTTATGCGCAGGCTCCAATCAATGAGCTTAGATGGAAAGCGCCAAGAGATGTGACCCCTTGGAATCAAATCTATGATGCGACGAGTTTCGGTCAAGCATGCACTCAGATCGGATCTACTTTTGGCGACCCTACAGCAGTAGTTGGATCTGTTCATGGGTCTGAAGACTGTCTTTATTTGAATATATTCGCTCCGAAAGAAATAGCTACAAATGAAAAATTACCGGTTATGTTTTGGATTCATGGTGGCTCAAATACTATTGGCACTTCAAGTTTATACGATCCCAGCGTTTTAGCGTCATCC
>TARA_B110001454_G_scaffold76615_1_pt1 | contig 10005 bp, 7 predicted proteins | sample TARA_B110001454 | Tara Oceans TARA_B110001454 (sample SAMEA4397004) | marine metagenome | biome: Polar Biome; feature: [MES] marine water layer (ENVO:01000295) within the mesopelagic zone...; material: water (ENVO:00002006), including particulate matter (ENVO:01000060) such as...... | reverse complement strand
GCCCGCCGCCCAGCCCGCCGCCTCCGAGCCCGCCTCCATCGCCACCTCCTCCGAGCCCACCTCCTCCGAGCCCACCGCCACCCAGTCCACCTCCCTCTCCTCCACCACCCTCGCCTCCGCCCTCGCCTCCTCCTCCGTCTCCTCCTCCGTCTCCTCCACCTCCGTTTCCTCCTCCAAGTCCTCCACCTTCTCCGCCACTTCCGGAGGCGCCACCGCCTTTGGATCAGCGCCCCGCAGTGGCGTACGCGTCTGCATCGATGTCCTTTGGTCTTCTGAGTCTTGCGTTTGGCGCGGCTCTGTTATGGAAGAAGGGCACCGTGATAACGCACTTCGGTGTGAGTCAGTTCACCAGGGGCGGCAAGCTCGCTGCGGACAGTCTCAATCGACTGCCGAAGGGATTCGGAAGCTCCGGAGCCGGCGCGGAGCTGAGGACTCCGTACTTTGACGAGGACGTCGTTCCGCCAGCGGCGCCGCGCGGCCGTCGCGCCACTCCTGCTTCTTCCGGAGTGCATGCCGCCACAAACGCGTTGAACGCGTTTGTGAAGAAGCACACTGGTGCCGAAGCTGGTCCCTCTTCATCTGGGAATCGCGTCAACTTGCTCATCGACCTTTAGGTTGGGGATTCCACGCATGCTTACCATATGCCACACACACACGCACACGCACGATACGACACTCCGACACTCTTCTACACACGCTTGTCGTAGAGTGTCACCTCGTGTCGTTTTCCTATATTACAAACAAACAAAATGGTGGGTCGTTCGTTGAGACTCACGCCGCCGCCAGCTGCTGGAAGAGGGCCGCTCCAGAAGCCATCTCCGAAAAATCTGGTCTGTATTGCGCCTTCTGCACGTCGTTCACCTCATCAAAGGGGATGCACTCCTCCTCCTCCTCCTCCACCTGCTCAAAATCTGGCCCGCTGTTGTAATCGGTTTCCGCGTCCTCAATCGCGTCGTCGTCGTCCGTGTCGTCTTTGATGATCTTGTACTTGTCCTTTTCCTTGTCGATCATCCTGTCGAGTGAGGTCGTTGACGCCGACTCCCAGTCGTCGTCGCTCGCCTCCTCGCTCTCTTCTCCGTCGCTCTCTTCTCTGCGCCTCCGCTTCTTGGGGGCTTCCTCTTTCGCCTTCCGCTTGCTTCCTGACAGCACAATGGCCTCGCCGTGTTTTACCACGCCCTTGCGACGTAGAATCGCGTGCACGTGCTCGTAGAACCAGTCTATTTCCATCAGGGCGTTCATCTGCCTGTCGTCAAGATTCACACCGATCTTCTTGACGTTGATGTCAAAGGCCTTCACCCAGTTGTTCACGACCGCGTCCAGAAAACGCCTTCCGTCAAACTCGTAGTCTTTGGTGCCTTCCGGCAGCATGGCCGCGTCGCACACCATGGTCACGTCTCCCTTTTTTGGTTTGGTGGCGTAGTGGGCAGTCAGCATGCGAATCTTCTGCCACGTGTTGGGATGTTTGTCGCGCGTGCCGTACTTCTCGTTGTACTTCTGTAGATGCTCGAGGTAGTCGTCCATCCACGGAAGATTCTTGAGTGTCCCCATCTGCTTCTCGGACAGAGCGACGTGCACCCTGTTGCGCCGGTGCTTGCACAGATGGCTCACTATGGACTGCAAGTACGAGTACCCATCGAACTTGACCATGTGCTTGGCTGCGGTGGGTCCCGGCAGGTGGTGAATCGATTTGTTCTCGCGTGGCCACGTCTCGGACGCTCCGTACAGTCGCATGAACGTGTTGTACCTCCACTCTGACCAGGGCACGACGCTCTTCCCCGGGGGGCTCTCAGTTTCGGCCGGCATTTTTTCTGGCCCAATCAGAACAAAGCTGTGGGTCGACGTTCTTTCACGGCGCAGACTTGGTTTACTGTTTCTTTTGTTTTCATGCTAAATGTTTCACTAGCGTCCATCAGTGACTCTGGCAAACCACTCGGTGTCTGTCCCAGTTGTCGCGGCTGCAGGCGCGATCGTGCGTCTCTCTGGGATTACATGTCGTTGTCGATGCCGCAGTTGATCACGCGGATGCGCGGCTTGCGCTGGTACGCGGTGAAGGTCGACGTCTCGCACGACGAGAATCCAGTCTCCCAGATGTACTCCTCCATGTCGTCGTCAAACTGCAGCACGAGGTCGCTCTCCTCGACGTCGCTCTCGCGGAAACGGGCCGCGTCTTGGCACACGCTGCCCTCGCACTGCTCGCCGATGATGCTGTCGGAGCCGCGCTCCTCGACTTCTTCGCGCGTGGGCATGTCAGAGCCCACCTCCTCGACAAGATCAAAGTACATTGAGAACAGGTCGTCGTACTCGGTCTTTCCGGACTCCACGGTGACAATGTCGTCGACGATGCGAAAGCACTTACCCATGCTCTTCTTGTCCGGTGGCTTCACCTTGATGGAAGCGTCGTCGAGGCGCACGGTGTTCTGGAACGCGACGTTGCACAGATGTTTGAGGGTGTCGCGGAGGCGCAGCGACACGTCTCCGACGAGAACGTTGTGCACCGGGCACTCCTTGTTGTTGGGGTTGACGACTTGGACAACGTCGTCGTCGCTGAGCTTGCGCAGCGAGTTGATCTTGGCATGCTTGATGACCTTCCGCATGTTGCCGGAAGAGAGAACGGTGTCTTGGCCCGGGAAACCGGCCTCGTTTGCGCTTCGCTTGAGGGAGATGTTGGAGTCGATGAGAATCGGTTTGTCGGTGCTCGTCATGGGCGACGCTCGGTTTCGTCGGCGGAAAAATTCGCTGGAGCGGCAGTAAGCTGCGGCTTTTTTGGGGCCGCTGCGTTTTATGTTTTCGTTTATACGGTCTGGTCGGTGACAAATAAGCACTCGGCAGGAATGGTAGCGATAAAGACCAGTTGTCGCGCGGATGCCCTCTTACGGTCGTGTGCGACCGAGCACCGGCAATTTTCTTGAGTCTCTGCAGACAACGGAAGTGAATCTTGGCGAAATTGCTTCGGGTGTTGCGCGACCGTCAGATAGCAGTCGTTTGGGGAGAAGCGCGAGGGTCGCTCCTGCACCCACGGGCGGCGCCGTGCCCGTGGTCGGCGCCCTTGCTGGAAATGGCGCGGCAGTCGCGGGCGTGATGACTCTGCTGGTGGTCGTGTCGTTGGGGACGCTCGGTACGTTCGTCCTTACCGACGAGCGCACGCAGATGGCACTTGGACTTCGCGAAGGAACTGCAAGCCCCATGGCGCCACCCCCTCCTCCGCGACCGCCTGCGCTCCCCAGCAAACCGCCGCCGTTGCCTCCGCAGCCGCGCTCGCCGCCTCCGCCTCCCGAGGTGCCACCGTCGCCGAGCCCGCCGCCGCCGCCGCTGCCACCGTCGCCGCCGCCGCCGTCGCCGTCTCCGCCGCCGCTCCCACCTCACTCTCCCGGCACGAAGACACTCTGCGAAGACACTTGCAAGGTGACGGCCGGGGCGCATTCCGTGCACCTGATTCTGCACAACGACGGCCTGTGCGACGACGGCGGAGCCGGATCGATAGGCTCCACGTGTGCCCTCGGCACGGACTGTACAGACTGCGGTGGATATCCGCGAGTAGTAGCGACGGGACCTCTGGTGCCTCCTCCTGCGAGTCCGCTGTCGCCGTCGCCGCCGCCGCCGCCGCCGCCTCCACCGGCACCGTCGCCTCCGCCTCCCAACCCGCGGCCGCCGCCGTCCCCTGGCCATCCGCCCTCACCGCCTCCGCCCAGTCCTCCCGCGAGCCCACCGTCACCCCCGTCTCCTCTGGGGCCTCCTCCCCCGCCCCCGTCGCCGCCCCCGCCGTATCCGCCGGCGATGCTGTTTGCAACGTGCTACAACGCCTGCACGAGCGCGACGCCAAGCAACTCGGCGCTGGACATGACAAACAACGGCGCGTGCGAGGACGGTGGAGAGGATTCCGTGTCGTCTGTGTGCCTGCTCGGAAACGACTGTCTGGACTGTGGGCCGCGTCTGACGTACCAGTCCCCGGATCCTCCGAGTCCACCGTTCGCGCCCTGCGTCAACCAGGAGCTGCAGTACTTCACGGATCAACGCATCGCCACCAAGTACTGTGATATTCGCAGTCAATCATATTATCAGAGTTACAAGTGCGTCGTTGCGCCTGGCACGGGTGCGGAGCTCGCGTCGGCGTCGAGCGAGACGTTCACCTGCTACACCAACGCAATTTTCACTGGAATTTGTGTGCATGACCTTTTGGCCTGTCCACTGCAAGATGTCATGGACCAGGAGCATTGTCAGCAGCTCTGCTCAGCGCTGGTGGACTGCAAAGCGTACGAGTATTACGCGAACAACAACGAGTGCTATCCGAAGATGAACGTGGGTTCCCATACGATCTACGAGCAGCCAGGAGACTTCTTTGCTGACGCTGTGTCGTGCGTGAGGACCTGGTACCACGACGTTCTGGGCATGACGTTGCACACGAGTCGCCGGATGCTGGACATGGATCCTGTGGATGTTACGCTGGCGTTGGCGCCGCGCGCAATCGGCGACTACAAGGACATCCACACCCAACTTAGCATTTTCGACGCGAATACGCGCGGCAGGCGGCTGGGCGAGATGTTGCGCGCAAAGAGTCGTAGTTCGACCGAGGATCTGGACCCAGACGCGTCGGTTCCCTACGTCGAGGCCAAGCGTCAGAACATGGCGCGACAAGCCGCCATGCAGGCGTACCGCGATCGGAAGCCTCATCGCGAACGCATGGCTCTGGAGCACATTGCGTCCAACAGGAGCCGTCGCGAGCTTCGCCACAACGAGCTAATCTACTGCTGGCCCGACGGACGTCAGTTCAACGACCTGTACGAGGGGGAGGAGGACCCCGTCAACACGTACGTTGGTTACGAGCGCTGCGGAAGCCAGCCGTGCACTCCCGGTGTGGACGACCCGCAGCTGTGCCAGGACTCTGCAGAGGGGTACGGGTGCGAGATTCCGACGGAGGCTTGCTGTCAGGCGCAGTACCAGCTGTCGTACACGCCCGAGGAAGGCTCTCACGTGCAGTTCCTGTGCAGCTGGAGGTACGAGTACGAGCGCGGACACACGTTCAGGTGGGAGTACCAGTACGAAGGCTACGTCAACTGCGGAATCTACGTCGAGTACTTCGACGTCGAGGATCCGTGCACGTTGACGTTCGGTGACAAATACAGCTTCGTGCCCGACAGCTACAGCTACGACAGCTGCCCGACGGCGCAGCTGCAGATGGAATACTGCTGCAGCGAGATTTGCGGACTGTGGCCAGTGCCGTCGAACACCTTTTTCGGGGCGCCGGATATCTACCCGTTCCAGCCGGAGTGTGCCTATTACTATGGGTATCCGCATCAGTGGAGCATAGATGCGCACCAGACGCTGTCAAAGGATTGGAACGGCAACTGCGTCACACACGCCTTTTCGCCGCCGCCTCCGGTGTTTCAACCTGCGGACGAGGGTCTCGAACTCGCGATGGCCAACGGGTACACCTTCAACGAGTGCCCGGCGCAGCCGTTTACTGCCAGCGGGGGGCCATCGGAAAGCTGCTGTTTGCAGGCATGTCAGATGAACTACTACATCCAGTCGGATCTGTGCCAGCAGTACTACGGAGACTGCGTTGTTCTCAACGACTACACGGGATGGGTGGATTGCACGGCCGCCTACTGGTGGAGACCCTACCTGGTAAACGACCTCATACAATGTTGTGACGAACAGTGCGACCTTTCCTACGCGCGCTACGGATTTCCGATTGCGTCCCTGGGGTGTCTTGAGGACTCCGCAGTCCCTGCATGTGGCACGAGATTTCCATCTCCTAGTCCTAGTCGTCCGCCGCCGTCGTCGCCGCCTCCGCCGCCGCCGCCTCCTGGACCACGGTTTCCGCCCGCGACAAACGTGTACAGCGCGAGGGAGTGCATGTTGGAAAGTCGGTAGGGGCGTGAGTAGGTAGATGAATGCATTTTTCAGTGGGCCCCGTTTTGTGGGTTCTGAGCCCCAAGCCCGTCTCCATTCTTGCCGATGGACATTGCGGAGCGCTGGGTCTCCGCGACGAGCTCCTGGAACGAGCGCTCGTGCGCTTCGAATTTCGGGAGCAGGTGCTGCAGCACGCGAGACGCGTCGACGCCCAGTTTGAGCGCCGCGATGGTGTCGCTGCTCCGCGACATGGAGTCGTTGGCTCCGAGCTTTGCACACGCCTGCACGGTGACCCCCCAGACGTCGATCAGCGCGGTTATCAGCTCGTTGGTGGCTTTGACTTGGCCAAACGACTGTCCGTCGCGCTCCTTGGGAGGGCTCACCCACATGTTGAAGGAGTTCTTGGCCGCCTGGTACTTTTGCATGTACTTCCCCTCGACGAGGGCCGACGTAGGGAGGTGTCCGTCGCGCTCGAGCGCCCTTGCCTGCTGAAAGACCGACTTGGCGAGGTTTGCAATGCCCACGCGAATGGCCTCGGCGGGGTGGCGCCGCGCCGATTCTCCTTGCTGGCTGGCGCGTGCGGGATGCGCCACGGACCTCGCGGAGCGTGCAACAAAGCCCTGCGTCGAGGGAGCTGCCTTGCCGGCCGCCGGCTTTTGTTGCTGCGGAGCGCGCCCCTTGATGGACGGCGTTCCCACGGTGATGCCTGGACGAACGGACGGCATGATGGACGCGGGTGCGGACTTGGGAGGGGCCTGCTTAAGCGAAAGACCGACGATCTCCGACGTCTCGACGCATGTCATCGTGCGTGGCGCCTTGGCAGGCGATGCGGAGGATGGACCCTTGTAGGAAGACTTTCGCTTGGCGCCTGGGACGACGCTGGCGACTGCCGCTGCCTTCTTCTTGGCAGCGTTCTTGCGGCCTTGGTCTTCGCCGTCTTCCTCCTCCGAGTCGTCCTCTCCGCGTGGCACTCTGTCGTCCTTGTCCTTTTCGTCGTCGTCGTCGTCTTCCTCTTCGTCTTCCTCGGAATCGTCTTCCGAGCCCGAGTCGGAGTCTTCGTCGCTGTCGTTCATTTCTGCCTCGTCTGCCTCGTCTGCGTTGCCGTCCTCGTCTGCGTTGTCATTCTTGCGCTTCTTCATGAGGTGATCGTCCTCTTCGTCGGACGAGGAGCCGTCGCGCTGGTCGTAGCGGCTGCGCTTTTTGGAATCCGATTGACTCTCCGGGGTTTCGGCAGGGGGTTTCGGGGGCGCTGCCGACTTGGCCGCCGGCTTGGTCACCGGCTTGGCCGCCGGCTTGGGTGCCGGAGGCGGCACTCCCTTCTCGCGCACCGGACCGTTCGATTTGGGCGCTGGCTTCTGCGGCGTGCTCTCCGATGCGACAAGGATGGCCTCGACGATGTTCTCGATTACGGTGCTTGAGATGTCGGGCTGCGGCCCGCCCACGGTGTCGACGTAGTCCTGGAGGAACTGAACGCACAGGTGGCGCATGGTGGAACGCAGGCATGACTGCGGCAGCCCCTTGACGCTGACTCCGTTGGAAAACCAGTCCTGGTTGATTTCGAGCACGTCGGGCTGGGCCTCCCACTGCGTTTGCGCCTCTTCCGTCTTGCATCCTGCCAGGGTTCCAAGCTCTCGACGAATGGTATGCGGTGGTGGCTGCACGAACAGCAGAGTCACTTTGAGCGGTTGCTTAGCCATGAGGTTGGGTGCCGTGTCCAGCATTCCGCGCAGGTTGTTGTACGTCAGCGTCTGCTCGCTGAACATCTCCTTTGGGAACAGGAACGCGGAGGTCCAAAGCATCCCCGTGACGCGCTGTTGCAGCTGACGCATGCTCTCGGGCCTGCACGTCTTGATTGACATCAGCAGGGCAGCGGCAGCCTGGCCGTCGAGATTGTAAGCGCACGTCTGGTAGGGGTAGAGCGATGGTTTGTCCAGAACGTACTTCTCTTGCCAGCCCCTGAGCGGACCGCACGCCATCATGACGAGCGAAACGTCGTTGGTGCTGACGTTCTTGCGCAGCAGGGGCACTATGGGATGCGAATTGGACTGGTCGGCAGACGCGCTCAGCCCACTCGGTCGCTTGAGTGCCGGAAGTTCGAGCACACACGGCATCATGTGAAACTCGTACCCAATACGGTCCACCATTGCAAAGCCTTTGGGCTTCTTCTGGAAGAGCGGCTTGGTATCCTCCAGCGGATTGTCGAACACCTTGTACAGCTTCTGCTCCATGGCCTTGCTGCTGTGGGTGTGCCTGAGGTCGCCGTTTCGCACCAGGAAGTCGAGTGGGCCAGGTGACTTGTAGCCAGCTCGCGTGGAGGCCCACGTCAGGGGTGGTGGTGGCTTCTTGCTTCCGTTGGCTGTCCCGGCGGCGGGGGCCGCCTTCCCGGCGTCGCTCTGCTTCTTGTCGAGCGCCATAGGAGGAGGGTCGTCTTTGCCCGAGGGCGTGACAGCAGCGGTCAAGGAGGGTGACTCGGTCGCCATGGCAATGCCGATCCCGCCCTTTTTCCCCTAAATCAGGAGTAAGCTGCGGCAGAAAAAGCTGCACAGTTTTGTGTCGTTTTTGTACAAAATTGTGTACGCACTCTCTGTCAGTTAGCGACGACACGCGCCGCACTCAACCAGAGGCTCTGCCGCCGAGTCTGCGCGGTCTTTGGCCGCGCGTGCGCCTGTTGTTACGCTCTGCAGCGCGCGAGCTTTTTGAAGGAGGCAGGTACATGTACGGGTAGCCGAAGGCGAGGAGGTCGTCCTCGACGATTCGGGATGCTCTGTGCACGGTGTACTCGTCCGCGTAGTGCAGCCGCATGGCGAGCCTGTCCACGGCAAACGGCTCGGGGAAGCTGCCTCCCCAGCACTCGGAGAATACGGGTCGCGAAGCCATGGCGCACGACGCGTTGCAGGGCCTGTAGAAACAACGCTCGCGCCCCCATAGCGCGACCATGCGAGAGGCCTCCCTGAGCTCGAGCATGGACACGAGCATGGGATACCATTGGTTGATGAGTTCGATTCGCAAGACCTTCGGGTCCGCGAGCATGCAGGTGCGGTGGGATCGGACCACCGGCTGCAGGTCCTGGTGTCGTTTGTTGGTGGGTACGCGAGCCAGGTGGTGGACAAACGTGGAGAAGTTGGCTTTGACGGGAGCGCCGTGCAGGAAAAGGTGTGGCTTTTTGGCCATGTAGAACTTGTGCACGTAGAGGCTGAGGAGGCGCTCGTAGGGGTTCCTCACTATGAGAAATCGGAACACGTTGCTCGATCGACCTATCACCTCCGCGCTCTCCACGTACACGCTGACGTTGTGCTCGTGCAGCACCGTGTAGAAGAAGTGGGGTTTCCTTGTGGTGGCTCCTGTAAGCCCTGCGAGCACGAGCTGCTTCCAGCGGAACGAGCCGACGCCGGAAGGGAAGCAGGGAAGGTAGAGCGTCTTGTTCAGAGGGGTGGAAAGTACCCCCAGCGTGCCTGGCTGGAGGCCTCGCACGAGCTGTGCCTTCATAGAGTTGTCGCTAGTCCACACGCTGCGACAGCTACTCGTAGCGACGTCGTGAATGCAGACGGTCTTAGCGTGCTCATGCGCAGAATCAAGGTCTCTGTCAACGACGGGCTGTTTGTCACCAAGAAGCTGTGCTTGGACATGAAGGATCGCGCCAGGAGTGAGGTCACCGTGACGCGGGAGGAGGTGCAGACATGGTCGCGAGACGTTGCTCAGCTCAACGCTTCCCTTGCGGAATTGAAGAGGCAGTTGCATGCTCTGCAGGAGGAACACGACGTCAATACAGCGCTCATGCGCAACGCCATGCGCAACGAGCTCATCGACCGCGAGGGAAACGCGGCGCGCGTGGCCGAAAAACAGCGCGGCCTCCTGGAGAGCAAGTTCGGTGCGACGCGTTCGGAGATGCTGACGTACGAGCGTGCGATGCAGTCGGCCAACGCAATCGAAGCCGCACTTGCGGGGAGTGCGACGGTAGTGTCCACCATAGGCGCGGGCAGCGCGACCGTGTACCAGTAGCGGGAGATCACTCGAGATTATATATCTCGAGGCGTTCGGGACCTGATCTCGGGAGATCGAGTCAAGGTGAAAATCCAAAAAGTGTCATGGTCCCAAATGTCCATGGCCCCCCCCCGATTTTCCATTTTCTTTTCCATTTCAAAATGGAAATATTTT
>TARA_B110001454_G_scaffold216927_1_pt1 | contig 10015 bp, 7 predicted proteins | sample TARA_B110001454 | Tara Oceans TARA_B110001454 (sample SAMEA4397004) | marine metagenome | biome: Polar Biome; feature: [MES] marine water layer (ENVO:01000295) within the mesopelagic zone...; material: water (ENVO:00002006), including particulate matter (ENVO:01000060) such as...... | reverse complement strand
CGCGTAATGCAGTAAATGAAAAGGCGTTGCAGGACGCTGGATTTGGGTTCGATCGAGGTACGCTGGAGAATCTTCCGGCGCTCATGCAGATGGTCGGCAAATATGACGTTGTTGTCATGGCGGCCATGGTGCCATTCAACGTCGAACTGGCGTTAATGGGTGCAATTACCCGCGGATGTGTCGCCGGAAAGACGCGCTATCTTCTTTTCACGTCGGGGACTGGGGTGCTGTCCATCGAGTCAAAGGATGGCAGCTGGTCGCAATATACGTTTGCGGAGGACGATCCCTTTCCGTTTCCGGCTCGCCAAAATCGTGCCATTCGCATCAACACCGAGCAGCTTGTTCGAGACGCGTCGAACGACCGACTGAGCACGATGGTCATTCGCCCGCCACTGATTTATGGCAACGGCGGAAGCATACAGATCCCTCAGATATTTGAGTCCGCGCGGTCTACTGGCACGGCCTGTTATCTGGGTGTTGGTCTCAATCTTTACTCTGCAGTTCATGTGGAGGATCTGGCCGAAGCCTATTGTCTGGCTATCGAGAAGGGCACGCCGGGTGCCCTGTATCACACCGTGTGTGGCGAGGCGAATTTCCGGTCCATCGCTGAGGCAGTCGCCGAGGTAGCCAACTGCGACACGAAAGCTCTCGACTATGAGGCTTCCTGCGCCCTTTGGGGTGATGTGTGGGTTGACCTGGCGTTGGCCGTCAACAGCCGCTCGATCGCAAGACGCACGGTGGAAGATCTCGGCTGGGCGCCGCGCCATGTCGACGTGATCGACGATATCCGCAACGGGTCGTATCGTGCGAAATTTCAAGACGGCTTGTCCAAGTTTCGCTGGAGCAGTCATGGCTAGTTGATGAAGCGCCATCATCCAGAGAAGCAAATGCTCATTATTGTCGAATGCCAGCCCGTTGTGGATGAGATAGGTTGCCCCAATGGATATGCCGGTTGAATCACTTCGAGTTGGCCGTTCGCATCCACGTTTTGCCGAGAAGGTGGCAGCCGATGCCGACCAGTTCAACATGAAGCGGGTGTGCCATATTTGCTGCCGGCGTCCTCCATCTTCTGTCCGTGGCTTGGTGACCAATTTCAAAGAAAGAGAACTCCATGAATCAGTTTTTTGACGGAAAAGTTACGATCAGTAACCCCGATGCATTTTATATTGGCGGCGAGTGGGTGTCCCCAGCTTCGGCAAAGCGGATCGAGATTATTTCGCCGGTCACTGAACTTGTGGCTGGCAGCATACCAGAGGCCGTGGAGCAGGACGTCGAACGAGCTGTCGCCGCAGCGCGCACAGCGTTCGAGAACGGGCCTTGGCCGCGCATGTCCGTTGCCGAACGCAAGCCTTATTTTGCCAGGCTATTACAGGCGCTTCAGGCGCGAACGGATGAACTTGCCCATGCCTGGACGGGTCAGATCGGCGCGGCCTTCACTTTCGCGCAGGGGGGTACGCAGATGGCCCATATGCAGTTCCAGTTCCAGCTGGACAATGCTGACAGCTATGTCTGGCAAGAACAGCGCCCCTCCATGTACCCTGGCAGCGTGGGCCTCGTCGTGCGAGAGCCCGTTGGCGTGGTTGCGGCCATTGCACCCTGGAACGCTCCGTATTTCTCGTTGGCTATCAAGGTTGCACCGGCTCTAATGGCTGGATGTACGGTAGTGATGAAGCCTTCGCCCGAATCCCCGCTCGAGGCTTATATCTTGTGCGAGTGCATCGAAGCGGCGGGTTTCCCAGCCGGTGTGGTCAACATGATCGTCGCGGATCGTGAGGTGTCTGATTATCTGGTAAGGCAGCCGGGGATAGATAAGGTCAGTTTTACGGGTAGCACGACCGCCGGTAAAAGGATTGGCGCTGTCTGCGCTGATCGGGTCGCTCGTTTTACCCTGGAACTTGGAGGCAAGTCTCCCGCCATCGTGCTGGACGACATGGAGATCTCAACTGCAGTTAGCATCTTGGCGCCCACTCTGACGATGCTCAGCGGGCAGGTGTGTTCCAACCTCACGCGCTTCCTGATTTCGCGCAAGCGCCATGATGAATTCGTGGACGCGATGGCTACGCAGCTACAGGCCATTAAGGTCGGTGACCCCTATGCGGAAGATACGCAAATGGGACCGCTGGCAATGAAACGCCAGTTGGAGCGCGTGGAAAGCTACGTCGAAAAAGGCGTGTCTGGTGGCGCCAAGCTGGTGACGGGGGGGAAGCGGCCGTCCCATCTTAACCGTGGCTTTTTCTTCGAGCCGACGTTGTTCGCTGATGTCGATAACAGCTCGGTAATCGCTCAGGAGGAAATCTTTGGGCCGGTTGCATGTGTCACCGCCTATGACGATCTCGATGACGCGATCCGGCTTGCGAACGAGACCAGTTATGGGTTGGCGGGGGCCGTATTTACCAACGATGCTGATGCAGCGTGCAGGCTCGCAAGGTCAGTAAAGGCCGGAACCATCTCTCAAAATGGCCTGAAGCCCGACTTCCAGATTTCATTCGGCGGTTTCAAACAGTCGGGTATTGGCCGAGAAGGGGGGATAGAAGCAGTCAACCCATATCTCGAAACTAAAACTCTTATCCTTGATAGTTTTAGAAATAAATAGTCTGATAATATTTTTGAATACGTGCCTTTATTCCTCATCCGTGATGGCCTTATAGTATTGCATAGCATTCAACGTTCTGCAGTTATTCGATCGATGATGAGGGCAATGAGCCCTGGACTCGGGTTCCCTTATTATGCTCCTGTGGACCGTGTTGGCCATTAAGTGGAGAGCAGGGGTGAAGTATTCGTAACCAACTATCCCAGAAGACTGTGCGCTGGGTCATCGGCGACACGGCAAGCGGGGCAGGGGAGGCCAGGCGCACCCATATCCTCATCATACCTTCGTAGCGGGTCTTGGCAACAATCTGGTCATGACCACCGACCGGCATACCTATCATCTGGAGCTGGTCGGTACCGGCGGCCCTGCGATGGCAGAGTTGAGCTGGAGCTACCGGCGGTCCGAAAAGCCTCGTGTGCGGTGGCTGACAAACGCACAGGCGGATCGGCTGCTGGAGGAGTTGCCCGACCATCAAAGGGAACTGATGCTGTTCGCACTGGCTACCGGCCTGCGTCAGCGCAACATACTCGATTTGAGCTGGGGCCAGATTGATCTGGCCCGCAAAGTGGCGACGATCGGGTATGGAGATAAGAAGAACGGCGATGCCCTAGGTGTGCCGTTAAACGATCTCGCGCTGTCCGTGTTGGGACGTCAGAAGGGCAAGCATCAGAAATATGTGTTCACCTATCACGGCACGCCGATTGGTCAGGTGAATACGAAGGCCTGGAAGAACGCATTGAAGCGGGCGGGGATCGACAATTTCCGCTGGCAGGATTTGCGCCACACCTGGGCCAGTTGGCTCCGGCAGAATGATGTTCCCACATGGGTGCTTCAGGAGCTGGGGGCCTGGAAATCGGAAGTGATGGTGCGCCGCTACGCGCACATGTCAGTGAAGCATTTACCGCCTTTTGCCGACCAGCTGAATTTTGGGGTCATAAAAGGCGATTGCCAAGTGACTGAAATGGTCGGCACGCAAGGTCACAAAAATGGTCACACCAAAGGGCGTCCGACGCTCTTTCTTGTGAAATAAGGCGGGTAAATCATTGAAAAACATGGCGAGCCCTGCTGGATTCGAGCCAGCGACCTACTGATTAAAAGTGATCCCTATTTATCTTCTCTTGGCTACGCCAGAGCAGTGGATTATATCAGAAATACGTAGGAAATGTGTCGATATTTGGGACTTCGTAAAGCTGTAGCGTAGTATCAGCGATTGGCACATTCTGATCCTTGCGGTAGCGTTTACCGTTCTAAAACCGTTCTAAAATGTGAGAGCCTATGGGACTGCAATTGTCTGATCGATCTGTGTCTGCTGTGCCATTAGCATCAAGTGGTCAGACGATAGTGCGCGACGCGGAACTGAATGGTTTTTTCCTGCTCGTCGGTAAACGCACCAAGACGTTCATGGTACAGGCGGACCTTCAGCGGGATACGAAACGCCAGTCGATCCGGGTGAAGATTGGGGAAGCGGGCAGTGTTACGGCCCGTGAAGCCCGGGCAGCCGCGAAAATCCTGTTGGGCCAGATATCTGCTGGAGTTGATCCGCGGGTCAAGCCCTCCTCAGCTGCTAAGGCGGATATCGATCAAAGAAGCGATCCAACGCTTCGCGCCGCATGGCAGAATTATCGCGACAGTCACATGCTGCGGAAGGGGCGGAGCCAGAAGACGGTCGCGGGATATGAGGATCACGTCCTACGCCTGATGAAGAAATGGCTCGATCAGCCGCTATCCAAACTTGAGCATGAGCCTGTGCTGGTCAAGGAACTGCATGATCGCCTTACCAAGAAAAGCGGTCCCTATATGGCAAATGCCTGCATGCGGACGCTGCGGGCCGTCTATAATCATGCGCGCAAATATGCCCGCGTCCTGCCAGCGGAAAATCCCGTCTTCGCGATCGACTGGAATCTGGAGCATCGACGGGATTCCGGAATGGGCGTCAAGGATCTTTCGGGTTGGTTCGCGCAGTTGGCTAAGATCGAAAATCCGATCCGTCGCGAGATGCATTTGTTTATGTTGCTGTAAGGCGGCAGACCCGAGGCAATCAAAACGGCGCGGATCGAACATCTTGATCTGCGAGACCGGCTAGTATTCATTCCCAACCCCAAGGGCGGCGCACGTAAGGCGTTTGCCATCCCTTTGTCTCGTCAGATGATGCGATGTGTTGTCCGCGCGATACGGCTTGGGCGAATGATGCATCCCGAGCAGGCTGGAAAGTGGTTATTTCCCGCCGCCAGCAAGTCTGGGCATATTATTGAGCATAAGGAGAGCGGAACGAGGCTTTCGCACTGGGGCAATGAACTGCGCCAAAGCTACCGAACGATCGGGCAATCCGCAGGCATAGGCGAAGTGGACATGCACTTGCTCATGAACCACACACTCCCAGGTGTGAACGCCGGTTATATCACGCGGGAGAAACTTGTGGGAACCCATCTAAGACAAGCGCAGCAACGGATCTCCGACAAAATATGGTAGCATGGTGCAGTGGGAACCGCCTATGTTTGGCTTACTGCTTCCTCGCACGTAATCGGGAGCGGGCTGTCATCGGAAGCAAGAATTTGACGATACGGCATATGGAGAGCACCTCAAACAGGTTTGTCCTATTCCCAATCGAACTCATAATCTGAAACTGCATAAATTTCAGCTTCACGCTCTCTCTCTCGTTGATTTGAAGAACATTCTGCGCTCGCTCATTCAAAGCGATACCTCCTATCTCAACAAACGCTTTCAAGTCGCGCCGCCGAAACGTCTAGAACGGCAACGGAGCGGAGCGTCATCGTCCTGCATTTGCCCGACGAGGCCGGAGTGGAAGGAGCTGAATGTGGCAATAATTGGCATTGAGAGGCTGGTCTACGGCGTAGATGACTTACAAACATGTTCAAAATTCTGGCGCGATTTTGGGCTTTCGATGGTCGAAGAAACCGATGTCGGCAGCATTTTTGAAGTTCAGACGGGCTCGCGCGTAGTCGTTCGTCGGCGGGACGATTGCGGTGTCGATGAATGGTTTGACGGCAACGGGGTCAAACTGGCCGTATGGGGCATCGATACCATTGAGAGTCTTGATCGTCTGGCCAACAATCTGGCGCGGGATCGTAAAGTCCGTCAGGACGATGATGGAACGATCGTTTCAGCGACGGATGAAGGCGTCCCGTTCGGTCTCAGGGTGTGGGCAAAGCGTCCGGTTTTCTCGCAACCCGATCAAGTTAACGCACCTGGCAATATCCAGCGGTTCAATCAGCTCCGCAAATGGCGGAGCCGGGCCATTCCAAAGGCACTGAACCACGTCGTGTTCGCGACCAATGACTTCTTTGGAACCTATGAGTTCTACAAAAACCGGCTTGGTTTCAAGCTGAGCGATCATTCGCGCGGTATCGGTGCCTTTTTGCGTGGCGACGGGACGTATGAGCATCACACGGTGTTGTGGGCGAATGCCAACGGACCGATCCCGACCAAGCCCGGCTATCATCACGCGTCATTTTGCGTTGAAGACATTGATGAACTGATGGTCGGTCTCAATCGCATGCAAGAGCTCGGCTGGGTAAAGGATGCCAATAAGACTGGTGGCCTTAGCCGTCATCGCATTTCATCGGCCATGTATTGCTATGTCCCTAACCCCAATGGCGGTGAGGCGGAGTATCTGTGCGACACCGATTATCTGGACGATAGCTGGATTCCTCGCGTGTGGGGCTGGCAATTCGGTGCGGCCTCCTGGGCGCATGAGCGTCCCGCCATGTTCGGGAAAATGGACGAGAATTGGGATGTGGAACTGGATCCGGGTGGCAAATCGCTCGAAGCGTACCGGAAGTAGGCTTAGTTCGTTCCATGTTCCCAGGCCGGTCGCTCTAATAAGCGACCGGTCGCATCCCAGAATTTTATGAGGGATTTCGGGCTTCGCCGGTCAACCCATTGCATTTCCCGCCATCTCGCGACGAAACAGGACAATCACACCGATGGATTTCACCAAGTCAGAACGCCAGGCCGAATTCCAGCAGCGTGTGAAAGAGTTCATGACCGCTGAGGTCAGGCCCAAGGTCCGGGATTATCAGCGAGAGGTGAGAAACGGGGACCGATGGGTTCCTGTTTCGGTCATGGAAGACCTCAAGGCCAAGGCCAAGGCCGCCGGGCTGTGGAACTTGTTCATGCCGCCCGCGCAGCCTAGCGAAATGCTTGCAACAAGCTTCGAATTCACGGGTGAGCGTTTGACCAACTTGGAATATGCGCTGTGCGCTGAGGAAATGGGACGCATTTCCTGGGCTTCGGAGGCATTCAACTGTTCGGCGCCAGACACCGGCAATATGGAAGTTCTGTATCGGTACGGAACCGTGGATCAGAAGAACCGCTGGCTAAGGCCGCTGATGGAGGGTGAGATCCGCTCGGCATTCCTGATGACCGAACCCGATGTCGCCTCTTCCGACGCGACAAATGTGCAAACGTCGATCCGTCGTGATGGTGATCATTACGTCATCAACGGACGAAAATGGTGGTCGACGGGCGCGGGCGATCCGCATTGCAAGCTGGCGATAGTGATGGGCAAGACGGACCCGGCAGCCGAAGTTCACCGTCAGCAGGCGATGGTCCTCGTCGATCTCGATACGCCCGGCGTCACGATCGACCGGCTGCTTTCCGTCTATGGGTTCGATCATGCTCCTCATGGTCATGCCGAGATTACGCTGACCGATGTTCGCGTCCCAGCGGAGAACATGATTCTGGGCGAAGGACGTGGCTTCGAAATTGCTCAAGGGCGATTGGGGCCGGGGCGAATTCATCATTGCATGCGAATGATCGGCTCGGCCGAGGAGGCGCTTGAGGCGATGGTAAAGCGGCTGCAATCGCGCACCGTCTTTGGCAAGCGTATCAGCGAGCATTCGGTCTGGGAGGAACGAATTGCCGATGCGAGGATCGACATCGAGATGACCCGGCTTCTGTGCCTCAAGGCGGCAGACATGATGGATCGTGCGGGGAATAAGACCGCCCGGAACGAAATAGCCATGATCAAGGTGCAGGCCCCAAGGATGGCGATGCGCATCATTGATGACGCGATCCAGGCGCATGGCGGCGGTGGCGTTTCTGATGATTATGATCTGGCGCTCGACTGGACGAATGCGCGCGCATTACGCCTCGCGGACGGCCCCGATGAAGTCCACGCCCGCACCATCGCGAAGGGGGAATTTCGTCGTTACCGGGATAGCGTGAAGTGAGCGATCTGGATGTTGCTGCTCTGTCCGTATGGCTGGACAGTGCGATAGACGAGTTTGGAACGTTAGAAGAAATCGAGAAGTTTCCGGGTGGACAATCCAATCCGACGTACCGCATGGAAAGCTCGGCCGGCCGTTATGTGTTGCGGCGAAAGCCATTCGGCGCCCTGCTCCCCTCGGCGCATGCGGTGGATCGGGAATTCCGGTTGCTGAGCGCTCTTTATCCCACGGGTTTCCCCGTCCCCCGGCCGGTTGGCTATTGTGACGACCCGTCCGTGATCGGCTCAGAATTTTATGTGATGAGCATGGTGGACGGGCGCTCGATCTGGGACGGAACCTTGCCCGATATTTCCCCGTCCCATCGCACCGCTTATTATGAAGCGGCCATCGATACGCTCGCATCGCTGCACAACCTGGATCATGAAAAGATCGGACTTGGAGAGTTCGGCGCGCCGGGCAATTATTTTGAGCGGCAGGTCAGGCGCTGGACTAAACAATATAGGGCCTCGCAGACGGATGATATTCCGGAAGTCGAAGGGCTGATCGAATGGCTTGCCCAAACCATCCCTGCGCAGACGCATGTGTCGATTATACATGGCGATTTCCGCATCGATAATCTCATTTTCGCTGTCGATCAGCCCCGCATACTGGCGGTGCTGGACTGGGAACTGGCGACTATCGGAGACCCGCTTGCCGATTTTGCCTATTTCGCCATGCACTGGGTATTGCCGCGAGACGGCAAGGCGGGACTGTCGGGCAGCGATTTTGACGCGCTTGGCCTGCCTACCCTAGATCATATGGTTGACCGATATTGTGCCCAGACAGGGCGCGACGGCCTTCCTGACCTGCACTGGTATTTCGCCTATAATCTGTTTCGCCTTGTCGGCATCGGCCAAGGCATCAAAAAGCGGTTTACCGAGGGGAATGCGTCCAGCCCGGAAGCTGCCCAAGCTATCGAAAAAATCGTTCCTCTGGCACGGACGGCGTGGGCGGAAGCAATCAAAGCAGGTGCCAAGGCATGAGCGAAAGACCGACAATGAGCTTATTCGATCTGGACGGAAAGGTTGCGATTATAACAGGATCATCGCGCGGTATCGGGCGCGCGATCGCCGAAGCCTTTACCGACGCGGGAGCGAAAGTTGTCATATCGAGCCGCAAGCAGGATGCTTGCCAACAGGTCGCGGACGCGATTAATAGTCGGCATGGCCAGGAACGCGCGATTGCGATTGCGGCCAGCATTTCGGACAAAGCCGCGCTGCAAGCGCTGGTAGACGAAACGCGTTCCCATTTCGGAAAGATCGATATTCTCGTCTGCAACGCGGCATCCAATCCCTATTATGGCCCGATGAGCGGCATCAGCGACGAGCAGTTTCGCAAGACTTTCGACAATAATGTGCTCTCCAACCACTGGCTTATCCAGATGGTTGCGCCCGAGATGATCGAGCGGAAGGACGGTGCGATGATTGTCATCTCGTCTATTGGCGGACTGGTCGCTTCGGATGTCGTCGGGGCGTATCACATCACCAAGGCGGCGGATTTTCAGCTGGTGCGCAATCTGGCGCTCGAATTGGGGCGGCACAACATAAGGGTCAACGCGATTGCTCCGGGTATCATCCGCACAGACTTCGCCCGGGCGCTTTGGGAGAATCCGGAAGCGCAAGCGGCGATAAACCGGGGAACTCCCTTGGGCCGCATCGGTATGCCGGAAGAGATTGCCGGAACGGCCGTCTTCCTCGCTTCGAAAGCAGGTGCGTTCGTAACGGGGCAAGGGATCGTCGTGGATGGCGGAATCACGATCAAGGCAGGTGTGTAGACTCCGGCGCGGCTCGGTTACCGGCGATGTGCGGGCGACCACCAACATTACCAAGGATGAGAACAAAATGATCGATACGGACATCAGGGACGGCATTCTCAAAATCACCATGAACGCGCCGCCGGTCAACGCGCTTGGAGTGAATTTGAGGGAGTGCCTTGTCGATACCATTGCCCAGGCACAGGACAACGCTGCCGTTTCCGCCATCGTCATTACCGGGTCGGGAAAATTTTTCAGCGCAGGTGCCGACATCACCGAATTCGACGGTGAGATGATCGAGCCAGCGTTACCGGACGTCGTTAATGCCATTGAGGCGAGCGAGAAGCCTGTTGTAGCCGCAATCAACGGATTTGCGCTGGGGGGTGGTCTGGAGCTTGCTCTAGGCTGTCATTACCGTCTGGCGGGCAATGCCGCCAAGCTCGG
>TARA_B110001454_G_scaffold9302_1_pt1 | contig 10020 bp, 15 predicted proteins | sample TARA_B110001454 | Tara Oceans TARA_B110001454 (sample SAMEA4397004) | marine metagenome | biome: Polar Biome; feature: [MES] marine water layer (ENVO:01000295) within the mesopelagic zone...; material: water (ENVO:00002006), including particulate matter (ENVO:01000060) such as...... | reverse complement strand
ACGTTTTTGTCTGCATTTTACGCAATATGCTTCAGTCATATAACAAACCAAAACAATCTTCTATTTGAAAAGAGAATGTGAATATTATTTAACTTTAGGCTAGAAGTGAAGGGCTTTTTTTATAAACTAATTTGTATATTTTTCATAATTTGATCAAAAATCTTGAATTTTTTAAAAAAAGAGTGAAAATTCAAAGAGAATAGATCAGTATTATATGATCAAAGATTAAAAGATCGATATGAGTTCTAAACGAGGAGTGATAATTACAGTAGCAATATTGATTACAATTACAATTGCAAGTTTTTCAGTTTGGATAGGAAATAATACATCAAATACAGAAATGACAATTGTAGTAACTGATTTTGAGAATCATCAAGAAGGTATTTCAGAAAGGCATAAAATAATTTCAAATGTAGTAGAAACGTCATTTTCAGAATTAATCAATGAACAGATTTCCACAGACGAATATGTCAGAATTGCAGAAGTTTCATCATCACAAAATAATGCATTATTAATGGAATTAGCATATAGTGATGCGCCAGAAGAATGGCAAGAAAGTTACATCAATCGTATTGCGTCACTAAAATCATTTGAGGCATATATCATAGAGACCATGGTAATGGCAAATATGATTGAGAGTGTTGAAGAACAAGAAAAGAGAACCGAAATTTTCAATAACATAGAAAAATTAAAACAAGAATCTATACAATATGGTAAAATGGCGGATTCTTCAAAACCATGAGTAAATACAAAAAATACCACACATATTAGTTGGAAATCATTAAAAGGTAATTTTGCAAGTATTAGTCACATGTCTGAGAATAAAAAATTAGAGAGAGACATAGAGTCTACATCCGTATCAAAATTACTTGTGATTTGTGTAGATAGAGATAATGATGTAGGCAAGAAAGCAGGAATAACAACTCCCGTAGTAGGAAGAGATCCGTGTATTAATGCAGCACAAAGACTTGCTTTAGAAGATCCAGAAGATGCAGATTCAAATTCTATATTTTATGCTGTAAAAACCTATGAAGATTTAGTCAGTAAAGGGTACAATGTAGAAGTTGTAGTGGTAGCAGGGGTAGATAAAAGAGGAGTTCAAGCAGATGAGAAAATTGTTAACGAAATAAAATCAGTTTTACAAGTATTTTCAGCAAATGGTGCAGTTATTGTGTCAGATGGAGAAGATGATGAAATGGTAATTCCAGTTATTCAAAATGTAATACCAGTTGTATCTGTTCAAAGAGTTGTTATGCAAGTCAGCAGAACAATTGAACATTCCTATGCAGTATTTGGAAAATTTTTGAAGACGGCAATATATGATAAAACATATTCAAAATTCTTTTTAGGAGTTCCAGGAATTTTATTATTGATTGGAGGTATTGGAACAGTTGTTGGATATACTGCAGAAATTTTTGCTGTTTTAGTAAGTATTTTAGGAGGAGCATTTCTTATTCGTGCATTTGATATAGATAAGTCATGGTCTAATTGGACTAAGGCTACGCCAACAGGATTTATTAGAATATTTGCATTAATAACAGGAATAATTCTGATGTTGGCATCAATACCTGCAGGTATTACAAATATTGATCAGCAATTATTTGAAACAGGAATAGATTTTACACAATCAATATCAAATCAAATGATAGTTGGACAATTCCTTCAAGGTTTGATTCCATTTTTGTGGATGGGACTTGGAACAATTTCAGCAGGTATTTTGATTAGTAATTGGCTCAATAGAAAATTAAAACATATCAGTGATGTTTTGAGAATTGTTGTCTTGGCCGCAATTTATCCAACTGTTGCACAATTTACAAATATACTAACTACAAATGAGAGTTCATTTACATTAATTCCACCACTCTTGGTGGGTGCAGCAATAACATTGATATCAGCCACACTACTTTTCCGTAGATACAGGAAACGAGGTGGCAAATTATTAACGGAATAAAAGATGCAGCATTATATCTTTCAGGATTTTATTCAATCTATTCCAAGAGACTAGAAAGTGAAATTCTTCAAGGAGATATACCGAACCATATAGCAATAATACTAGATGGAAATAGACGATGGGCTAAACGTAATCTAACAATACAGGAAAAAGGTCATTTCAAAGGAGCAGATGCGGTAGAAAATCTACTAGATTGGTGTGAGGAATTTGATATCAAAATCATTACATTGTATGTGCTATCAGCCGAAAATCTAGATAGAAAAAATGATGAATTAAATTACCTCTTTGAATTAATTCATCAGAGATTAGAGAAATTATACAAAGATCCTAGATTACACAAAAATAAAATGAGAGTCAAAGCAATAGGAACAATAGAATTATTGCCAGAATCAATCAAAGATGTTCTCCAAAGATTAGATAAAATAACCGAAAATTATGACAAACATTTTCTAAACATTGCAATAGCATATGGAGGGCAAAATGAACTAGTTGATGCAGTAAAAAAAATTGGAATAAAAATTAAGAGTGGAGAGCTTGATACAAATGAGATCAATAAGGAAGTTATAGAATCTAATTTGTATACATCACATTTACCACAATCATCCCCAGATATGATTTTAAGAACATCTGGAGAAAAAAGAATGAGTGGGTTTTTACTTTGGCAAAGCGCATATAGTGAACTTGTATTTCTAGATATATTTTGGCCTGAATTTAGGAAAATTGATTTAATGAGAGCAATTAGAACATTTCAAAAAAGGAAAAGAAGGGTAGGCAAATAAAATGAAAGAGGAAGTATCAGCAGGAGTTATTTTATTTAATGAAAATAAAGATGTAGAATTTTTGTTATTAAATTATCCATCAAAACATTGGGATTTTATAAAAGGAAAGATGGAAAAAGGAGAAACACCTCATCAAACTGCACTCAGAGAAACTAAAGAAGAGACAGGAATATCAGATGTAGAATTTATCGATGGGTTTGAAGAAGAAATTGAATATTATTTCCGTGCAGATAATCAAGACATTCATAAAAAAGTGATATTTTTTTTCGGAAAAACAAAAACCACGGATATAATTTTATCGCATGAACATTTGGATTTCATTTGGTTAGATTTTGATAATGCATTAAAAAAAATAACATACAAGAATGCAAAAGATCTTTTGAAAAAATCTAAGGGGTTTTTAAATAATTAAATTATCAACTATATTTTTTGTAGCTTGAACAGGGTTTTTAGAATTAAGAATTGTTCTGCCTATAATTAAATAATCAGAGCCAAGTTTTTTTGCTTTTGGTGCACTTCCGCCTTGTATTCCTACACCTGGAGAGAAAAGCGATAATTTTCCACGAGCAGATTTTTTACAATATGAGATAATTTTTGGATATGTAGCACCAACAATTATTCCATCTACATTACTAGTTAGTGCCCAATCTAAAAACAACTGATAGAGCTGTTTTTTCTTTGAATAATTTTTGAGTTCTAATTCATATGAAAATTTTGCCTCTGGTGCACTCATATGACATAATGAAATTACTCCTTTGTTTTTCTTATGAGATAATTCTACTAAATTTTTTAGACTTTTTTTTCCCATAATTGGATTAACAATTACTGCATCAAATCCCATATTCCATAAATTTTCTGCAGTAATGAGATTTGTATTATCAATGTCATTTAATTTAATATCAGCAATACATTGTAACCCATGATAATGTGCAGTTTTGTTAATATTAGAAATTTGTTTTTTATTTAATTGTAAGAGAAGATGAAAGTTAATTTTTATTCCACATAAGTAATTGTTTAGAAGTTTAATGTTACGTAACGTTTTTGATTCTATATTTGGTGTTTTTTGATCATAATCATTTGCTAAAATGATCGGAGATGTTTTTGCAGATTTTTTTATTCTATCACTGAATTTGGTCATAATCGACCAATGGATGTGAGTCTTTTAACTTTATTATTTTCATATAACTAAAACCATGTTCATCAGTGTGATTGACAAATTCAGGTTCAGAATTTTTAGATGTGGTGTATTTCAAAAATGGTTTTGTTGGTTCCTCATTTAGACTAACATGACAGAAATATGCTGGGCCATCCTCATTGAAATTGAGAAAAACGCCCAAGAACCATTTATCCTTCTGCTTAAATGCAAATAATGGAAATGCTGCTTCATCATAACCAAAGCTTAGTTTAGCCAAGCTAGAAAGATCTTCCAATTCAATTGGATTATACTTTTCTTTTGAAGATTCAATATCAGGTTTTAGTGATGCAGGTAAAGATTTAATTTTAATTATTGGGGAATAAAGTTTAGAATTATCTAGAGTTGTATCTACTAGTTCAAGTTTTTCCTTACCAGAATTAAATCCATAACAAAGATAATGACCAATATTTTCAATAGGTGTGAAATAGATTACAGGTTTTTCTTTGAGTAGATCCATTTGAACAGATAATACTTTTTTCCCGTTATGTTCATGAAGAAATGATACACGTGGAGAACGCTCAAGTGCACAAACTAAACGACTGAATTCCAAAGGAGAATCTAATTGTACATAATTTGGAAGAGTTGTCATCAATTATTTTTTTAGAATTTCTAAATTAAAGCTTACTAAAAAATTATGTGCGTAAATCAATAACATCATTCACGCCTGCACCAGTTCCAATAAGTGTAACTGGCACGCCTAACTTTTCTTCGATATTTTTTATGAATGCTTTTGAATCTAAATCTAATTCTTCAAGAGATTGTGCGCCTGCACATTGAGGAAATCTAATATCTAATTTTGTAATTGAAATTTGATTTGCGCTACTAAGCATGATTGCACGACTAGCAAGATCAAAATCAAATTCAGCTGCACGTCTAAGTCTTCCAGTTACGGTTCCAAATTCTTCCCACCCTTTGTTAGATGTTTCTTCAGGACTGAGTTCACCAGCCATAGGACCAGTACCAACTCTGGTCAGATATGACTTGAAGACAACAATAACATCATCGATTCTTTTTGGACCTACCCCAACATCAGCACAAATTGCAGATGCAGTCACATCTTTTGTTGTCACAAATGGATATGTTCCATGCCAAAGGGATAGATGAGTACCTTGAGTTCCTTCTATCAATACATTCTCATTTTTATCTAAAGCAGTGTTGATTTCTAGAGGAACGTCAATAATGTATTTTTGTAATGATTCAATTTCTTTTGCCATCTTGAGAGTTCTCATTGCACGTTCAGCATTAGCTGGTCCAGTACCTGAACCAGTACTACCAATTTTTTCTTTTAATCTGCCTTTAGAATCAGCCTCAAGATGATGTTTTTCAATTATTCCACAATTGTTATCAAGAAATGATCTTCCATCAGTTCCAAAATCATTTATTTCTTTAAGAAAAACTTCAGGATTTACAACTACACCAGGACCAATCATCACTCTAGAATTTTTATTCAGAAAACCACTTGGAAGCATTCTAACTTTGAAAGTTTTATCACCATCTTTGATAGTATGACCAGCATTTGGACCAGCCCCGCCTCTTACAACTATAGATGGATTATCTTTTTGTGCAAGATATGATATGATTTTACCTTTACCCTCATCTCCAAAAAAACCACCAACAACAATAGTTGCACCCATAACACAAATTTCCAAATCACATATTTAAGCTAAAGTGCATTACGGTTATTATCATGTCTTCAAGATTCATAATGTGTCAGAACCCAATTTTGCAGGAAATATAATCGTAAATCTTGCTAGTTTACCAGATTTCCTAAGAACACCAATTCTTAAGAAAAGAATGACAGAGTTTTTTTCTAAAAATGATGATGAAAAAGCAGAGATTATAGTTAATGCATTAAATGCAGGTCCAACAATTCCATTTCCTAATTTCTCAAAATTATTTAAAACGTGGTTACAAGTACTTGCAACTATAAATAATGAAAATAGAGAAGATATGTTTTCAAATTACTTTAGACACATTTTGGCATCACCGGAAAAGATTATTCTTTTTAATTTAGATGCAATTTTTGAGATATTTTTACAAGTTGATAAAGAAAAACAGCAAATTTTGATATATTCGATAAAGCGAGTTTTTGATAGATTAGATGATGAATCAAAAAGAAAGATGGTTCTGCTAACACCAGATTCTGCTAAAATACTATTTAATTTCTAGGCGGATTTTTCTTCAGGATTTCTATTATCCTCATTTGTAAAGTCAACATAATCTCCCTCAGGAGTCATTACACCAGCAAATATTTTTTCATGTTTTCGAAGAACCTTACGATGATCTGAGAGAGATAGATCAAGATGCATTTCATTAATTACCATGATTTTCATCTCTTTCCATTCATCCCAGCATTTAGGACAGATTGGATATTTTTCTGCTTGAGATTCAAGCTCTTGGTTATCAGGAATTTCTTGTTTGCATTTTGTACAAGTTTTACTCAATAAAATAATGAAATTTTATTTCAATTTATCTCTTATTGATAAAAGCAATAATACTCAGTGAATAAAATTAGAATGTGAAGATCAAATGTCCAAAATGTAAGGAAAATGCAGAATTGGCACCAGATTTTTCATATGTAAAATGTGAGAAATGTGATTTGGATATGAGTTACGGAGAATATGTAAGATTTGTAGCACATAATGAAGCAAAATATTCAGATATTCTAAGTGACTATACTGGGAGTACAGAGGGTGAAACAGCTGGCACGTTAGACGAGTGGGAAGACTAAATGAAATTAATCATTTTATGAATCAATTTTCTATAAGACTTAATTAATTTAGAAATTGGGAAATAATTAAATGGAATTCATACTAGAAAATATTTTAAATCTGGTAGGATTTATTGTTGGAATTATTATAGGAGTTTTTGCATATGTTGGATACAAAAATACTGGAAGCCCAGTTTTATTTAGATTAACAATTGCATTTATAGCAATTGGAATTGGTTTTGGAATAATTTGGGCTGGATATGTAATCGATGATGTGTTTCTTCAAGAAGGAAAAATTAATCGTGGATTACAAGCTTTGGGTTTAGGAATACAAACAATCGGTTATTTTTTTATTGCATTTTCACATACAATAAAATCATTCTTTCCAAAATCACGATACTTTAGATCAATTGGAATTTTACCACTATTTGCATTATCAGCAATGAATGTAGAACACATCATCAGATCTTTTTCATTTATTTTATTAGTGTATGGTGCAATTGAAACATTTGTTTCATTTTTGGAAGGAAAACAAAAAGGTACTTTAGCAGTAGGAATTGGACTTGGATTGTTAGCATTTGGAGAATTCATTGCATGGTATTCATTGATTTTTCCAGAGTCAATTCTTTATTCGACTTCAATTTTATTAAAAATATCTGGATTAATTTCTTTATTTTTACCAATCTCAAGATTACCATTAAAAAAAATAAAATTTGATGATTTAGAAGATGATGAAAAATTTGGAAAATAGGCATGAGATATTAGAAAGTCAAAAAAGTTTACTCTGTTTGTTTATTCAATATGTTGTATAAGATCATACCAAGATCAAGTAACAGTTTCTTAAATGGGTGTATATCGAAAACAGATAGAAATTGTAGGAGATATTCTATATGCAACTGAAGAACTCACAATTGATCATAATGGTGCATCAATTACAAAATTAATTCAAAAAGCAAATATTTCACATAATAGAATTTCAAAAATTTTAACCAATTTAGTCTCACAGGGATTATTAGAACAAGTGGATTCCAATCGTGCATGTAAATATAAAATTAGTATGACAGGTAAAGATTTCTTAAAGGCATATAAAACATTTTCTGAATTTACAGATAATTTTGGTTTGACAATTTAAAAAAATTAAACAACATAATTATTTGTGTAGATTAAGTTTCTAATGTGAATATAATTTCATGTGATGATAATGGTATAAATCAAATTGTAGAAGCATATGAGAAAGGTGGAATTATTGTATTTCCAACAGATACAGTTTATGGAATAGGCTGTAATCCTTTCAATAGAAATAGTGTTTCAAGAATTTATAATATGAAAAAAAGAAGTGCTAAGAAAAAATTTCCAATTTTAGGTTTTTCAAAGTATGAATTAAAGAAAATTGTTGAATTTAATTCAAATGCAGAAAAAATTTCAGAGAAATTTTGGCCTGGACAGATAACAATGTTACTTCCAATTAGGAAAGAAGTAACCAAACAAATCGAGAGTGATGGAAAACTAGCTGTAAGAGTTCCAAATAATGAATGCATATTATCCATTCTAGAACAATGTAAATTGATTATAGGTACAAGTGCAAATATTTCAGGCGAAGAATCAATTTTAGATTCTAATGATTGTAAACAAAAATTACCAGAAATTGATGTTTTAGTAGATGCCGGAAAAATTACTAGTTCAGGTGAATCAACCATTATTGAGTTTGTAGGTGATGAATTAAAAATTATTAGAGAAGGTTCTGTTTCGAAAAATAAGATAGAGAAAGCGTTATGAATTTAATCATTACATGTCAAAGGAATCTTGAAGAACCAACAATTTTAGAGATACAAAATATTTTAGAAAGATTAGGTGATACAGAAGCAATTGTTGAAAAAACCATTTTTTCAGGAATAATTCAGGTTGAAACTGGACTTGACATCATGCAAGTTTTAGAGAATTTTAAAGAAATTATTGAAGAGGAACCTTGGTTAATCAAATATTGTTCAAGAATAATTCCAATTCAAGGTGAATGCGAATCAAAATTGGATGAGATAAGAGATAAAGTGATTAATTTATCGCATATCATTAAAAAAAATAATACATATAGAATTACAATAGAAAAACGACAATCATCATTACATACTAAAGATATAATTTCTGAAATTGCAAATTTATTGCCAAACAAAGTATCATTAGAAAATGCAGATTGGGAAATAATTGTTCAAGTATTAAGAAATAAAACAGGAGTAAGTATAATTCCACCAAATTCTATTCTTAGTGTAAATAGAGAAAAACGTGTGGAATTAGATTAGTATAGATGCTTTCTCAACAAGAAGGTCAATAAGCGGAGTTTTAGATTCAATTGAATTTAGTGTTTGTGGAGATATTTTGAAGTGTTTTTTGAGAAAAATTGAATTGTTATTTTTAAAAAGTATGTCTAAATCATTGGATATTGTTTCATATAGTTTTGCTAGTTGCGATTTATTTCCTATAGCTATTAAAATAAAATTATGATCTTTTGATAGTCCAACATTTTTTATGGCATCATTAATTTGAGTAGTATTTGAAAATCTTAGAAGTAAATCAGTTTCAATTTTTTCAGACAGTAATTGATCTTTTAATTTTTGATTAATAGAAATAATAATAATACTTTTTGCATGTTCTTTATCAAGAATAAATTTAGATGAAATTGCTTGTAATTTTAATCTAGGAAATTTTTTCCTTAATGATAAAAGATATTCTTTATTTGCATTCGATTTTTTAATTTCAAATATCCTAACTTGATGATTTTTTATTGTGAGGGTTACATTCGTGTTTGAACCTCCGTGAATTATTGGGATTACATTTACAACATCATCTGATTTTAACTGAGTTTTATTTCCATCAAGAGCTGATGAATCAACTCCATTTACTGCAATCAATAGATTTTTTCCATCAAAGTCAGGAGTGTTTTCTGGTTTTTGTAAAATAAGATATTCTATGAGTTCAGAAATACTATTCATATTTTTGGTAATTTCTAGCGAATCAGTTTGAAAAGCTTTTCGTGCACCACCTGTAAAATTGACAGTAACCATAATGATTGATTATTTTTGATGAATTAATTGATTTTGTTATTCAGATTTTGATTCATCGATAATTTCTTCAGCATCAGTTTTTTCTTCAAGGGTAACAGTTTCTGGTTTTGAACTTGGTTCTTGTGTAACATGACTTATTCCCTCATCGATATGTGGATCTTCAACACCGTCAACAATCTCAATAGATGCATTATCTTCTTTAGATCTAACTTCTGGTTTTTTAGATCTTAATTCTTGACGCTCTAACGATTTCTTTTCGTTATCAATTAACATTTGTTTCCTTTCTTCAAATTTAGCTTTTCTTTGAAGCATTTTTGTAATATAACCAG
>TARA_B110001454_G_scaffold90609_1_pt1 | contig 10024 bp, 7 predicted proteins | sample TARA_B110001454 | Tara Oceans TARA_B110001454 (sample SAMEA4397004) | marine metagenome | biome: Polar Biome; feature: [MES] marine water layer (ENVO:01000295) within the mesopelagic zone...; material: water (ENVO:00002006), including particulate matter (ENVO:01000060) such as...... | reverse complement strand
GCAGGTATTACAGGTGCAGCTTTGATAGGTTGTGGTGGTAGTGACGAGGAAGTAGTAGCAAGTGGCGGAAGTGCAGCAACAGCTGCAGCTACACAGGCTCTGGCTCAGGTAACTGAAACTCAGGCTGCTGCTGCAACGTCGACACAGACTTCAGTTGCAGCTGTTGCGACAACTGCGGCTAGTGTCGATCCATATCCAGGAGTTAAGCGCGGTGGAACATTAGTAGGAAGCTGGGTACAAGATCCGCCTACGATAGATCCTTATGGAAACCTTTCCTACCTCGCAAAATATCCGAGTTCGTTCAGCGTAAGTCGTTTATTTATGAATGGAACTGGCGAAGGCCAGAGTCCTTACAACCTTGGTCCTGTTCCGGACTTAGCTGAATCAGCTGAGACTACGGATGCGATGACCTGGATTGTTAAGCTCAAGCAGGGCGTTAAATTTCATAACAAGGCTCCTGTGTATGAGCGCGAGGTCACAAGTGCTGACGTGGTTTCCTCATGGAACAAGCTCGTAGCTGATGAGTCTCCCAACAAGGATACTGTTCCTAATATTGATTCATGTGAAGCAATAGATGATTACACATTAAAATTTGTTTGTGGAGCTCCGTCTGCGACGTTCATCGACACGCTTGGTGATCCGAATGCATTATGGGTTCAGCCTGTTGAGGGACATAATGGTGGATTCGATCCGGCCAAGGAAATTATTGGATCTGGTCCATTCGTTTTTGAGAGTTATGAGCCATCTGTTGACTTTGAGTTCAGTCGAAATCCTAATTGGCACGGATCACAGTCTCCAATGGGGAGCAAGTTCTCAGCGCCATTTGTTGATAAATTTCACTGGATCAGTGTCCCGGAGTATCAGAACAGATTAGCCCAGCTTAAAGCGGGTAACTTACATTATTTGAATTCGATAAACGCAAACGATGTTATTCCAACGAAAGCAGAGATGCCAGGCCTTCAGTGGTACGGCGCTCGTCCAGCGTTGATGTCGTTCTTGTACTTCTCAAACAATGAGCTAGACGCTAATCCAGTTTGGTCAGATGTACGATTTAGGCGCGCCACTTCGATGGCTCAGCATCGTGATGACATTACTGAGCTCGGTTACGAAGTTGAAGCTATGGTTAAGGCCGGTGTTGGTTCAAAGGAAGATCTACTGAAGTGGAACAACCTGATTCCAGCTGGTTTTGAGAAGTGGTGGCTGAACCCAACTGACCCTAAGATGGGTAAAGCTGGAGATGACTTTAAGTACAACCCTGCTGAAGCTGCCAAGCTCCTGCAGGCGACAGGTTATGACGGCTCAGAAATTACATTCCAGTATTACCCATATGGTGGCACTGGAGGTACGTTCAACAAGATTGGTGAAGCGGTACAGGCATATCTGACTGCTATCGGTCTGAAGACCGAAATTGAGCATCAGGATTATTCGTCCCAATACATCACTCAGACCTTCACAGGTAACTTCAGTGGTATTGCGTGGGGATATGAGACACCATTCCCAGAGGTTGGTGGATACTTCCCACGAATGTTTGGTGATAATGCACGTAACCACGGTCGAGTCAAGGACGCACGTATTAGTGAACTTGATGCGCTGCAGGCTGCTGAGGCAGACTATGAGCAGCGACGTGAATACATCCACGAGATTCAGAAGATCAATGCGGAGAATATGTATTACGTACCTGGTCAGGCTGGTGCAGGCGTTGGTTGGACTGGTGCCGTCGAAGGTCTCGGTGGTTATCGAATCTGGAAGTCCTATGGAATGGGCGCCGAGGCAACCGCTTGGATGTGGCTTAAGTCATAATTTAGAATTTCTAGATTATGTTTCGGCGATTGCTGAAAATATAAGAGAGAGCAGCTTGAGAAAGCTGCTCTCTTTTTATTTGCACGTTGTGATGTTTGCTCAGTTATATTATCGGGGCGAGAGCATCGATTAGCACTGAGGAGATTGTATGAGTACAGAGGGCAGATTTCAGGGTAAGGTCGCAGTTGTGACTGGAGCAGCGGGCGGGATAGGCGGTGCAACGGCACAGCGTTTTGCTGAAGATGGAGCAGATCTTGTTCTGGTGGATTTGGACGGTACGGCACTAGAGGAAATCGCAGCGCGAGTTGAACGAGCGGACGTTAATGTGCATGTGGTCACAGCAGACGTTAGTAGCTCGAGCTCTGTTGAAGATTATGTATCTCAGGCTATGGATAAGTTCGGCCGTATTGATGCGTTTTTTAATAATGCTGGAGTTCTCGGCCCGTGGCGTAATTTATTTGAGTATACGGAAGATGATTTTGACAATGTAATGTCTGTAAACGTAAAGGGCGTATGGCTGGGAATGAAATTCGTCGCGGAGGCAATGATAAAAAATGGCAACGGTACAATTGTAAATACCGCATCGATTGCCGGTCTCAGTGGAACTCCAACACTATTCGCGTACGGTGCAAGTAAGCATGCCGTAGTAGGAATGACAAAGTCAGCTGCGCTCAGTTTGGGGTCGCATAATATTCGTGTAAATGCTGTTTGTCCCGGCATAATTGATACGCCAATGGGTGAGGCGGTTCTTCGTGGTGCCAACCCAGATAATATAGATGCAGCGAAGGACAGAGTGGCAGAGATGTACCCGCTGGGGCGAATTGGTCAGCCTGAGGAAGTGGCAGCACTGGTAACTTATTTATGCTCGTCGGACGCGTCCTTCATTACAGGTGGAATTTATCCGGTGGATGGCGGTAATCGAGCTCGTTAGACACTAGAAATCTCATATGGAAACAGTCATCGAGTTCTTTTTCCTACTACTTCTAATAATCGTTTCATGGATCCGAGTTAGATTCGTCACATTTTTGTGGATTTACTTGTTTGATATCGTGGCGAAGCGAATATTAAATTGTGAATGATGACGGCGGAGCAAATTCAATTGTAAGAAGTCAGATTGACACTTTTGGTAATGATGGGATGGAATTGGTGATTATCCTTTCCGTGTAATGGGGGTGTGTTGCAGCTCATACTAACGCTGATATTTTTATTATTGGCGCCTAGGTAAGGGCGTTGATTCCATTTCCGTTTGAGTTTGTCTGGATTGAGAAGCTGTTTAGTCTTGCCGTTGGGTTCTACAAGTGGATTGGGCGATTGATACGTTAGGACTAGTACTAACGTATATTTTTCACTAGTTAGTCCGTTGATTTGGATACCCTGCTTCAAGTTTTATCGTGATTCAAAGAAGAGTGCTAGTACTGATGCTACAGAAACACCTGTTGGACTTTAGTCGAGATGTGGCTCTAACTGCCATAATAAAGAGTTGAGAGCGAGGTCAGTTCAGTGTGTGTTTTTTATTTTTTCAAGAACTTCTTCTGGTCTCATAGACTCGGTCGAAGATCTTGAGGAGTCGGTGTCAATATATATAGAATCATTCAGGTGTTTTTTTGGGATATATGCAAACGCTAAACTCGCACCCAGAGCCGCGGAGTAAAATGCAGTTACACAGGCGCTAATAACCGTTCCATCATGTAGCTGTACCATATCTCCTTTTTTTGCCAAACCCTTATCTAACAGCTTGAAAACTTTGATAGATCGCGTGGCTGGAAACGCTTTCATATCTTTTTCTAGCTGGGCACTTCCTTCAAAGGTCCTTTGATTTTTTTTACTGTCTTCCATATCTACTAACTGAGCTAGCCCAGCATGAAACGGTGTAGCAGGATGAGGAATTTCGGCGGGAGCTTCAAGAAAATTTGCCTCAAGTCTCAAGGCATCAGACGCAGCGAGCCCAATAGGCTCCGCGCCAACTGATAGGAGTTGTTGCCAAATATGTTCACCAACCTCGGGTGAACATATGATTAGATACCCCGTCTCGCCAGTTTCTGAATAATTTGCAACGAGCGCGCGGTACCCGCCCAGCAAAATTTCGTGTCCTTCGTTCAGTGGTATGGACTTAGGGATGGTCGGTCCTAGGGCTGCAACTAAGCTGTCAGGTGCGTTGGGCCCTGACACTGAGAGTAAAACTGACTCCTCGAGTCGATCTCTAACCAACACGTCTGGATGCACTTTGGCAGATTCTTCAACGCGTTTGAGTAAGCTTGTTTGCGTCCTTGGCCCAGAGATGATTAGCCATCTTCCTACATCTAGGCGACACCAAATCGCAATGTCAAAAATAGTTCCATCCTCATTACAGGCGATTGTACGGCTAATGTGGCCGATTGCTACGTTGTAGGGATCAGACGTAAAAACACGATCGAGCACTCGTTCAGCGTTTTCCCCTGTTACATAGAAACGTCCAAGATGTGATCGATCCGAAATTACGGTATCCGACCGTGCCGAGCGTTGCTCATCATAAGTTCCTCGGTACCAAAGCGGTAATGTAAAGGAATGGACAGGTGCCGGATGCCAGTTAGCTTTCATGTGCAGGTGAACGAGAGGAAGTATGTTTGTCCGTTCCACTCCGCCTATTGTGGGAATGATTGGAATTATTTGTTTTTTAGCGTTTTCTTCGGTCATAATTAGATAAATGCCTTAATGAGTATGTGGACTAGAGTCAGCTATGTGTGGAGCTTCTTTTTCCCACTTTCGGAATCCTTCGTCCGTTAGGGTTAATTTACCGACACCTGGATATGTACCGTGGGAGAATATTATTAAGGCTTCGGACTCAATGCACTCGGCGGCGAGTTTTTTCTTCGTTTCCATTGAAACTAGCGGCAAGACATCCAGTCCTGAAACCCAGGCAGTTCGTTCGAGTTGCGCATGATGCTGAATCATGTCGCCAACGTAGACGCCCCATTCTTGACCAGACCGCATGAAAACGGCACTGTGGCCTTCTGTATGGCCGGGTGTGGGTGAAACTACTACTTCATCAGTTATTTTTATTTCATCATCGAATAATTTTATATGATCCACGATTGGGTTTAGATTTTTTTCCAGGTAAGTCGCTCGAGTACGCTCGTTAGGATTAAGTGCATCATTCCATTCTTTTTCAGAGATGTAATAGGTGGCATTCGGAAAGGTAGGCACCAGCTCTTCATTATGTGAACTCACCGAAGTATTCCAACCACAGTGATCGAAATGTAGATGAGTGTTAACCACGACATCGATGTCACTGGGGCTGAGGCCTTGTTGAGCAATTGATTGGATCAGATTTCCTTGTTCGATCGGTGAAGCTACATCTCGATCGCCTGGCTTTCCACCCACTCCTGTGTCGAGCAGAATATTTTTGCCATTGGACCTTAATAGAACGCAATTCAGACCTTGAGTGATTCGATGTTGACTATCGATTTCATTTTGGACGGCGCGCTGCCACATCACCCGTGGGACAACCCCAAAAATAGCACCTCCGTCGTACATGAAAGTACCGTCATTAACGATCGTAATAGGCATTGATCCTATTTGAAATTTTGCTCCTGTTAAAAACTCTGAATTTGTCATTTGGATAGACTATCAACTGAATTAGTTTCATAGTGAAAATTAACTATCCTCTTTTACGCGTTGAAGTGCACAGGCACGATACTATATAAAAGATTTATATGAACGTGTTTGGTTTGTAAGATAAATTAAGCAATAGTCAAGTTTCTATTGTGCGGTAATTTTTTTAGATTTATCATGGGTAATCAACGGCGCGATATTATGCTAGCGGGTGTTCAGGGGGACAATATGGCACAGCAGATGGCTTATTTCGAGGGCAAATTTGTTCCTATTGAGGAGGCGAACCTCAATGTAATGACTCATGCTTTCAATTACGGGAGCGCGGTGTTTGAGGGGATTCGCGGTAACTGGAATCCTGCACATGAAGAGCTTTATCTCTTCAAGGTTCGTGAGCATATTGATCGTCTCGTCCAGAGCGCTCGAATATTGCGAATGAATGGAACTTACGATGCGGATGAAATCTCTAATCTCGTTGTCGAGTTGGCGCGTCGCTGCGACTATAAGGAGGATATGTATATCCGGCCGATGGTATATAAATCAGGGCTTGATATCGGCCCTGCTATTCACTCGGTTGAAGATAAGTTACTTATTTATTCGAGGCCCTTGGGCGATTACCTAGATCCAAATGCGGGTGCTACGGTTATGACCTCGTCATGGCGCAGAGTTGATGATACTTCGATTCCCGCGCGAGCCAAGGTTTCTGGTCTTTACGTCAATAATGGTTTGGCAACTAGCGAAGCTAAACAAAACGGAATGACTGAAGCGATTATGTTAAATCAGGATGGGCACGTGTCTGAAGGCGCGGGAGAAAACCTTGTGATGATTAGAAAAGGGGTCCTGATCAGTCCTCCTGAGAGTGACAATATATTAGAGGGAATCACTCTTGATACTGCTCTTTTTCTTGCGAGTGAAAAGCTTAATCTCCCGGTCCAGAGAAGGACTATTGATAGGTCTGAGCTATATATTGCGGACGAATTATTTATGACGGGAACCGCCGCTCACGTCACACCTGTAACTGAAGTCGATCGGGTACCGGTTGGGAATGGCCAGCCAGGTGTAATTTCCAGAAAGCTGCAAAAGTTATTTTTTGATGCAATAACGGGCGAATTATCTGAATATAAAAACTGGCTGATACCTGTTTACGCTGAATAGTTAATTTAAATTTATGGCCGGTGAAAGTACGTTTAGGCCTAGGGTACTCAAAGGCTTGATTTTCGGAATTCTACTATCTGGCTGGTCGGTGTGCCTTACGGTGGGATTAGCATTCGTAGCGAGTGAATTTTCTTTTGGTGCGTTGAAAGTCTTGGTCTACGGCTGTTCTTTTTTTGCAGCCCTGTTGACCTTATTTTTTTCCTACTGGATTCTGTGTTTTTTAAAATTACGATATACGGTAAATGACGATAATTTGATAATCCATTGGGGTTTGGTGCGTCATATTATTCCGCTTGCGTCGGTAACTAGGATCAGTACCACTGGCTATTCGAATGACATTGTGATTAATATGTTTTCATGGCCAGGAATGAGTATTGGGAAAGGATTTTCGAGACTCGATTTAACAACGAGTGCGCCTAAGCCCATTAGTATTTTTTCGACTTCTCGAAATAGACAGGAACTACTGTACCTTGAAACACCTAGTTCTTTGTATGGCTTATCGGTGAGTGATGAAGCAGATTTCCTTGGAGGCATTGGTGCATATGGACATCACGATTCCCAAGAGCTAATAGAACCACATCTGGGATATATATGGCCTCGATTGCATTTCCTTATTTCGTCGGCGACCGTATGGGTATATTTGATACTCATTATAGCGATGACGATTTTGATGTGGTCCGAATTCAGCTTTCGCTATGCGGGACTTCCTGTTCAACTGGAAGGAGTTTTTCCAATCAGTCAGGAAAAGTCGAGATTCGTCACCTTGTGGCTGCGCGAGGAATTATTTCAAATTCCGCTTATAGCTTCGTTACTAGTCGTTGGTAACACCATATTGGGCCTAATATTTTTTATGTGGGAACAAAAACTTGCCTTAATGGTTTTATTTTCTGCAATACTGATACCGGCATTAGCAGTATTCCTTTTCGAACTTACGATTCATGTTGCATCTGGTTAGGTAACAGTGACTCTATTTGATCTAAGGTATAACCTTATTTAATGGCATCGATAACCACAGAAGTAGCGATCATTGGCGCGGGGCCTTCCGGCTCTATCGCGGCATATCAGTTGGCCAGCGCAGGTCTAGAGGTCCTGCTGCTGGACAGGGCTAAATTTCCGAGAGACAAACCCTGCGGTGGCGGTGTGTCAGTCAGATGTGAACGAATTCTTCCGTTTTCTATTGATTCTGTGATCGAAGATATTATTACTGATGCAGACATCAGGATTCGGAATGAGTCTTCTGTTCTACAAAGCTCAGGGTCAGTTCTGACTTATATGACCCAACGATCACGCCTCGATGCATTTCTGGCTGATAAGGCACAGGAAGCAGGTGCAAATTTTAGAGATGGTGAACAGGTAACCGACATTTTATCTAATTCGGGCGACGGGTTCGTGGTCAATACTCGATCTGGTACTGAAATCCGAGCACAAGCGCTTCTAGGAGCTGATGGAGCTAATGGAATTACTGGTAATAGACTGGGTTTCGATAGCCACAGTGAAGGAGCCGTTGCGTTGGAAGGTAACGTGTATTTTCATGATGGCGTCCCAAGTGAATTTGAGCATAAGGTGATTCTTAATTTTGGGTACCTAACTAAGGGATATGGATGGATTTTCCCCAAGGGTGACCATATCAACATTGGAGTCGGTGGCAGTCGGTCGAGTGGGGGAAAACGCCTGAAGGCCGCTATGTTTAAGTTGGCTGAAATCTATGGCATAGATTATGATTCGATCATAGAAATTAAAGGCCACCATCTTCCTATGCGGCATCGTGATTCAGCCATTTCTATTGATGGAGCGGCTCTACTTGGTGATGCAGCAGGCTTAGTCGATCCTTTATCTGGTGAAGGAATTTTTGCGGCCTTACAATCAGGTATGGCGGTTGCGCCGATCGTCGAACAGTATCTTTCCTCTGAGGTCGATTCGTTAGCCGGCTACCAACTTGAGCTACAAAAGCAACTTATTCCCGAAATCGAGACGTCAGAGGCACTAATGCAAATATTCCATACTTACCCAAGGCCGTTTGTTTGGATGCTTCAACACGTAGGCATGTTTTGGATTGGAGCGATTGAGCTAATCCGTGGCGATTCAACTTATCTAGACCTTACTAACAAGTTTGGGAGGATAGGGCGATCGTTGCTTATGCCTGCGGCTTGGCTGGGAGATAAAATTTCAGCGCGCAGGCGAATCTAATAGCTATTCTAATATTAAGGAATAGCTAACGGTCTTGACGGTTTCGGATCTAGGTCTCAGAATAAGCTTCACTATGTGTTACTTGAACGGCATTTCTTTTTTAACTGAGTTGGTAGAAAGCTCGGTTATTCCTGCTCATTTAGTACCTGTAGTCGTCGTGTCCTAGGGTGGCCGTTCTGGCCGCCCATGAGCTCGCGTGTCGAGCCAAGAGAACTAAAAATCCCGAAAATATTTAGAGTTAACGAGAATACGAAATTTACGTTATATCAGAGTGAGCTAGTAATAAGTGGAACAGAGTCATTTGACTTGGACGGCGAACTAGACTTGTGATTGAGGAGACCTTTATGACAAAAATAAGTGGTGCAGACATTGTTCTTAGGTGTTTACAGAAACTAGGTGTTGATACATTATTTGGATATCCAGGGGGAGTTGTATTGCCCCTCTATGATCGATTCCCAGATTATCCCGACATAAACCACATTTTGGTTCGGCACGAACAGGCTGCTGGTCATGCTGCTGATGGCTATGCAAGGGCTTCAGGAAAATTGGGTGTTGCATTAGCAACTTCAGGTCCTGGTGCTACAAATCTGGTCACTGCTATTACAAATGCTCATATGGACTCAGTGCCAACGTTATTTATCACAGGTAATGTTACACGCTCACTACTGGGGAAAGATGGCTTTCAGGAGGCAGATATTACAGGTATTACTATGCCAACGGTTAAGCATAATTACATTGTTATGAGGCCGGATGATTTGGCTTATGCATTTAGCGAGGCAGCTTACATCGCGACGACTGGAAGACCTGGGGCAGTTCACATTGATATACCAAAGGATGTTTTCATAGAGGAAGCGGAATTTCACTGGCCAGAGGACGTTCATATCCGAGGTTATAATCCGCCTACGTTAGGTACAGCCACATCCATTGAGTCAGCAACTGAAATTATTAATCAAGCAGAGCAACCGATTATTTTTGCTGGGCATGGAATAATCCTGTCTAATGCTGCAGAGGAATTACGAGCTTTTGCTGAAAAATGTGAAATTCCAGTCGTCAATACCTTGCTTGGTTTGGGGTCGATAGATCCTAGTCATGTTCTTTCATATGGAATGCTTGGGATGCATGGCTCATATTGGGCAAATCATGCGGCCTCGTCAGCGGACGTCATTATTGGATTAGGCATGAGAATGGACGATAGGGCACTAGGGCGTTTTGAGGATATGAACCCTGATGCAAAAATTATTCATGTTGATATTGATCCTGCAGAACACCAAAAAAATATTGAAGCTCACGTTCC
>TARA_B110001454_G_scaffold212791_2_pt1 | contig 10040 bp, 7 predicted proteins | sample TARA_B110001454 | Tara Oceans TARA_B110001454 (sample SAMEA4397004) | marine metagenome | biome: Polar Biome; feature: [MES] marine water layer (ENVO:01000295) within the mesopelagic zone...; material: water (ENVO:00002006), including particulate matter (ENVO:01000060) such as...... | reverse complement strand
CATGCCCGACGGCAAGCGCAGCGGGACGACCGAGGAGAAGAAGCAGTACTACGCCAAGCGCAGTGCCAAGATGACGTTTCCCAAGTACGAGCACGTCGACGCCGCCAAGCGTCGCATCGGACGTTGCCAGTATCCTGGGTGCAGTCGCCCGGTGCTCCCCGGCACCGAACCCGGCTTCCATTGGGACCACCGTGAGGAAGGCACCAAGTGCAAAGGTGGGCTTTACGGCGCCAAAGGCGGCGTCGCCGGCCTCGCGGCCAACAATGCCAAGGCGTCGGCGCTCGACGAGGTGCGCGAGCTCCTCGACGAGGAGATGGCCAAGTGCGATCTCCTTTGCATGCCGTGTCACTACTCGCGCAAGCAGAAGGGCCGTGAGCGCTGGGACGACGCGGTCTGAGCGGCGGCGGAGCCCTCCCCCTCGACCGCATGCCACGTGCGCGCCACGGCACCGGTGCCCTGTGGGAGTGTGAGGGAAAAAACGGTGGTCGTGAGTGTTGTGTTGTTGTCGTCGGCTGCAATGCATGAGAATTTAGTGGGGCCACCGGCTACAGCGTGGAGTAGAAAAGCGGGACTGTGCACCGACAGCTTTTTTCTGAATTAGGGGGTCGCTAAAGTTTCGTCATGTTCATGGGAAGCGATGCTATGGAAGTGCAGGACAGGAAGGTTGAGTTGTGGAAGCGCAGCCGCAGCGTCCACTGGGTGGACAGTCGTAGCCAGGGTTCCATAGACGGTCAGGTGACGACCGAGGTGGAGATCGAGGATCGGGCGTACGAGCTCCGTGCCGAGCTTGCCGTGGACGTGGCCAAGAAGGCGCGTCACCAGGAGTTTCGCAGGAAGAACCACGAAGAGTGCGTCTCCACCGCGGACGCCCTGATGCTGGAGGAGCAGGAGTACGCGAGGGCGTTCCGCAGCTTGGAGCCTGCGTACATCAAGAGCGACTCTGAAAAGGCGGAGATGTGGCAGGAGGAGTACGAGCTTCAGCAGGACATCGTTGCGGAGGGGACTGAGTTTGATCTCAGTGGAGCGGACGACCAGGAGGTGGAGGCGCAGGTGCAACTGGAGAGCTTTGTGCTGAAACAAGTCAACGCGGGGCCGGACGCACGGAAGTGGTGGGACCGGGAGGAGGGCGCCGTCCGGCCCGTTTCCGTGATTCGGCGCATGGAGCGCGAGGCGCGCATGCGCTGCGTTCAGAGCGTCGGTTACATGCTGCCGTTCTTTGACCAAGTCGAAGAGGGGAAGGACCGCGGGGTGAGCGACCTTTTCAGAAATGAAGAGGACGTATTTGGATCTGACGACGAGGACAACGAGGAGGAGGAAGAGCTGCCGGAGCTGCCGTGGCTGGCCAAGGGCAGCAAGCAGGTGATGCCTACGCCTTCCACGGAGACGTCGTTCGCGACCATGGGGTCGCTTGGGGCAGCACTTCCGAGCCGGACGCCGTCACCGTTTCAGCTCAACGGGCCTCCGCCGCCGTCTCCGACCAGCGCCATTGTGGAAAGCGCGGACATGATGGCCTCCGTGGCGGACGAGGCGGTGCGCGCGGCGGCGCGCGTGCTCTCGCTGAGCCTGGTGAGCCCCAAGAGCCCCAAGAGCCCCAGGAGCCTGGTGAGCCTGGTGAGCCCGGGGATCGAGAAGCCCCGCATTCCGCACCGGCGGGTCACCATCGGCATCGAGGTGCGCAAGAACGGGCGGTGCCGCGTGGACGCGCAGGCGCGCTGGAAGAGGGAGGCGGAGCGCGTGAAGGAGGGCTTTCCGCTCGCTGCGCGGTGCGAGAGCCTCGAAGAGGAATAGTTTCAGAACACTGAACACGACTACGGGACGTTCTCGTGTGTGTGTGCGCTCCGCGTGTCTCCCTAGGTTTGCAGCTTGTCTTTAGGAGTGTTGTAGCTCGAATCGACCATGGGAATCGGTGCGGGTGAGGGTGCGGGCGCGGGCGCCCCTGAGGGTGGTTGCGATTCGTCCGAGTCGTCAACGAGTACAAAGCCTGGCCGCAGCAAGGGTAGCGCCGGCGCGGGGGCCGGCGCGGGCGCCCCAGGGCGCCGAGGAGGAGGCGAGTCCGGTTCGGAGTCCGGTGCGTCGTCATTGAGGGACATTTCCCACTTGGCCAGGAGACGCGCATTTTTGTCTCGGTCCCTCACAAAGACCTCGCGAATGAGCAGGCGCATCAGTGGCTCGGCGTCGTACGCTCCGAAGGAGACCAAACGACTGGTAATGTTTGGGTACATAACCATCCAATGTGTGAGTCTGCCTCTGCACATTTGGTTCAGCAAGGAGAGGTAGTGGTTGAGATGGACGTCGTATAGAAAGCGTTGGTCGGCTTTCCACTCGCGGTCGTCTGGATGGTAGACCATTTCGCTTGGGCTGCGAAGAAACGTGGACCCCGGTATCCTGACCTTGGTAGTTTCGAGGTAGTCTTCCACGACGTCAAAGGGGTTGCCTGTGAGTTTGGTGAGCTTGTTGTTGAGCGCTTTGAGGAGACGGTCGGTTGCCGTGTTCGCAAACAGGTCTCTGGCTTCCCGTGTGTCGCCCCTTGGGTATCTCCGAGTGGCGCCGCAGAAAATGATGGTGTGTATGAGGAGGTGTGCCTTGATTAATTCGTTCCCGTCCTCGGTGCCAATCGAGGGCGGCACGACCATTGTGTACTTGGGATCAAAGTCCACGAACAGCACTTGAACGGGCGTGGGCCCAGTAGCAATTTGGGTCGGGTCCACCTTGGGCAGCTTGGCCATGATGTTTCCCCTTTGAAAGTCTAGCATCCACAAGTTTTTGACGGCTGCTATTTCCAGGCTATCCATGAACGCCTCGGCCACCTGGTCTGGGTCCACGTTCGGAAGTAGCGAGCTTTCACCTGCTGGGTTTCCCAGCGCCGAGTCGATGCCATTGTGCAGTGCCTCCATGACGGTGGTCGATACGCGCGTGTTCCTCGTCTCGTTGAGCAGGCCTTCCACCTCCAATTTGGTTTTGTTTCTTTTGAATGTGGCTGTGCCACGTCTTGCTTCGCCCGGAGTGAGGAAGGTCGTGGTCTCCATGTTCCAGCTGGGGAACGTTGGCATCGGCAACGGAATGTGTGGAAACAAAAGGGGTATTTTGGGTGGCTCTTCCACAAAGTACCAGTAAGCGTATATCTTCGGGCCGATTCCCGAGCTGGCGGCGTAGGCACCATAGAGGAACTCCAAGATTTCTTTCTGGTTGTTGTCTTCGCGTGTGTTGCTTCTTGACACGAGGTAGTCGGGCATTTCGTCCTCGTTGTATAGCCGTTGGAACATTTCGACCGACCAGAAGGCTTCTTGTTCGAATCGGTCGTTGATTTGCGTTCCGAGCAGCATGGAGCAGGAGTTGCTGCTGCCTGTGCCGAGCCGATCAGGTTCTTCGAGGCATTGCAGATCCTGATAGCTGACCAGGCCTTGCCACCAGTTGCGTCCCTGGCTCATCAACATGGTATCGTTGAGCGGGTCGTGCGTGTAGAGCGATCGGTACAGTGTGCCGCTTTGGCGGTCGTTTCCCGTTCCGGCGCAGAGAGCTCCCCCTGACTGTACGACCGCCGCGATGGACATCATGGCCGAGTCGTCGAACGCGGCCATGAAGACGGCGTCGACGCGGCGTTGCTCGGCGTCGACGCCATTCCTGTGCTCCTTGCTGTCGACCACAAAGATCTTGCGGGTCACGCTGAGGCCGGCGCCCGTGTCCTGGGTTTTGCGCGCGGCGCTCTGCTTGCTGTCGCGGTCTGAGGAAAGCGAGAGGTTTCCGAGCCACGGAATCGCAGGCTCGCTGGTTGGTTCCTTTGGTCGTCCCGTCCGACGCGCGCTCATTGTGTGTCTCTGCTGTCTCCGCGATGCAGTCTTACTGGGTACATAGCGTTGGTTGTGGGATATGACAACGTGGCGTTGTGTTTTGGGTGCGGTTAATGGATCGGTAACTGCCGGACCCAAACTCGAGAGGGCGTGTTCGTTGGGGGTGTCGTTTGCGATCGCGCAATGCCGCGGGTGCTGGGGGCCACTCGTGGCGTGGGCGGCACGTCGGATGAAAACTTCCTTGAACGTTCCATTCGGGACCCTACACCGGACTCTCGAGGCTACGCGGAACGAAGACCAGTCCCCTGTCGTGCGGCACGCGGCTTGGCTGCACGAGGATTTGGTCATTGGTGTTGGTCTGCAGCAGCGTGTCCTCCCACATGCGCATCTCGTGGTCCTTCATGAGGCAGACGCGCTGCCGGTTCTCGTCATTGAGCTCCTCGTCGCAGTGCAGACCGGCGAGACGCGCCTGCTTGCGCTCGTGCCAGTTGACGTAGCGGTAGTGCAGCAGCGCGCCCTGCGTGAGTGTGATCTGGTGGTACTGCTCGCCGTAGTCGAGCGTGATTTCGTGGATCGCCCCAAAGGCACGCGGATGCGGGTGCAGCGCAGTGCGTCGCACGATGCACTTCTGGTGCTGCCAGCGACTTGGCTTCGGACGCAGCGCTCTTCGCGTGTCGTTGAGCCACACGCTTCTCGCCAGCATCTGTATTTGTGTGATCTTGAACCCCCCAGGCGGCTTCTGCCCACGCGTCGACAACCGGTGGATGACGTGCAGCAGCGACTGGGGCCACCGTCCGTTGCCGACGAGATACTCATCGACGTCGATGGCGGCGAGCCAGACGGCGCTCGACGTTTTGGCTGCGTGCCTAAGCGTGAGCGCCTGCTCGGGCATGTAGATGGGCCGCTCACACATGCCCCCGACGCTCGAGGGTCTGGAGTGCGTGGCACAGCAGTAGCTGCAGGTGGTGTGCGACAGGAACATGTTGGAGTCCGTTGCGCTGAGGTTGAATCCCCTGGTTGCGGTGGACATTGGCCAGAAGCGCACGCCCACAATGCGCGGAACGCGCAGCAAAGAGTCCTCCTCGTGTGTGAAGTAGCCGCGAATCTGCTTGATTCCAACGGAGTAGATGTGATGGTACACCCAGAGACGGAGCGTCGGCGTCTCCTCCGTGACCATCGTGACGATGCAGACGGTGACCGGTGGTCGTTTGCGTTTGGGTGCGTGGTAGTCGACACGCACCACCGGCTTTGCGTAGACGGTCCTGTTCATGGAGGCGTGAGCGCATTCCGACACGGTTTCGTTGCACGTGAAGTTGTGACGCCGCGTCGCCATGCCCAGGCGCGTCAGGACCGTTTGCACGGTGCCTTTGAGATCTGAGGTGACGTCCTTGAAGGAGACGTCGAGTCGGTTGCTGCTGCTCGCGGGCGGTAGGATGCTGTCCACGGACGATCGCCAGCGCGAGACCGGGTGGAATGGCGACTGCTCGTATTCGGAAAGACCCTCGCGGATGCACTTGGATTTGAACGCGGCGTACTCATTGACCGTCTTTTGAGAGCGCAGGCTCGGGTGCGTGACCCAGTTGTTTTGCAGCATGGCGAAGTCCCTCGAGCATTTCGACTCGGTCCTGTCGCGCCTGAGCACGACCGCCATTGTGGAGTTGCTGTGCAAGAGGCCGCTCAGTCCACTGTGTATGACCCAGTGGGTGTCGAATACTTTGAACACTATGTGGCATCCGTGGCACGACGCGGCCCTGCACGCCTGCCTGTGCACCTCCTTGAGGAAACGCAGCGGTTGCTGCCTTCGGTTTGTGACGGCGTCGCGGCTCAGAGACTTGCTCCAGAACCACTTTTCCAGTCCACCTGCCGAGGCGCGAAGGTTGAAGGGCTCTCCGACGGCAAGCGCACAACGTCCGCCGGAGCGCGCAATTGCCTGGTGGAGCGCCGTGGACGACGAGCGCTGTTCGGAGAGAACCGCTACGAAGCGAAAGTCACCTGGTGTCGGCCGCTCGCTAGGGGGGGTGCGCATGCGCGGCGAGTGCAGCTGGTGTCCCCGGTCTATCCATGCTGGCGATATGCAGCGTCATTCAGAACGAGGCGCCCTACTTAGCGGAATGGTTGGAGTACCACATGCTTCCCCATATAGGCGTGATGCAATTTGTGCTTTACGACGACGCCAGTGACGACGACACGTTGGAGCGTCTGCGGCCGTACGTGCGTGACGGCGTGGTCCAGGTGCGCACCACGAACGAGCTGCGTCCATGGAAGAACGAGACGATGCTCAAGGCGCACGCGTGCCGGGGCTGGCACACCACCTTCCCCAACTGGGAGGCGCCACCGCCACACGACCGTTGGTGCGTGCGAGGCGAGCCGTTTCCGCAGCAGATCTCGATGATACGGGACGCGACGTTGCGAGCGACGACTGAGTTTATCGCCTTCATCGACGCGGACGAGTTTCTCATCCATGCGATTCCCTCGCCCTTCGCACAGTGGCTTGCGACGCTGGATGCCAACGTGGGCGGAGTGATAGGCATGGGCAAGATCATGATGACCTCAAAGAACGCCTCGCCGCTGCTCACCGAGACCAAACAGATGAACCTGCAGGACGAGTTTCTGCGTCAAAAGTGCATCGTGCGTAGGTCGGCGGTGAGCGACGTCAGCGTCGGCATTGTGCACGAGATAGCCCTGAGGGAGGGGAAGCGGTACGTGCGCGATCCCACCGTCGCGATGCTGCACTTTCGCTACCGTGGATTCGATCGTCGCACTCGGAAGCGGTACTTGGTCTTGGGCGAGGCTCCTGAATTCGGACGTAAAGCCAAGCTTGCGAAGCTGGATGTGTGGCGTCGCGACTTGGATCGCGCGGAGCGGAAGCACGCTTACTTGCACTGCACTGCGGGGTTGCCGCATGCACAGCGCGCCATGCAGAACGTGTGGCTTCGAAACGGCGCGCCTGAGCGGGCTTCTCACCCTGGTGTTGTCGTGGTGGCGGAGGCGCGCTCGGGAAGCAGTTGGTTTGCCCAGGCCGTGTTTGGATCCCGCTACGACGTTCTGTACTTGTACGAGCCATGCCGCTCGGATCCGAGGAGCACGGGCGTCGGGAGGCATTTTGACGACGAGTGCGTACACGTCATCAAGACGCTTCTGGATTGCTCGCTTCCGCTCGCTCAGTGGAAGGAGATGAAAGCCGATCGGAAAGCGGTTGAGCTCAGCACCCCAGGTGCCTTCGTGACGTACCGGTCGTTCATCCGCATGTGCATGGAGCGCCGCGTGGTAGTGAAGACCATCCGCGTGTACGACCCGTCGTCGTTGGCCAGCGGAGCGACAGCGGTCGTGCACGTTGAGCGAGACGCGGCCGCGGTCTTGGCCTCTAGAAAGGAGCGTCGTATCGTGGGCTTCGGGTTGCGTGCTGGACAGGAGGCAAAACGTAGGGGGTCAAACGTCACAGTCAAGCTCGCCGACGCGACGCGAGACGCGGATGCGGTCGCTCGATTTGTCACCGCTAGAGTAGGATGGCCATGGACCGACCAAAGGGCAAAGTGTGCGCGACCCCTTGACAGGGGCTGGGAGGCGTGTGGGTAGTCAGGTTAGGCGTCATGGCTAAGACGTTTCAGGGCATGTCAAAAGCAGACACGCGCCCTGGGGCGTTTAGGGACGTCAAAACGTACGATGCGACATACAACTACATCATGGATGGTGAGACGCTGTACTATCGAAAAACCGCCAACGACACGGGAGCGTTGATTTGCCTGATCAGCAAGGTAGGTTCGTCCATGTGGAACTTTCTGCTGTTGAAGGCAGCTCGCGCAGAACAGTATCCGGATCCTGACGGGAGGTTTAGAACGAGCGGCCATCTGGCGGTGCTGCCCATCAAGGCCAGTCCCATGACGTACGAATTTGCAATCAACAACTTCAAGGTGCCGCGCTTTGCAATCGTGAAACACCCGCTGGCCCGGCTGCTGTCGGGCTACCTTGGAAAAGTCATCAACAATCCGACCCCTAGCCTGTGGCCGCGCGCGTTCGACCCAAACACAAAACTGGCTGGGTTGATCGAAACCATGGGAGGACTGACCGAAGCGGAAACTTTCAAAAATCACTTTAGGTTGCAGTCGGATCAGTGTGCAGGGAAACAACAAGGTATCAAGCCGTGGACGTTCTTGCGCGTTGAGGAGATGGCGTCGTGGTACGAAGACCTTCTTTGTAGCTTGGGATTGTCTCAGGCCGCGGCCTCCGGATGGGATCAATTTCAAAACGTGAACAACGATTTGGAGAAGGGTGCGGAAGGGCGCTCGGAAAATCCAGCTGCGCTTCCATGGAACAGGACACATCAGTCGTGCTTCGTTTCGCTGGGCTGTGGATGCAAGGTGGACTGCAACAATCGCTGCGCAAACGACACTCGCAACGTGAGCGTGAGGCACGGCACCTTTCACCACAGCACCCCTCAGATGGAGATGTACTACGACTACGAGCTCGCTGCTCGCGCAAACAACTGGGCGCACCGCGACCTGCAGCTGTTCAACTACAGGCCGTGGTACCCGGGCATGACGATGGCGGAGACGCTGATCAATCCGATGTGAACTTTAGCGCGACCCGTATGTGTAGTGTTGTTGGGTCGTGCCCGCTAGCCACAAAACAGTTTTCCAATTGAGTTCCACTTGGATTCCACCCTAATTCCATTTGACCGCTTTCCCCTGATCGACACCTAAAAGTTGAGGAATTCGTTCCATGGCATACCGGCAACCGCCTCAGCAGGGTGGAAAGCGCTTGCATCACGGAGGCAAAGCCACGCGCTACCGCCAGGACAGTGGCGACGAGGGGTCCAACGCGGGAAGCGACTTTGCCGAGGGTTCGGTCGACATGGTAGAAGAGGAGGATGCCCAGCAGACGGAGGTGGGCGAGGAGGAGGACGAGGAGGAGGAGGGCGAGGAGGAGGAGGGCGAGGAGGAGGAGGGCGAGGAGGAGGGGGGTGAAGAGGAGGACGACGACGATGCGGTGGTTCAGGGAGACGTTGTCAATGAGGGGCATCGGGAGGCGGAGCTCAGCAGCAGCCACGCGAGCGACGAAGAGAGCGACCTCGACCAGGGGGAGAGGCGTGAGAAGCGCACTCTTGAAATCAAGGAGCTCAAGAAGACGAACAAGAAGCTGCGCAAGGACTTGGACTTTTACAAGGGAGAGAGCGAGAAGGCGCAGCTCGAGCTTGCGGAGTACAAGGCCTCTCACGGAGAGAGCAGCTCCGGAAACCAGCTCCGCAACAACGAGCCGGCGATGCCCGTGATTGTGGAGGATCCTCGGGCAAAGAGGTTTGTGCTGGGGGTGCATACGCTCAAGGAGCTCGACAAGCTGCCCGTGGGGACGGACCTTAAGAAGAAGAAGTGCTCGTTCCCGCATCTCATCATGTCGAGCAAGAGCGACGGTGCGCGGACGTACATGGTGGAGAACACGCGTAACGTCAAGGTCTCGTTCTCTCTCTACGACAAGTCAAAGTCGCCGCTTGAGAAGGCCACGGAGAACAGTCTCCGCGACGACCGCACGGCGGTGTTCCAGCTGGAGCTCGTGCACGCCACCGGCGACAACCGTCCGGTGAAGCTCCACGATTTGTCCAAGGCCAAGACGTCTCTGTACGTCGCGGACAACGTGGGGCCGAAGCAGATGGTGGACGGCACGGTCACGTGGGAGTTCAAGTTTACCTTCACGTCGAGGGACTGCAAGCACAGCGGTGGTGGCGGCGTTTTCCGACTCGTTTGCAGGTACAAGTCTGACCCTAACCTGTCGGAGCACATCTGGGCAAGCTCGATTCCGTTCCAGATCATTTCGAAGCAGCACCCAACGAAGCAGGGTTCCTAGTGAACATGTGATCGTTAGAGATAAGCGGCACGGCCTGGGATTGCAAATCAGGACGCGCTTCGAATGTCAAGCACCGACGACGAGCCGTGGTGGCAGGACGTGGTGACGTGGGTCTGGATAGGCTCGATCACAGCAGGCGTGCTTTTTGTGTTGTGTGTGTGTTCTCTGTTCTACCGCCGCGGCAAGCAGGTCGTGGAACGAAGAAAGCGATGGGCGTTGGCAGGGTACAGTCCCACTGGTTAGGTCCGTGCGTAGAAGAAGAATAAAATCACCACCTATAGGTACGGGCGTGAGATACACATGTTCACACTCCGCGCACACACACACACACACACGTTCCGTAGCCGACCACAGACACGTGCGTTGTCACTGTACAGAGTTGAGCTTTCGTCGCCGCGCCCGGCGCATGCGTGC
>TARA_B110001454_G_scaffold45890_1_pt1 | contig 10128 bp, 7 predicted proteins | sample TARA_B110001454 | Tara Oceans TARA_B110001454 (sample SAMEA4397004) | marine metagenome | biome: Polar Biome; feature: [MES] marine water layer (ENVO:01000295) within the mesopelagic zone...; material: water (ENVO:00002006), including particulate matter (ENVO:01000060) such as...... | reverse complement strand
CTGTACGACTTTGGTGGAAGAGGGCCTTGTGGTAAAAACTCAGTCGGAGTCAATAGCTGCGCTTCGCCGCAATGTGATGGAGCTTTACATATCAGACCATCCCCTCGATTGTCTAACCTGTCCAGCCAATGGCGATTGCGAACTTCAAGATGTAGCTGGCGAAGTGGGCTTACGCGAAGTTCGATACGGTTTTGAAGGTACAAATCACCTGCAAGCGGAAACTGATAGTAGTCACGCCTATTTTTCTTTTGACCCCAGCAAGTGCATCGTGTGTTCTCGCTGTGTGCGCGCATGTGAAGAAGTTCAAGGCACTTTTGCCCTGACTATCGACGGTCGTGGTTTCGATTCCAAAGTTGTTGCTAGTCAAGATGAATCCTTTGTGGATTCTGAATGTGTGTCATGTGGCGCCTGTGTGCAGGCTTGCCCAACATCCACACTTATGGAAAATTCTATAATAAAGCAAGGATTGCCTGAGCACAGCGTAGTCACTACTTGTGCTTACTGCGGTGTTGGCTGTGCTTTTGAAGCAGAAGTTAAAGGTGATCAAGTAGTGCGAATGGTGCCTCACAAAGCTGGGCAGGCAAATCGTGGGCATTCATGTGTTAAAGGTCGATTCGCCTTCGGCTATGCTACTCATCAGGACAGAATTACTGAGCCCATGATTCGAAATAGCATAGACGAACGGTGGTGTCAGGTATCCTGGGATGAGGCGCTGACATTTGCGGCCAGTGAAATTCATCGAATTCAAAATAAATACGGTCGTGACAGTGTTGGCGGTATCACCTCTTCCAGATGTACAAATGAAGAAACTTATTTGGTACAGAAACTAGTGCGAGCCGCCTTCGGCAATAACAATGTAGATACTTGTGCGCGAGTTTGTCATTCCCCCACTGGCTATGGATTGAAAACCACTCTGGGTGAGTCGGCTGGCACCCAAACATTCGATTCAGTAAACAAAGCTGATGTAATAATGATAATCGGTGCCAATCCTACAGATGCCCATCCTGTTTTTGCCTCACGAATGAAACGTCGGTTACGTCAAGGGGCACAGTTAATCATCGCCGATCCTCGAAGGATAGATTTGGTGAAGAGCCCTCACGTATCGAGCGAACATCATTTGGATTTATTGCCTGGTACTAATGTTGCATTGATAAATGCCATAGCTCATGTCGTGATTCGTGAAGGATTGGAAGATAGAAATTTTATTTCAAGTCGTTGTGAAACGCCGGCGTTCGAGAAATGGCAAGCATTTATTGCTGAAGATAGAAATTCGCCGGAGGCTATGGCTAAAATTACTGGTATCTCCAGCGAGCGCATTATTGCCGCAGCTCGCCTATATGCTGAAGCAGACAACGCGGCGATTTATTACGGCCTTGGTGTAACTGAACATAGCCAAGGTTCGACAATGGTAATGGGCATTGCCAATCTCGCCATGTTAACTGGCAATCTGGGTCGTGAGGGTGTTGGTGTAAATCCATTACGTGGCCAGAACAACGTGCAGGGTGCCTGTGATATGGGTTCATTTCCCCATGAGCTTCCTGGTTATCGGCATGTCTCTATCGATAGTGTGAGAGAGCCTTTTGAAAACTTTTGGGGAGTAAAAATTCTAAATGAACCTGGCCTACGAATTCCCAACATGTTCGATGCAGCAGTATCAGGCACCTTTAAGGGGCTCTATTGTCAGGGTGAAGACATTGCCCAGTCGGATCCCAATACACGACATGTGGAATCAGCTCTGAAGAATCTCGAGTGTTTAATTGTGCAGGATATATTTCTCAATGAAACTGCAAAGTATGCCCATGTATTTTTACCTGGCGCATCGTTTTTGGAAAAAGACGGTACTTTTACTAACGCTGAGCGAAGAATATCCCCTGTAAGAAAAGTTATGGCCCCTCTAAGCGGTAAAGCCGATTGGGAGGCTACGATGGCTCTCTCAAAGGCTTTAGGCTATGAGATGGAATACTCGCACCCCTCTGAAATCATGGATGAAATCGCTGAATTAACACCTACTTTTAAAGGTGTGAGCTATAAACGGCTAGACGAAGAGGGGTCTTTGCAATGGCCTTGCAATGACGAGGCACCAAACGGCACCCCGATAATGCATATTGATGAATTTGTTCGCGGCCAGGGTTATTTTGCGATTACTGAATATGTCGCAACCGATGAAAAAGTAAACAAACGCTTCCCTCTACTTTTAACTACTGGTCGAGTGCTTTCACAATACAATGTTGGCGCACAAACGCGCCGTACAGATAATTTACATTGGCACGAAGAGGATGTTTTAGAGATTCATCCCCATGACGCAGAAGATAGGGGAATATCTCAGGGGGATTTAGTAAAAATTAGTAGTCGGGCTGGAGAGACAACCTTGGCCGCAAATATTACTGATAGAGTTCAAGATAGTGTTGTCTATACAACGTTTCATCATCCGGAAACTGGCGCCAATGTGATTACTACTGATAATTCAGATTGGGCAACTAATTGCCCTGAGTACAAAGTTACCGCCGTGCAGGTGAGTAAAGTAGCTAAAGCTTCTGCGTGGCAATCTGAGCACGAAGAGTTTACCAAGCGGCAATTGGCAATGCTTGACGCTGCAGAACCCTGAAATGTCTGTCGAAAAGTCTACATTCACAAAGCTTAATTCAGAATCCGAACACTCTTCTGTTATTGTCGAAGTCGGTGTCTGGGCAGACGGCATTGTTTCTAAAAAGAAAGACTCGATTGCAACGGAAATGCCTATAGCTTTGGTCTATAACGATGTGTCCCACGCAGTAATGATGGCAAGTCCTCAAGATGTAGAGGCTTTTGCTTTGGGTTTTAGTCTCACTGAAGAAATAATTTCCTCTCCTGCCGAGATTTACGAGTTACAACTAAGATTGATTGAAGCAAGCAACGATTCAGTCACAGGAATGGAGGTTGCTATGACGATTTCCAGTGAGAGATTTGCATTGTTAAAGGAACGCAGGAGAAATTTAGTGGGGAGAACAGGATGCGGTATTTGTGGAGCAGAATCATTGCAGCAACTTCGCAGGCCTGCGCATTCGATTGCTAAGGAACTGCCCAGTGAGTTGAGTGTTACCCATAGCGCGATAAATTCTGCTGTAATGGCCTTACAGCAGCATCAGACTTTGCAGTCTCTTACCGGAGCAGTGCATGGTGCCGCCTGGTGTAATCAACAAGGGAAAATTGTCGAGCTTTGCGAAGACGTAGGTCGACATAACGCTGTAGATAAATTGGTGGGCAAATTAGCAGCCAGTGCTATTAATATGGACGAGGGCTTTTTACTGGTTTCCAGTAGAGCCAGTTATGAAATAGTTCAAAAAGCCGCTGTTGCTAGAATAGCCATTATTGTTGCGGTGTCAGCTCCTACTTCCTTAGCTATAGAAATCGCTGAAGAAGGCGGGTTGAGCCTTGTAGGTTTTGCTCGGGATAATCGCCATGTATGTTATAGCAATTGCCACAGACTAGATTGAGTGCTCATATGAATACCGAGCTGCAGCACCTCATCAAGATGATTAATCAAATCGCTGACAATGTTGCGATGGGAGAAAGTGCTGAGCTAGCAGCAGCGAAAGTTGCTGATCACCTATGCAGGTTTTGGGCACCTTCTATGAGGAAACAGGTCTTTGATTATGTCGATACAGGTGGGGAAGAATTGCAGCCTATAAGTCGAGCGGCAATAATCAAGCTGCGCTCTGGTTAATCTTCAAGTCCAAGTACTTCCATGCGTTCGCTGCCAGCAACAGTAACGATAGTTCCGTTGAGTGTGGTGAAAGACCTAGACTGTAACTGATACTTGTAAACCTCGTAGCTAACCGGTTTAGCTTGGTTTTCTCGGTGTAGGTTGACTGTCAAAATTGTATGATCATCCTGCCATTTGAAATAGTAAAGTGTGCCACCCAAACCTACCATTAGCACTAGAAACATATAGGCTGCGAGATGAAGATCAGAAGAGAGGGTGTCGTCAGCTTTTTCTTGTTTAATTCGTTTCGCAGCAGCTTGCTCAGACTCTATCGGTTTTTTTGGTTGCTTGCTCTTGGGGCTTCCAGTAGGTGAGCTGCGCTCATTTTTTTTCCGAATAAATATCACAGCAGCGATTATTACTAGAATTGTTGTGATCAGTTTTCCCAGCATTGAACTATTTATTCTCTCTGGCCGATTATTTTGCTATCAGAAAATAGATAATAGCAGTGGCTAAACGCTAGTTACTATAGCTGCAGTGTAATCGAGACGAATGCGCAGCTGTCCAATAATTTAGCACTCCACAGGTCACATCTCGTCTCATAGACCGGAACAATTGCAATCGGCCGTCTAATTATCAGCTTCTTCTCCTAGATAGCTTGCAATAGGGAACAGAACTTGAGCAAATGACTGCCTGATAACAAACTGGCAAAGTTTGAGCATCGTTGCTCCGGAAATAAAGACGCTTTGAAAGATACCGCAATAAAGCACGCCCCTTTTGTTCCACCAGGGATGCCTCCCCTTGACCTTGGTGGCAGGAGTACTTCATTTTTTGAATTTTGGCCGAGCTGGCTGATGTATTTGCCTGTGGCTATCCAGTGGTTAGTGCTATCGCTTCGTTACCGAAGTTTAAGTTTGCCATTAATCGCTAATCCGGCTGTGCCACTGTCTGGCATGGTGGGCGTACCAAAGTCTGCAGTATTTGATGCTGCTGGATTTGAGGCTCGGAAGTGGATCTTGCCTTGGGTTAGTTATGACGTGAAATCAGTAGCAGTTGAGCAGCAAATTGGTGTGGTCAGCGATATTCTCTCGGCGGCAAAGCTGGGTTTTCCAGTAGTGGGGAAGCCTGAGTATGGTTGTCGTGGAGCAGGAGTTAAGTTACTCAAGAATGAAGATGAACTGCGAAGCTATATTGCGGCTTTTCCGGCAGGGGGAAGTATTCAGTTCCAGCAGCTCAGCGAATGGGATGCAGAGGCGGGGATTTTTTATGTGCGGGAGCCTGGCAGCCGTGCAGGAAAAATTACTTCTTTGGCATTGAAATACACGCCATATGTTGTCGGTGATGGTAAGCATAGTTTAGCTGAGTTAGTTGCAGCAGACCCTCGGGCTGGGGAGTTGCAGCACCTATATAGGGAAAGGCACCAGGACAATTGGGACGGCGTGTTGGTCCAAGGGCAGCCATTTCGTCTAATATTCGCAGCGAGTCACAGTCGTGGAGCAATCTTTCGAGATGCCAATGAACTTATTAGTCCTGAGCTTTGCAAAGCCTTAGACAATATTTTCAATGACATTCCTGATTTCTTCTACGGTCGTCTCGATGTAAAATTCCAAGATACGGCTTCCCTTTGTACAGGTACTAATTTCCAGATAATCGAGATTAATGGGGCAAGTTCTGAATCCATTAATATTTGGGATCGAAATGCTAGTTTCCTTAATGCAGTAAGGACTTTAATGCAGCAATATCACACCCTGTTCAAACTGGGTCATGAAAACCGCAAACGTGGCCACAAATCTCCCGGTTTATTACGCCTATATAAGGCATGGCGTTTCGAAAATGCTCTTGTAAAGAATTATCCTAATAATGACTAACCCATGTCGCTTGCCCTTAAAGCCGCGAATCCTTTCTGCAATATTGGAAAAAGTCCTCTGCCTTGATCGTCTGGGAGATGTTTATGAAGCCCGGCCGCCAAATTTAAATGCCCACCAATTCAATCAATACATACTCGATGCTCTAGGTGTAACTATTCAATTAGAAAATAAATACAACCTCGAGGAAATTCCCCGAACTGGGCCATTACTAATTGTGGCAAATCACCCTTTGGGAGGACTTGAAGGAGTCGCGATTGCTAAAGTAATTGCTGATGTGCGCCCAGATTTACAAGTTCTAACTAATCAATTGCTTCGACGAATTCCTGAGTTAGCCGATCTGTTTATTGGTGTTGATGTGCTTTCAGGAAATGCTGCTGGCAATGTGGGCGGTATCAAGCAAGTGCATAAGCACCTTAAGAATGATGGTGCAATATTGATTTTTCCGGCTGGCATGGTTTCAGCGTATGAGGTTAAACAGAGAAGGATTCAGGATAGAACGTGGAGTCGAATTGTCGGACAGTTAATTAAGCGTTATCAATGTACCTGCCTGCCAGTTCATGTGGGAGGTCGAAATAGCAGTTATTTCTATGCCGCTGGTTTGATTCATCCTCGACTCAGAACAGTCTTACTTCCTCGGCAACTCGTCAACAAACAGGGTTCCTATCTTCACCTTACCCTTGGGCGGCCAGTTCCAGCACTAGAACTTCGATTACTTAAAAATCCAAAATCTATCACTGATTATCTTCGAGTGGCGACCGATGCATTGGGTCAAGTTAACTCTCATCAAACTGGAGTGGAGCAGGTAAGTATCGATGATCTCGATCCCAAAGTATGCAGGGATGAATTGCATTTGGCTATCGCAAACCTTGAAGAATACCGATTAGTTAAGCACGATGAATTCGACGTTTACTGTGCACCCTATGCGAGCCTTGGTGTCATCATGGACCGGATAGCTATCGCCCGCGAGATTACTTTTCGCTCTGTGGGAGAAGGCACTGGATTATCCAAAGACTCCGATGGATTCGACCCTCATTACTTGCACCTTTTTCTGTGGGATAAAGCCGAGTTGAGAGTTGCCGGCGCCTATAGGGTTGGCCTGGTTGATAAGATTGTCGCTGCGCATGGGGTAAAAGGCCTCTACAGCAGGTCTTTGTATAAATATGATGAAGCCTTCATAAGGCGATTGGGTTCAGCAGTGGAAATGGGGAGATCCTTTATTCACCCAGATTATCAACGTCGGCAAGTATCTCTCAATTTACTATGGCGTGGGATTGGTGCAATCTTGGTGAAGTGGCCTAGATACCATACTTTGTTTGGATCCGTGAGCATCTCGCGAGAATATAGTGATCTGGCTAGGGCACTCATTGCGGACACCATGCTGGCAAATTTCAAAGCAAGTGAGTTCGAGCAATTAGTAGAACCTATTACTCCCCATAAGATAATGAATCGTGTCTGGACTAAAGAGATGTTGACGGATTTATCGAATGTAAAGATGTTAGGAAAACTAATTGGTCGCTGCGATCCCGGCAAAGCCGTACCGGTGTTATTAAGGCATTATCTGTCTGTGAGCGGCAAGCTCGTGTGTTTTAACATTCATCCTAATTTTAATGATTCCCTAGAGGGTTTGATTATCGTTGATGTTCGGCAAACTCATCCAAAAACATTGACTCGATTTCTTGGCCGAGAAGGTTATGATCATTTCATGTCTTTTCACTCGATGCAGGACTCAGCTTGAGTTAGACCCCAGTAAGCATCGCCCCGTATAATTCGCCCATGAATAAACTCAAAGCTATCTTGCAATTAGCCCTAGCCGCGATTCTGGTCATCGCCGCAGCGGCTACACTGGTTAATCTCATCTTGATTACCATGCGTCCTGAAACTATATCCGTGGTTAATGCCATTATTGGGCAGGGTGTACTAATTATCTGCTTATTGGTTATATCGAGGATCTTGTTTAGAAATGGTAAAATGCGTTTTAAAGTGAGCGCTGAACAAGAGCCCGATCTAGGCTAATAGCTCCAAATCTAACATCCGCATGCAGCCACAGGCCTTGGCAGCTCTCCAGTTACTGAATTACCGAAGCTATAACCCTATTAGCAAAGGCAAGATTTCGGTTTAGGCAAGTTAACCAAACCCTGTTCAAGCCATTGAAATAACTTAATTTAGTGTAGGAATTCTGCACAGTTTCTAGAGAAAAGAGTATAATCTCGCGCTTTTACCATTTCGCAGCGCAGCCCAATGATTATTATTGAAGATACAAATAGCTTCTCTCAGCTGCAGCAGAGCAGCGTGGCCACTATTGGCAAGTTTGATGGTGTCCATTTAGGTCATCAATTGATTCTGGATCAATTGAAGCAAAAAGCGGAGCAATTCAATCTCGTTTCTATAGTTATATTGATCGAGCCTCACCCTGAGGAGTTCTTTGCTGAGGATTCTGATCGCTGTCCAGCCAGATTGACAATTGTTGAAGAGAAGATGGAGCTACTCGAAAGCTTTGGTATCGACTTTGTCTTGAAGTTAACTTTTGATAAGGCGCTATGTGAGCTTAGCGCTGAGCGGTATGTTCAAGAAATTTTGGTTGATGGCCTCGGTATTGCCAGTGTAATCGTTGGTAACGATTTTCGCTTCGGTCACAAACGGTTAGGTGATTTCAGCCTTTTAGAAAGTATGGGTAAAGAATTAGGCTTTGAAGTGATAGAAACAGCGGCCTATGAGCGGAATGGCAAGCAGATCAGCAGCACCTTTATTCGTGAACAATTAGCCAGGGCAGATTTTGGTTTAGTTGAGCAGCTGTTGGGACGGCCTTATTCAATCAAGGGCGAAGTTGTAAAAGGTCTGCAAATAGGCACGGGTTTGGGTTTTCCTACTTGTAATATCAATCCACAACGACGCAGGATTCCTCTTCATGGAGTCTATGCCTGCCAGGTCAGACTGGGTGATCGCATTCGGCAGGCGGCGGTGAATATTGGCTATCGTCCCACTATTTCTGATAATGGTGATGCTTTATTGGAAGCTCATATATTGGACTTCGATGAAAATCTTTACGGTAAGACCATCGAAGTAATTTTTCGACATAAAATCAGAGATGAAAAAAAATTCGAGGGTCTCGAAGAATTGAAGCAACAAATTATTTTAGACGTCGAATTAACTAGACAGATATTAGGCAATATTTCTGATTAAGTTATCTTAATAAATCTAGATACACTGTATTCAGGGTGAGTTCACTCGAATTAATTAACAAAAATGGATTAAGGCAATCAAATTAGTTTTGGTTGGGCAGAAGTAAAATGAGCGACTATAAAGAAACACTGAATCTTCCTCACACCGACTTTCCGATGAAGGCAAGCCTGGCACAGCGCGAGCCATCAATGCTGGATAACTGGCAGAGAATGGATATTTATCAGAAGATAAGTGAAAAGAATGCAGGAAAACCAAAGTTTATCCTTCATGACGGACCCCCTTATGCCAACGGTGAGTTGCACCTTGGTCACGCGATTAATAAAACACTAAAAGATATTGTTGTTAAATCACGGCAGCTAAGTGGCTTCGATGCTCCTTATATTCCTGGCTGGGATTGTCACGGGCTGCCTATCGAGCACAATGTAGAAAAGAAAAAAGGTAAGGCGGGGCAGAAAATATCCCATAGCGAATTCCGTCAAGCCTGCCGCGAATATGCTGCTAAACAAGTAGAAATTCAAAAACAAGGGTTTATTCGCTTAGGTGTGTTTGGCGATTGGGATAATCCCTACCTGACAATGAATTTTGATACCGAGGCAAATATTGTCCGTGCTCTCGGTAAGATAGTCGCTAACGGACACTTGGTAAAAGGCTATAAGCCAGTTTACTGGAGTGTGGTTGGTGCCTCAGCGTTAGCCGAGGCTGAAGTTGAATATCAGGATAAGAATAGTTTTGCTATCGACGTGAGTTTTGCCGTGACTGACAGAAGCTGTTTCTTGGCAGCATTTGGATATTCACTAGAGTTTGCAGAAATTGAAGAAATTTCGGTAGTAATCTGGACAACAACTCCCTGGACATTGCCATCTAATCAAGCCGTATGTTTGCACGCTGAATTACAGTATTCCCTAGTGCGCTGTGTGCTCAACGATCGGCCGTCTTTTGTGGTTCTCGCTAGTGACATGGTTGCGGATGTTATGTCTCGCTATGCTTGTGAGAAGTTTGAACTGCTAGCTTCAGTGAGCGGCAGCGAATTGGAAAATCAGCGGTTACAACATCCCTTTATTAATCGGCAAGTACCAATAATTCTTGGAGAACACGTAACCACTGACGCGGGTACTGGAGCAGTTCATACCGCGCCAGATCATGGTGTGGATGACTTTAATGTTGGTAAAGATTACGGACTAGAAACACTAAATTTAGTTGATGAAAATGGTGTGTTTACCGCTGCCGCAGGAGAGTTTGCTGGCGCCCACGTTTACAAAGTTGATGAGCAAATACTGGAACGCTTGCGATCTAATAATGCATTGGTAGCGGAAACAACGATTAACCATAGCTACGCTCACTGCTGGCGTACTAAGACTCCGTTAATTTATAGAGCCACACCACAGTGGTTTATCAGCA
>TARA_B110001454_G_scaffold213899_1_pt1 | contig 10169 bp, 10 predicted proteins | sample TARA_B110001454 | Tara Oceans TARA_B110001454 (sample SAMEA4397004) | marine metagenome | biome: Polar Biome; feature: [MES] marine water layer (ENVO:01000295) within the mesopelagic zone...; material: water (ENVO:00002006), including particulate matter (ENVO:01000060) such... | reverse complement strand
TGCGTTCGATATTCTCTAATTGATTAATTAGGTCAAACTTCAGTTCCTCGACATTAGTAATGGGACTATGGAGTACTCGGGAAGTGTCGATACCGAACGACTTAAAGTATTGCTGAGGTGAACCAAATTCTGAATCATAAAACAATAGAACAGCATCATCATATTTTTCTAAATATGCTGCCGCCATTAATAATCCAAAGGAAGTTTTAAAATTCTTAGATGGTCCTGCCAATACAGTCAGTCCTGAGGTTAATCCACCATCAGGGTCTCCTGATAAAGCAACATTAATCATTGGAACCTTTGTTGGTACCATCTCTTGGTTAGAAAAAATCTTGGATTTGTCAAGAGTATCAGTCTCTTTAATCCTAGAATTCTTCTGCAATTTATCCATTATACCCATTTATATCTCCTATTAATTTCAAAGTATACTACTATTATATCATAAATATCAGCCAAAGTAAACAGATTTACATAAATTTTTCTAAAGTATTTGGCGTTGTTTGAATTGAACGGGATTTATTATCTTGTATAACAAAGTCATCATATATCATTTCACATCCACCCTCTAAAAATCTTTTAACATTATATGCCATATCCATTGCAGTAGTTACTGGTACGTTCTGGCATATGTGATTTAAATTCTTCTTAGGGTCTATAAGATTAAAATCTGTTGGCAATTTCATAACACCCATTGCCTCTCTATATGTTAGATATCTATCTTCATCTGGGTGAGCTAATTTAAAAGGTAGGTGAGCAACAAATGCTCCAATAAAATCACATGGGATTTCAGTAGTACGTCTCATTATATTACCACCATCTTCTAATTTTTTATGCATACCTCTTGCTTTTTGGGCCTTTTCATTTTCACCAAGACCTTCTAGCCAATCTGCATAGTCATTATAATTACTATGTTTTTCAACATATTCTTGAACATTAACACTTCTTTTTAGTGTCTTTTGAAAATCATTATGGCTCATACCATTATGCAATACTTCTAATATATATTTGTAATGCAAATCATCTTTACTTGGAGTACTTTCATTAGTTAACTTTGACATAGGGTCATTAATATCATATTTAGTATTACGTATTAAATCTTCTATTCTCTCATTAGGTCTATCATACCAATCAAACATAGGAACACTATCACCTCTCCAGAAAAAATAGAATGACCTATCCCGTACTTGACTTAATCCATGTAATATGCTTTTTGTTTTATATAAAGAAAATGTATAGCCATTCTTTTTTGCTAAGGCTCTTAATTTTTTTACAACTGGCTCACCCAATTTGGTAGCTAACCTTGGAGCATTTTCTCCCCATAATACTTTTGGACCTACTTGCTCTAAGATATGCTTTGCAGTCTTAGCCATATAATCATTTATTTCTGCTTCACCTGATGGTGCAACATTTAAAGAAGAAAGACCAGCACATGGACATATAGTATTAACTACATCAACATACCTTCCATTCATTTCTCCAACAGGGCCTTCACCTTGCTGTTGACCATGATAGATATGTGGTTCTCCTAATATATAATAAGGAACATAGTTTCTACCATCTTCAGGGTCACTACATTGTTTCCTATAGTGTTCTACTAAATGCCTGTCATGATTTGCAAATTCTCTATATGACATAATGTATGCTGGCCTTTTGCCAAATACATTTTCCATTGCTATGGTTCCACCTCCAATAAGAGGTACTATGCTAGCCCATTTAACTGCTGCCATTCTCTGCTTCCTGTACTCTTTTTCTCAGTGATGTTGAGGAAAATGAATGCTTTCTTTTATTATAATGAACTGGGCATAAACCTTTTCCGGTGTGGTCTCTATCTCTATATTCTTCTCCAACTATTCTTATGTCAGGCTGAATAGATAAAACCATATCAATTATTTCTTGCTCAGTTTCAAATGGTATAACCTCATCAACATACCGACAAGAGGATAGTTGAACATACCTTTCAAACGGAGTTTGAATTGGTTTACTCTTTGTATCTGGTCTGTCAATTGTTGGGTCAGTTAATAATCCACAAATAAGGTAATCACATAAGCTTTTACTTTCTTGTAGCATTACTATATGCCCAGCATGAAATAAATCAAATGTCGAACAAGTAAATCCTATTTTAACTTCTTCTACGGGTATACCTAATTCATTTGCTATCTTAGCTCTATCTAAAAACATCGCTTACACACTCCTCTATAAAATTCTTGTTTGGGTGATACTTATAAACTCTCACCATTTCTGCTGCAACTAAAGTTCTAAACTTTACCATATTAATATTGTTATATACCGACATAGCATTTAATGCTAAATCACATATCTCAGGTTTATATTTATTAATCCAGAGAGATGCACAAAATTTAGCTGCATCTAATTCAGTACATCCAAACATATCTGGTATTGGGTCAATTAAACATAACTTATGTTCATTAAATAAGAAATTAGTTATACCAAAATCTCCATGTGAAAAACTTTGGTCCATGTTATATGAACCTAAAGCAAATACAACTTCAGAAAATAAACCTTTAGCTAATTCATTATGTTTAACAATCCTTGTTTTATAACTTACAAAATTATATTCTTTTTTAATTGGTAAGGTTTTATATTTTTCAAGAGTATCTTGAATTAAACCTAAAGCTATAAAATGATTATCTTTAAAATAATCTTTATTGTGATGGATATATTCCATTGTAATTGTCTCACCCACTACTCTTTCTACGTTGGGAACACAAGTAACTGCTTGTGTATCAAGAAAAAATTGGTGAACTGCATGTGAGTTAGCATCTGTCTTATGAACTAATGTACCATCAGTATAAATATCAGAACCTGACAAGCCACCCTTAAGTGGTCTTATATCAGTCTCTAAAAATAATTCAGGACTAATACCTTTGTCATCAATATAATATGCTGCTAATGGTTTATCAAAAGATAATATATTATATTTAACTTTATGTTTTGTCAACCAGGTTTCTATACCATCTCTATATTTATCAGATGCAGCTTTTCTAGTTTTGCATGAGATAGAACCTCTTGCTGTAAATATATCTATTGTCCAGCCTTCATAATATAACTTATTCATTTTTTTAATAAGCGGTGTATTTGGTATAGCGTTCACCCAATCTCTATTTTTATTAAGAGCAATGGTATCATCATAATCTACTACTATTCTTTTACTATGCAAAAAAACTCTCCAGTGTATTTTGAGGAGCTTTATAAATTTCTTGCTTGCCGTCATCTCCTACTATTAACGGTGTCCTTTTTAATGTCCCATTAGCTGAGGACATAATAATTCTTCCTTGTTCTCTTAATTCTTTTGCCTCAGGGAAGTAATTAGTTATAGTATCTATGGCATTTATTTTGTTAGCTCTTTTGCCAATCTTTAAAACATCTGCTAAAAATTTTGAACCAAGGTTTTCAATAGAATTAAATTTAAATATTAAATCTCTACATGCTTGAGTTCTTTCACTCCATTCTGATTTATTATCCCATAGATAATTTAATTGGTCAGCTAAATAATCTTCTTCTCTTGCTTGACAAATTAATGGACCATCATATTCACCCCATAGTTTTCCCTCAGGAGAATATCCATTCTCAGCAAAGTGAGTATTAATAATTGGTAGAGTCAAAAGGAATGACTCAATCATAGTATATTCCATACGGTTACCATATTCAGCAGTGTTAGATAATTTATATCCACACCAAGAAGCAAAGGATGTGCCTAGTGAATTCATACCAAAATCATATTTGTATCTGTCATATGAATTAATTCTTCCATCTTTAGCTTTTTCTTTATCATTTAAAGTATATACTCCTTGCTTATTTAATGAATGCTGATATATTTTTTGTCTAAATGCTGGTACATAAGGTGAAGGATTAATTGTTAAGTCATCAGAATACATAGACACTGACGAGATAGAATTTTCACAACCAATAATAGATAGGTCCCAATCTTTCATATCATCTCTATCCATTCTACAAATCATTGCTGGGTCTTTTAATGGAGACATTCTTCCAAGATATAATAAATGCTTTTGTCTATCTTCTGCTTTCTTATTAAATATATTATATTCTTTAGGGTCTAACCAAATAGGATTCTCCATTATAACATTAGATAAACCAGGGTCAAAATTAGTATAAGCTTCATTTGAATAACCAACCAAACTTTGTATAACACATACATCAGCCTTAGAAAATATTTCACAGGCTTGTGGAACAGCATTAACATTTGTCTTAGCTATTGCATGGTCATGCATAACAATAATAGGTTGGTCTATTTTTTCTAGAAACCTACGATATCTATCAGAATATTGTGATTGCTTACGGGTAGGGTGAGAATGAAATATAGCTATGTTGCATGAATTAATCTTGTCAACTATAGATGTATCTACATCCTTATCTTTTTTAACTACTTTAAGTACTTCACCATGCCAATCAGCATCTTGTGCTCTACCAAAAGTTTGTCCATTATCAAAATCAACTATGAATGTATCATGTCCAGCTTGTCTAAGATAATTCTCAAAGATTAAAGCTCCCCTTGTTACTCCACAGCCATCTATTCCTTTTCCAAATATAAATGCTATTTTCATTGTGCTGGACTGTAATCTGTCATATATGTTTTTGGTTTAATTAAATCAAAATGTCTTTCATATACATGTAGGTTTTGAACTTGCCAAATCATTTTGCCTGGCTCTAAAAATAAATCCTTAGCCAATTCATGTAATACAAATTGTTGCCATGCATAATCATTTTTATAACCAAAGACAACATCATTAGAACGCATTTGAACACAACAATTTACTTTAGCATTTCTTATATAATAAGCTACAGCATTTGTACATATAAAATCAGACATACCAAATAAATCATATTCACTCCATATCTCTGGTCTATTATAAACCATCATAGCTCTACGGCCATCTGGATATTTTTTTAATTCTTTTAATACATTATCATATTGGTAACCATTTTCTTTAGACCATATTAAATAACCATAGTTTGAATTAATAGAACCATCTGGAGATGCAGCATATTCCCACGCTTCAGGTGGTCTACGTTCAGGACCATATATGTCTTTAATATTAAGTGATTGTGATTGATACCAATCAATTTCTTTTTTAATATATTCTAAATTAGGTTCACCGAATATTGCTGCTTCATCTGCTAAAAATGATGCGCCAATTAATTCAATGCACTTAACACCAGTCTTATCTGTAGTTGTAGCATAATCATGATTCTTTGCACCAACAAAATAATCGCGAACATCTGAAACTTTATATGGTCTAATCAACATTATATCTATCATCCATTTCGGGATGCTCCATTTGGTGTACCATTAAAATTAACATTTGAGTTGTAGCATGTGCTAAATGAGATTTACCAGATTCAGGGTCAATATCTTCACCTTCCCAAAATTTATTTAGGTGACGTTGAATAGAAGAATAAGTGCGAGCCCATTCTGTTTTATCACCATCATCTCGCCAATTGTTCATACCATATTTTTCAGCACCAAACCGAAATACATCGGCTACTTCATAAAGAGGTTCAGGTGGAATTAGAGCCATAGGTGGCTTTTCTTTATCAAATTTCATAGTTATATTATATCATATTTTGGTAGGATTGTAAATAGTTATTCACACAAAAAAGACTGTAATTTCCAGGATATCCTTTTGAACTTTGATTTACCATATCTTTAAATGCTATTTCTTTTGGAATAAGAGCAGTTAATTCAAAAGTAAGTATATCACCGGCGACAATACCATGTCTTTTATTTGTTTTAAAACTACCAAAAGTATTCATATGCTCTCCATAGTTTTTTGTACTTTCTTTAATTGAAATTTTTCCAGTCCATTCATGAGCTAATTTAAAATCAATTTTTATTTCTGGGACAAAAGGAAAAATAATATCATGTCTCCAATCTTTTTGAATACCAAGACCAGCTTTTCTTAAACCAAATTCTAACCATTCAGCTTCATAATTTTTATAACTTGAATATGTACTAGCATTATAACCTTCCTTAAATTCTTTTAATAATTCAGGTGTAACTTCAATTTGAAAGTTATTTACTATATCAGTTATTTGAGTATATGTATTCAATTGCTCTGCCTGCTTCTTTTTCTAAAGGTCTATTATCATACCAATTACCATTGTCATTATCAATTTGTCTGCATAATTCTGCAACCTGGGCTGGAGTGATTGGATATTTTTTACGTATTGCAATACCAGCAATGGAGGTCATAATGGCATACATCTTTGCATACCAACCTGTGTCAGTTATTTGGCTATACTCTTTGATTAATTTCTTATTAATAAATGGACAATCCTTATAACCAGTCCAATGAATATCTGTATTTGTCATTTCATTTTTACGATGAGCAAGTAATTGTGCTCTTATTTTTGGAGGTAGATTATCTAACAAACCACCTGACCGTTCAACATAATCATGCCTACTTATAATATCCATTGGAATCATATTAACTCCATGGAAACAATTGTATATAAAATTATATGCTCCTTCATATTTCCCAGGGACATAATACATACGGGATAAGTCTTTTGTTTGAGGGTCTCCTACATCTCCTAACTCTTTATTAAGAGCATACCAAAAATGTTTAATTGAATCCTTTGGAACTTGTTTAGATAATGGAAATATCAATCTAAATTTTGGGTGTTCCCTAGTGGATGATGCAGTTGAATAACATATATGATTCCATTTACCATATAGTTCTATTAATTTTTTTTCTAAATCTTCACTACCTTTCCAATCATCTATATCTACTGCTGCCCAACCAGCCCAACATATAACATTATCGTTTGCACGAGTTGTATCCTCATGGTATATTGCTGGTGTGATTAAAGGTGCTGACTTTTTATCTTTACGTTTTTGTCTAGATAATTCAAATAACAATTGCTCAAACTGAGCATAAGAACTAAAGTCCATACGCTTATGAGTTTTATTATCAAATATTGATTTAAATAATGTGAGTGAATACATTAATGTACTTTCTTTATGTTTCCTTCTTTCCAAGATTTATACTCTTTAGAAAATTTTGTATGTTCCATAACACTGAGGTCATGAACAGTTTTACCTTTATACCTTTGCAACCATAAGTCATAGGTATGTGTTTTAGAAAAAATGAAATCGTTCCAAGATTGTTTAGCCATTTTTTTCTCTTTTATATTTGATTGTCAATTCATCTTGGACCTGACCCTTATGGGAATCAGGAATCATTCCATGATTACCTTCATGGCTTGGTGTTATCCAACCTTCTGGCTTGATTAAATCTGGTATGCCTAATGGATTTGGACGTGATTCTTTCACACCAACTTCTTTTTTCATATTAGCTTTATAAACTTCGTTCCATGCTTTATGCGCGCTAACACCCATTGCATCTAAAGTACCAATAGCAACAACACATAAATCTATAAGGCCATCAACCAATTCTTCAGAATCCTCATAAATAATGGCTTCCCGTGTTTCATCCATTTCCTCTTTAAGGAAATCAAACCTAAATTCTATATACTTACGCAATTGAAATGGACTAGCATTAGCTACCCAATCATGTACGCCATATTTTCTATGCATTTTGTTAATATCTTTTGCCCAATTTTTACTCATAATTTCTCCATTTGTTATATTATATCACATTTAATGCCAAAAGTAAATAGATTATACGAAAAAAGATTCTAAAGATATAGTCTTTTCACTTTCCCAGCCGACTGCAGATAATACTGGTTCAATCGCACTAATAAATGTCTTCTCAAACTGGAGATTATAATCAACATATTCATCAAGATTAAACTGCTTTGGCAGAAAATCAATGAATGAAATTACATTCTCCTTTATAGGATTTGGTTTAACCAGATATGTGAACTTAACTTTGTCACCACTGTATATTTGTTCTATCTTATTTTTTAGATTTTTATTTCTAATTAATTCATTATGTAAAAGCGCTCCCCTCACATGAATAGGTGTACCTTTTTTATATATGGTTTCTTTATCATTCCATTTTTTAATATTCTGGACAGAGCGAGGGAAACTAACTTCCTCGGCTGACGCTTGAGAGAATACTTTCTTAAAGTTTTGTATATCTGCTTGAACTGTTGTTTCATCAGTTTCAATAATTCTTTTAAATATTTCTTTTAATGCTTTGCGACATATTGCAGGAGTAGAAGATTTAATAGCTTCAATACCCATAATTTTTAAATGAGGTTTTGTATAACGTACACCTTCATTGTCATGCACATTTAGAATATATCTTTTCTTTGCTGTCCATATACCTCGGTCAGCAATTACTTCTCTTCCCATAACCATTTTGTTTTCATAACCACCAAGGGAAATATATAATTCATTAAAAGCTTCTTCAAGAGCTTCTTCCAATGAGGTAGAACATAATTTATCTAAAAAGTTGACAGGGTTTGCTGGTTTAAAACGTTTAATAAATTCATCAAGGGTGACATATACTGAGTCAGTATCAATCGCAACTACATAATCTTTATCAGTTTTTAATGTCTTATTAAGATATTCATTCAAATATTTCTCAGCCCATTTAATAGTTGCTTGGCCAGTAAGAGTAATACCCTCGGCAATTCTCATATCAAAATATCTAAACCATTTATTACCTATCGCGCCATATAAACTATTAAGCAGAATCTTAAGAGCCATTTGCTGATTCTTAGCTAAGGCAATACGTTTTTCAATATCATACTGCTCTGATTTACTGCCACATAATTCTAATTCTTGTTCAGCTTTAATTTGTTTTTGTTTGAATTTAACGCGTTCATCATATAATTTTTGGATTATTATTGGGAATACACCTTGCTTTTTTGTATCAAAGCGAACGCCATTTACTGCAAGAGCTGTATAGTATTCAGTATTTTTTATCTCACCATCAAGAACAGATTTAACATTAACTCCAGGCTCATCATTAGCTGGAAGTATAGTCTCGGGAGACATATTATACTGCATAATTATTGATGGATATAGAGAATTTAAATCAAATGAACATACCCAGTCATGCATTCCTACTTGAGGTTCTTTAACATACCCACCAGGATATGCACCTTTAAATGATTCCTCATTTTGTGGGATTGCTATTTGTTTAGAGTATAAGTCTCTATATATGAGTGAGTCCCATATTGCAACAGTCCCAAGAACTGAATCATAATTGACACCACCTTTATATGCCATTGTTAAACATAAAGTAATAAGTCCAAGCTTATCTTCCATACGGTCTATAAGCTCAACGTCTTTTATATTATAATCAATAAACTTTTGGTAGTCATTATCATGCAATTCATTTAAGTTAGCTGCTTCTCCAAAGTCTAACTTCTTCTCACCAAGAACTACATTGGCTATATTGTCTAGCTTATAAGATTCTTGTGGACCATATTGATAACTAAACTTTTTAAAGATTGGCATATAGTCAAGAATAGTAATACCTTTTAATTCATACCTAGTACGAACTTGACCAAAGCCTGTTTGAATATCACGTTTGTCTATCATTCTCCAAGGAGATAACATTTTCTCTTTATTCCCACCATTAACTTTTGCTATTCTATTAACTAAGTACGGGATATCAAAAAATTCTATATTCCAACCAGTGAGAACATCAGGGGAAGTATGATTCATATGAAATACAAATTTGTGGAGTAATTCTCTCTCGGTCTGACATTTAATATACCTTACCTCATGAGTTTGCATAAGAGATTTACTCTTGTCATAATCGCCACAGCCAAATGTATAATAGACATCATCTATATTGTTTTTCATTGTGATGGCTGTAACTTCTTGGTCAGCTATATCTGGCTCAGGGAAACCCTCTCCATATTTTACTTCAATATCAAGTGAGGTAACATTAATAATATTTCTATCCCACTCTATATTTCCAGGGAATGTCTCATTAAGATATTGTGAAACATAATTACTATTGCCATACACTTTAAAGTTAGGAACATCTTTATATTGTTTTATAAAATCAGTAGCCTCACTCATGCTTCCCAGCACAATTGGTTCTACATCAGTTCCATCAAGTGCAGTCCAAAATCCTTTGGCTGTGACTGGTTTAGAAGTAACATACATGGTAGGTTTAAATGGAACAGTGTAACTTACTTTTTGACCGTTCTCATAACCAGTATATTTAATAACTTTTCCGTGGCGAAAAGCATTAGTATAG
>TARA_B110001454_G_C12722802_1_pt1 | contig 10170 bp, 8 predicted proteins | sample TARA_B110001454 | Tara Oceans TARA_B110001454 (sample SAMEA4397004) | marine metagenome | biome: Polar Biome; feature: [MES] marine water layer (ENVO:01000295) within the mesopelagic zone...; material: water (ENVO:00002006), including particulate matter (ENVO:01000060) such as...... | reverse complement strand
GGTAATTGTCGCTGCCGGGGCTTTGGCATCCCCTACGCTGTTGATGCGCTCAGGGATCGGTCCGGCTGAACATCTGTCCGAATTCGGTATTCGGCCTGTTGTGGACAGCGGTGAAGTGGGCGCCAATCTTCAGGAGCATCCATGTGTCATGATGACATGTCGCACGGATGTTCCCACGCTCAATTCCGAATACACATTGGCTGGGAAAATACGTCATGGCCTCAACTGGCTGTTTACTGGAAATGGGTATGCCAGTGCTGCGGTCGGTGCAGCGCATGTATTCGGCAACATTTGCGCCGATCGAAATTGGCCCGACACGCAGATTATCTTTTCGCCGTTCGGTTACGCGTCGGATCAAGAAAACGGCGAGTATATGATCGCGCCATATCCTGCTGTTACAGTTATTCCTTGTCTTTTGAACCCAGAAAGTCGGGGGACAATTCGCTTGGCTTCAGCCTCTAGCGACACGCTGCCCTCGATTGAGCACGAATTGTTACCGGATGCCGATTTGAAGCGTCTAATTCCGCTCGCAAGGCAAGCGCAGGCGATATACCGCAGCCCGGCATTTGGCCATCATGTCGTAACGGATTCCGCGCCATCACCCGAAGCAGATGATAGGCAATGGGGAGAATTCATCCGTAGCTCTGCGTTCATGGGCTATCACCCGTGTGGCACGTGCCGAATGGGGGCCGATAAGGACTCGGTCGTTGATCCCCGTTTGCGGGTTAGAGGGGTGGCGGGCCTGCGCGTTGCTGATGCGTCGATTATGCCGCGAATTACCTCGGGTAACACTAATGCGCCGGTTCTGATGATCGCAGAGAAGGCATCACGGATGATTCTGGAAGACGCGTTCTAATTAGTGGAGAATGTTATGTTTGTCCGTACTGTGGCCAGCTTGGCCATCCTGCTGCTCTCGGGAACATCGGTGTCGGCTGCTCCTGCGCCAGCGGCGTCAAGCGCCATCCCGCAGCAGCATTCAAAGCCTGCGGTAATTGATTCCGCAACTGGCCTCCGCAAGTTACCTTACGCGACCAACCCTAATCCAGCGCGCTACGCGTATAGCGGAGCATCGCTAATCCATGACGTCAGAGTGATCGATGGGCTAGGCTCGCAAGTAAAGGGGCGTATGGACGTCTTAATCGAAAATGGCCGCATTGCTCGGCTCGCACCTGCGGGAACACTTATTCCAGGAGTTGGCGTCCGGGTAATTGAGGGTAAAGGGTTGACGCTGCTGCCTGGATTGATGGATCTTCATGTTCACTTCGTAGGCGTTGACCGGTTCGCCGCTGGGGTGGTCTCGAGTCCATCGATGATGACCGACGTCTACCGATATAAGACCTATCTCTATGGCTATCTCTATTCGGGTGTTACGACTGTGCTTGACGCGGGCTCGGTGCCGACAGTTGGCATGGGGCTCAAGCGGCTGATCAACGACGGGTATGTTTTGGGACCTCGCTATTTCTGGTCCGGGCCTATAATGGAAGGAGGTATTGAGCCTTCCGATCCATTCTCCGATCATGTCGAGATGATACCAACAAGCGCTGATATTGGTCCAGCGCTTGATTACCTTCAGTTCATTGGCGCAGATTTTGTCAAGCTCTACCGCCGCACACCGATTTGGATGATGGAGCGCATTTCGGCTGAGGCGCATAAACGAGGAATGCGTGTGTTCACCGATGCGTGGGAGCGCAACAATTTTTCAGTATTAGAAAAGATTGGGCGGGTGGACGGATCCGCACACCTGAACTTCCATTTTCGCTTAAGCGATGAAGATGTGAGGGAAATGGCGGACAAGAAGAATTTTGCGATTACGACATTTTACGCAATCAACGCATTTTCTGGAAAGTTATTCGAGAATAAGCCCGACTATTACGAAAGTCCGTTGATCAAGGATACCTTGCCGCCTGAATACGTAGCTGCATTGAAAGCCGGTGGGACGGACCCGTTAAGCGCAGTGCGCGCCGGCGTGCACAAGATCGCGGTTGACAATGTTCAGGATTTGATGGGGTTCAATGATGATGTCCCTTCTAAAAAGATCTTGCAGGATATGTCTCGTATCGGGGGCGAAAATATGCGTCGTCTGATGGACGCTGGCGTCTTGCTTGCGGCTGGGACCGATGGCGGCGAGGGGGAAAGCCTGCTTTCGGAACTGGAGCTGATAGTATCTGAAGGCGGTGTCACGCCATTGCAGGCTATTCAAATGGCGACCGGCAATGCAGCTAAAGTTCTTAAGAAGGAAAAGGAGTTTGGATCGATCCAGCCTGGGTTGATTGCGGATCTCGTTCTGGTGCGTGGCGAACCAGACAAGACTATCAGCGACATTCGCAATATCCAGTATGTGTATAAGGACGGCAAGATCATCGATCGCGCGTCATTGACGCGTCAATGGGCCTATTGACAGTCCAAAATTCAATTGCTTTCACAGGATAAAGCTGATGATTGATCTGTACGCCGATGTTATGATCGTCGGTGGGGGTATGGCGGGCGTATCACTAGCCTATGAACTTTCCTTGCAGTGCCGGGTCGTCTTAATCGAGCGGGAGGACATGCTTGGTTGCCATGCAACAGGGCGCTCGGCTGCAATGTTCCTGCCGAAATACGGGCCGGAGCCGGTGCAGGCGATATCCAGAGCCAGTCTGCCCTTTTTCAACGATCCACCGCCGGGGATAACGGAGACACCTCTCCTGCGTAAACGGCGTGCGCTAACCATTGCGCGCAAGGATCAAATCGACGCGTTACGGGAATGCTTTACTCCGCAGAATGAGCTGTGGCTCAGTGAAGAGGAGGCCCTGTCGCTGGTACCCATTTTGCGACGCGGTGAGATAGAGGCATCTTTGTTAGATGGAGCCGCTTCCGATATCGAGGTTGCGACGTTGCATCAAGGCTATTGGAAATGCGCGCGAGCCAACGGCGCATCGTTGCTGTTCGGAGTGTCGACAGACGAAATCTGGCGTGATCAGGACGGTTGGCGGGTTGAAACGCCCGCATACCGGGTGCGTGCTCCCTTGCTTGTCAATGCTGCTGGAGCTTGGGCTGATGAAGTCGCGGAGCACTGCGGCATTGCGCCAATTGGGCTACAGCCGATGCGGCGCACCGCTGCCTTGGTCCGGGTACCCGAGGGAATGAATATCCGCGACTGGCCTCTCGTTGTAACCGTGGACGAAAGCCTGTATTTTAAGCCCGACGCTGGATTGTTACTAATATCTCCGGCGGACGAGACACCCTGCGAGCCTTGTGACGCACAGCCTGAGGATTTGGATGTCGCCATCGCCATAGACCGGTTACAACAGGTCGCCGACATTGATGTGCGACGCGTGGAGCATCGTTGGGCGGGTCTTCGAACTTTTTCGCCAGACCGCTGTCCAATCGTAGGGTTCGACCCCGATGACAGCGGCTTTTTTTGGTTTGCTGGCCAGGGAGGCTATGGCATCCAGATGGCCCCTGAGATGGCTCGCATCGGTGCCGCGCTGATCATGGACCGATCTATATCCGCGGAAGGTGATGAATTCCGTGTTAGCGATGCAGCAATTTCCCCGCATCGTTTTCGTGTTATGGCGTCATAAATTTCCGTCGGTTGAAGTGTTCGATGATGCCGTCCGTTCAAGTCAATTTGCTTAGATGGAGGGGATGCGGTCGGTAGGATCGCAGACGTTGTTCAAGGTCGGGTGATATACTTGTTACCAGCAATCTCGATTGTTAATGCCAGACTGGCTGTGTTTGTCGCCGTATGCGCGGTCCCACTCTTAGACCCATTCGAAATAATGTTCATATTCCCATGAGGTTACTTCGGAATGCGCTGATGAGATTTGATTTTCGTCACACCATGATCTGAAGTCGTCCCATTCGTCCTGCCGTGTGATAGTAAAATGATCGACAAACAAATCGCCGAACAGGTCTCGCGCTGTCCGTGAGTGCTGAAACTGCGCTATCGCAGATCCCATTTCTTCCGTCAGGCGAACAAAACGGCTGTCTTTAGTGACATCGCCAGAGCCAAAGGCGGGCGGCTCTTCGCCTTTCCGGATGCCGTGTAGGCCACCGGCAAGCATAGCGGCGATCGTCAAGTAAGGGTTGGTGTCTGTCCCCGGCACGCGATGTTCGAACCGTGATAACTTGGCCGGGTCGTTCCCATATACCGTGCGAATGGCTGCCGTATGATTGTCTAGTGCCCAAGAAGCAGACGTAGGACTCCATGCATTTGGGTCCATGCGCCGGTAGGAGTTGATCCACGGGCGGAACAACAGATGAAAATCGGGCATGGTCTCGATCATGCCGGCGGCAAAATGACGTGCCGTGATAGAAAGACCCTGTTCTCGGTCATCCCAGCAGATGTTTGTGCCGTCGCGCCACAGGCTTATGTTGTGATGTAATCCCAACGCCGTGTCATCTGACGACGTGCTCGGTACCGGCATGAAGCTTGCGACCAAGCCATGTTCCGCGCAAAGCTGTTTGAAATAGAGCTTTGCACGCATGGCGGCATCCGCGGCCTCCACGGGTGGCATAGGAGCAAGCATGAACTCGAACATGCCCCGCCCATATTCTGTGTGGAATGCCTCGATCTCGATGCCAATATCCTGCATTCGCCCCAGAAACTCTTTGGCTAACGGGAAATAGCTGGGAAAGCGGGTGAGGTAATAGAAATCTGTAGTGCGTCCAAACGGTTTCAGATCCTGCCAGCGTTGTTCCTCCAGCGCAGCGTCGGCGTGAAAGACATAAACTTCGAACTCGAGCGCAACGAGCGGGCTGATGCCAAGATCCGCATAATCCTTCACTACTTTTTTCAGCAAATGCCTTGTGTCGACCGGGCAGGGCGTCCCGTCATTCATGTAAAAATCGAACTGCAGCGCTACCATGTCCTTCGTCCATGGCAGCGGCCGTAATGTATCGAAATCTGGCCTTGCGGTCATCTTGGGAAACCCCAGTTCAACATTGGAAAATGGGGTGTGGCTGAGCTTGTCTGCGCTGCGTCCGCATAAAGCGAGGGTGGACATGCCTGTTCCAGAAGGAGAAAAAGCCTTGTGTATGCCTGTGATCTTACCGCGCGGCACCCCGTTCAAATCAGGCATTTCAAGTTGAGCGAAACGATAGCCCTTCTGGAGCAGATTTTCGGTCATTGTTACGCGGTCAAAGGCATGTTTTTCCATTATGTTTCCTCAACTCAATAGCTAGCGGAGATCGCCATCTGCTGCGGCAATCAATGCGAACTCTTCTTCTGGCGCACCTGCCACTAAATGGTGGCGGCTGTAGAGCCAGAAATAGGCAAGTGCCGCCGCTAGGACACCCGCCGCTATCCCGGACCACAGCAGCGTTGCAGACAGGCAAGCAGCAAAGGCGGCGGTTGCTAAAAGCAGGGCCAGTCCGGCAGTGACTATCCCGCCGGGCGTGCGGAATGGCCGGAGCATAGTTGGGGCGATCTTGCGCAGTCTAATGAATGCCGCGAGCATGAGCAGATAGGATGTCGTTGCGAAAAAAACTGCGGTAACAATGAGGGCTTCGCCACTCGCCGTCAGGCTGGCCCCAAAGGCGATGGAACCCGGAATCAGCAATGCAAGCCAGGGAGAATGGCTGCGATTGGTGCGCGCGAGAACAGCGGGCAAATAACCTGCGCGCGACAATGCGAATATCTGGCGGGAGAAAGCATACATTATCGAAAAGAAGCTCGCCGCGAGCGCGACAAGGCCACACAGATTGACGATTGTTTGGACTGCTAATGACGGGTGTGTGGTTGATGCGCGCAATGCATCAATCAACGGGCTGTCCGATGCCTGGAGCGCGCCAGTTCCAGCGGCGCCCGGTGCTGCAACCAGAATGATGATGGCTAACACGCCCAATATACTCCAGGCGGTCAGAAGAGCACGCGGAATCGAGCGTTGCGGATCCTGAGCTTCCTCTGATGCAAGTGCCACGCCTTCAACTGCCAGAAAAAAGGCAATGCCGAAAGGTAAGGCACTCCATATGCCCTTCACGCCATAAGGAAGGATTCCAGCAGGAACTGAACCTGCTGCGGCCGTCAGGCGATCGGTAGAGAGGGCTGGCAGGCTATTCCATGCAAAGACAAGAATACCCAGAATCGCAACCATCGCGAACAGGAGGAGCAGACGCAACGCCTCTCCCACGCCCAGCAGATGTAAGCCAAGAAATACTGTGTAAAAGAACAGCAGCGTGCCCACGCCCCTGAACCCGGTTAGGGCTTCGAAATAGCTGGTTAGAAAGATCCCGATGGCGCCCGTCGCCGCTACATATTCCAACGCGACGCAAATACCTGTCAAAAAACCGGCGGTGGGACCAAACGCGCACCGAGCAAACGCATAACCGCCTCCTGCCGTCGGAATGGCCGATGCCAGTTCGGCAAGGCAGAAGGCGAGGCAGAGGTACATTAGCGCCATCAACGCAAAGGCTGCTAACATTCCTCCCCATCCGGCACTGGCAAAGCCATAGTTCCACGCTGCATAATCGCCAGCAACGACATAGGACACACCTAGTGCCGCCAGAGTCCGCCAACCTAAGCTACCTTTGGCGAGTTGATGCCCGGCCCGTTCGGTCTGGGGTACAAATGACTGGCTGGGCATCGCGAAAATCCTCTGAATTGATGTTACAATCCTAGCGAATTGAATAGGTGAGCTCGATTCCAAACCAGCGAGGCATTCCAGGGTAATTTTCGACTAAGCCTAGCGATGAAACATCGAAGGCGATGACCCGATATTTAGTTTTCGTCACGTTCTTGGCAAAGGCCGATATCTGAACCTTGCCATCATCAGTCGTATAGCCAAAACGGAGATTGGCTACACCGTAGCTCCCTTCATAAGTGGTAGGAGCATTGGAGATATTGAAATAATGGCTCGAAATATAACGCCCGTCGATCTGTGCCGAGAGATATCCTTTCAATGCAGCCCACTCGTATCGCACCATGCCGTTCAGTGTGACATCGGGGGCTAGAACAATATCACGTGTTGCCTTGCTGCCGTTGGGGAGGGGGATGTTACGGGCTTTTGCGTCAAGTAGGGAAAGGCCCGCTGAAACATTGAGGCCGAGTGCCGGGCGTAATGACAGCTCTGCGTCGATGCCATTAATGCGGGCCGGGGTGTTAAATACGAATTGAGTCAGGCCCTGAAGGTCGAACGCCTGATAGCCATGATAATCATAGTGAAACGCAGCGGCGTTGAAAGAGCCTATCCGGTCGGGAAGGGTGTATTTGATACCTGCTTCATAGGAATAGAGAACTTCGCTTCCAAATTTCATGCGGGCTAGGTTCGGCTGCCCGGATATCGGGTCAAAGATACCGGACACATCGAGTGGCGCATTATAGCCGCCACCTTTCAGGCCGCGGTTCCAACTTCCATATAATAACAGATCGTTGTTTGGCTTGTAGTTGAGTTGCATCCGACCCGACCAATCACTTGTCTTGTCGCGAGCGATCGGGGTGATTGAGGGGTTGAAGTCCAGGATTGTACCCAGATCTGCTCCCTGATTGTCAGTTGCGGCCGAATGATAAGAAATACGCTTGCGGTCCTGGCTCCAGCGCAGCCCCGCGATGAAGGTAAGGTTGCGGGTCAGATCATATTCACCTTGACCATAAAGGGCGAATGACTTGCTGCGCTGCTGATAGGAGTTGTTGAGAGCCACATCGTTTAGCGGCAGGGCCAACTGGCTAAAATAATTGCCGTCAATGTTCAGATAGAAAAGGCCCGCAACCCAGCGCACAGAGCCATGATCGCCGTTCAGGCGCAGTTCCTGGCTCAGTTGGCTAACATCCGACGACAGGCCGAAAGTCAGAAAATTGGCCGGAGATGCATCAGAATCTTCCAGATAGTTCTTCCGGAGGTGGGAATAGTCAGTGATCGAAGTCAGGCCTATATCGCCTTTTTTCCAATTGATCGTGCCCGTCGATCCCCAGGCTTTTACATGGTTGAAACCTGGCGTGTTGTAATCTCCAGTGTGGATGTCGCCATCGCTGTCGACATAACCATTCAGGTCGCACCCCATACAGGTGCCATAGGGATTTTCATCAGGCTTCACGAATTGTCCGAGACCATCCTGTCCAAGCACGCCGGTCGCATGACTATAAGTACCCGCACGGATATTCTGGCGTGAACCGCGCAGGTTTAACAGGATATTGAGGTCATCCTTAGGCTCAAGCAAGAGCTGCGCCCGCCCGCTCGTATCATCACCATTGTTAAAATCGGGGCCGAGCCGATTCTTAAGCCATCCAGAATGGTGATTGGTTGCTGCGGACAAGCGCAAAGAGACGTGGTGGGCGATAGGGCCTCCCATAGCACCTTCGGCGCGAAACTGTTTATAGGAACCGCCGCCGACAGTTAGGTATCCGTCAAGACTATCCGTTGGGCGTTGCGTCAGGAAATGGACCAGGCCCCCCGTAGCATTACGTCCGAACAAAGTGCCCTGCGGCCCGCGCAGCACCTCAACTCTATCCAGATCAAAAAGTTGGAATGCCGTGCCGGCAGACTGGCTCACATAAACTTCGTCAACATAAGTAGCAATCGGGCTTTCTTGATGGTCAGTGAAGTCATTCTGCGTGACACCGCGCAACGAGAAAAAATTTGAAGAGCCGCCATTGGGAGAAATGAGTTGCAGGCCCGGCGTCTGCTGAACCAGATCGGTACTGGTCGTGAAGCCCAGATCCTTAAGGTTTTCGCCGCTAAATGCTGTGATCGAAACACCGACATCTTGCAATTTCTGTTCACGCTTCTGCGCCGTGACCGTTATGATATCGGAAAGGCCGGGGTCGTCATTCGTCCGTTCTTGTGCAGTTGCGCCAGAACTCACTAACACCGCTGCAATCGCTGTGCAGCCAATCATGCTTCCCCTTTTCATACGCACCCCCTTCGCTGATGTGGTACCTAATTACCCGGTTGCCTGCGGCGCCGGAAACAAGAGGGAGGCTATAGGTTGGTTTCTAAATAAGCAATCATTTTCTTATAAGGAAATTATTGCAAAAATTCTCAATGCTATGGCAGGTCAACAGCAATGGCGTTAAACAGTGGTCGGGAAGGCGGAGGCAAGAATGTGAACGAACCTAATAAGGCAATGATTATATCGGTTGGCCAGCGGGTGAGGCGGGAGCGTATTGCCAAAGGTCTGAGATTATCCGATCTGGGGCGCGAATGCGGCATCTCCGTGCCCACTTTATCGAAATTTGAAAATGGTCACATCAGTCTGAATTTCAGGCATCTCGTCGAAATTGCGCGAGCTCTGACCGTTCCTGTCAGCCGTTTTATGAGTGCTCCAGAGACGGTTGCGGTGACAGGGCGTCGATCATTTACGCGGAATGGTGAAGGACTGCGCCAAGAGACGCAGCGGATAGATTTTGAGGTTTTGTGTGACGACCTTGCACATCGTCACAACGTGTTCTGGAAGGCTCGGGTCAAGGCAAGAACACTCGAGGAATATGGCGAATTCTCATCTCATCCGGGAGAAGAGTTCATTCTGGTACTCGAAGGTGAAATTTTGTTGCATACACTTGCTTACAAGCCGCTGCATATGGGCAAGGGAGACAGTGTCCATTTTGATGGCATGTCGCCCCACGCATATATTGCCGTTAGTAAGGAAACGCCGGTCATCCTGATCTCTAACATGGTGGAAGACAACTTGATGACCGGAGCTGGAGAGGATGTCGAAGAGGGGGATGGTCCTTCGGATGATGTCGATTAAAGCAGTTTTTGCGCGAAATGCCCCGCTCTCTCCCTGCTTGTGTTGGTATTAGGCGACAGGCTTCACAAGAAGACCGCCATCAACCGGCAGATCAATACCGGTGATATAAGACGCCTCGTCAGAAAGCAGAAACATGCAGGCATTGGCCATGTCTTGAGCCGTTCCCATGCGTCCCAGCGGAACAGCCTGCGCCACCAGCTCCTGGGTCTTATCGTCACCTTCCCATCGAGATTGAAGCGGAGTCCATGTTACGCCGGGTAAGACGGTGTTGGAGCGAATACCCTGGTGAGCATGCTGTATGGCGAGGGAACGCGAAAGTGCGCACACGCCAGCTTTTGACGCCTGGTAGGCATCTTGGGGCTGTGTGTCTCCCCGCAGGAACTGGACTGTCGACACGTGTACCATCGCGCCTCCGCCTGATGCGGTCATCATTGGCACAGCGCATTTGACAGTGTGGACCATTGCCTTCAGGTTAATGTCCATTACCTGACTCCAGATGTCGAG
>TARA_B110001454_G_scaffold81684_1_pt1 | contig 10178 bp, 8 predicted proteins | sample TARA_B110001454 | Tara Oceans TARA_B110001454 (sample SAMEA4397004) | marine metagenome | biome: Polar Biome; feature: [MES] marine water layer (ENVO:01000295) within the mesopelagic zone...; material: water (ENVO:00002006), including particulate matter (ENVO:01000060) such as...... | reverse complement strand
GCGCTGGTTGGAGCATCGGGCCTAATACTTACAAATATCATGTGTAAGGGAATGAATCGGTCTCTGACTAACGTAATCTTTGGCGCGGTCGGCTTGGAACAGACTTCAGGCTCAAGCGTTGAGGCAAAAGAGATTAATATCAAAAGCTATTCCACAGAAGAAGCAGCCATGATTTTTGACATTGCTGAAAAGATTATTATAGTCCCCGGTTATGGCTTAGCCGTTGCGCAGGCACAACACGCTGTTCGTGAGGTTGCAGACTATCTATCAGGAAAAGGTAAAAAAGTATTATACGCCATCCACCCCGTAGCAGGAAGAATGCCCGGACACATGAATGTCCTACTCGCAGAGGCAAACGTCCCCTATGACCAACTGAAAGACCTTGATGAGGTAAACAATGAATTTGAAGATTGTGATGTGGCACTAGTCCTCGGTGCAAATGATGTCGTGAACCCGGCAGCAAGACATGATACATCATCTCCTATCTATGGAATGCCAATACTGAACGTTGACAAATCTCAGACTGTTATTATAAATAAGCGGACAATGAACACAGGTTTTGCTGGCGTCCAAAATGAGCTCTTTGGCTTTGATAATTCTATCATGGTCTTCGGAGATGCAAAAGATATGCTACAACAACTGCTTAAAGATCTTAAAGAATTATAATCATCTTTTTTTCTGAAAGACTGTTCTTTATGAACTCATACTTTTCAATTAGAACAATAATTTTTATAAGCATTGTTATTATTATTGAATCTATTTCTGCACAACGATGGACACCAGAAGATGATTTCAAACACATCAAAACATTTGATGCTGTGCTAAATAAAGCTGTAACCAAGCTTTCAAATATTAGTCCTATCAAAAAAGATGATAATGAGTACTTTACCAATAAGCAATACGATGAGATAGAGAGACTTTATTTTCGCTATACTTTATGCACCAGATCTCTGCTTGATATTGTAAACGCCTATAAAGACTTCTCTAATCAATCAAAATATAAAAAACATAATGTGCAAGCATTTGTCCTCGGATACTGCGCCACGCTAACTATTTATAAATACAGTGCTGAGCTTATTTTAAACACTGCAAATGACCCGCTGCTGATTGATAAATTAAATGAGGAATATCCTCGGACAGAAATAAAAGGAGGAGGCTTAGACTTTATAATCAGCAACCTTACTAATCCTGACTATGTAAACAATCTAGATATAGCGCATGAGTTTTATCAGCGACAACTAAAAGATAGGGCTCTTTATGATACACCCGAGTTTGCTTCGATTATAAATGAGCTAATAAATAAGACGACAGAACTCAGTTCTGTTTACATCGATTATAAAAAAATTATTTTAGATAATTACACCATATTGCCCCTAGAGGCAGCAGATATCATGCAGGTTACCACTATCGAAGAAACAGTTAATGATATGATTGACGCCGCAGGAGGACAACTTAAAGCCATTCAGGAGTTTTTATTTACCCTCACTGCCGATGTCAGAATGCCTCTGGTTGATGGTATAAAATTTAGTCGAAGGCAGAAAAAAACACTAAGAAAGTCACTTAAACCAGGTGATATAATCCTTACCTTCTCTAGTGGCTATTTGAGTAATATTGTTTTACCGGGGTATTTTAAACATGTTTTAACTTATACTGGTTCTCAGAATCAACGTAAAAACAAGCACGTAAGAGGGATTCAACTAAAACCAAACCAACAAAACCTAATAGATCCTAGCCATGATATTATCGAGTCAAACTCCGATGGCGTCAGAACGATGAAACTAGAAAGTTATTTAAATGGGTACATAGATCGGATGATTGTTTTTAGACCAAAGCTAAGTGACGATGAGCTTTCTACCGTTATGAAAAATCTCTATTCGTTCTTAGGGTTAGCGTACGATTTTGACTTTGACCTTGAAAATGGAGAAAAACAAGTGTGCACGGAACTTATATATAGATCCTATAATGGGATAGGAAATATCAATATAGACCTAGAGGAAATAATTGGCACAACCACACTCACAGGCGATAACCTGCTAGAGTATTTCATTAATGACAATGAGACAAAACTCATTTTACTCGCTGTTGAGAACGATAATAAACCAGGTAAAGCTAAATTTCTCACAGAAGGAGACGCACTATTTTATTTAAAGCAAAACGTTCCAATCCAATTCAACGTAGATAAATAAGCCTATATTATGATTCAATTTTTATTTTAATTGAATTAGTAAATAGCCCTAGAGAAATATATTTGGAGCATACAGCATTAGCATAATCCTCCGAGTAAAAGGTGCCAACAATAAAAATAATTCCGCCACGTTTTTTTTCTGAACTAATGTTTGGAATAAGCTCTCTCACTGCATCTGACTGCTCATCATTCTGTGGAACGATAACAACCTCGAACGCATTGATCGCCCCGCCCTCTTTCTGACTTACATAGTGAGCGATCATTCCTGTAAATTCTCCTACTGCCATTGCCTCCTCTGGCGTAACCTCATCGTCTGCCTCAGCCATCATATTAATTAGGTCTACCAGATTTTGTGCTACCTCAACATCTGGCTTTTCATCTAGATAAGACTGTACAAGGCCTTTTAGTTCAATTAGGTTAGTCACCTTATCAGGCTTTCCAACTTTTAGCTCTGGAATTTTAATTCGCCATCTTTCTGCAAAATCATTAATTAGAGCCACCTCTTCCTGAGCGACATCATCATCAATAGCCGCTAGCTGAGTAAGAATCTCAATAATCTTGTCAGCACCATGAGGTCTCAGCATCGCGCTTAACAAGTCTGTTGACTCACTTTTCTCTGCGCCTAGTGCGTCGAGCAACAATCTGAAGAAATTTTTATCACGGTTCTCATCAACGAAATACCCCATGCTAATTAACGTCATCATTACCGCCATTCCAAGCCCAAGAACTGACTTTCCTGCTGCTGGGTAGTCGCCACTAATAAAAAGGCTATTTAACAAGAATGGGAACCCGACTGCAAAGCCCAACAGTGCCGCAACGATAGAGATACTGTTTGCTACCTCAGCGATGCCTCTTCTTTTCCAAACCTTATTCAATTTTAAATAAAACTGAAAAATTGAAATGAAAAGAGCGCTCGTGACCAAAAATGCAATAATCTTGTTTAGTGCCCCTGGACGCTTATAGAGTTTATACGTATTAATTGTGGAGCCTGATGACGTTTGATGGTCATAGTAAATTTGAAATTTATCTTTGCCTAAAATTTTTAGTGCGGTATATCCATCACCAGATAAATTCTGCATTTTATACTCGCCCTGTTCAAAATCGAACCTCAACTTTGACCCGGTAGAAAGTTCTAGTTCAACCCCGTCTGAATTCGATTCTACAACAATAGAGTCCTTATTATTGATACTATGATAAAATCCGCTGGATAAGTCAGTAGGCTCAGCATTTAAGAATGATAATACAAAACCAAAAATAATAATCTTATTTATTATAAACATAATTTTCTCTCATATCTTTATAAAATAACTTTGAAAAATACAAAATCTTGCATAAACCTAATAAAACTATTTCCACTTGGGGTATCGTATATATTGCGCGTGGTTTACTAGGTGTCCTGATACTGGGAAACTAATCAAAGCAGGGTCAATACTTCTAACATAATTATAATACCAGTCTTCCCCGGTATTGTGTTTATCGACAAAACTAGGTAGGCCAAGTAGATCTTTTATTTCGCTCTTATCTGAAAATAAAACATTTATCTTAGCCCATTCAGCAGAGATTTCTGGCGGAATAATAATAGTTGTTTCAAAAATAGGTTCTGGTTTTGGTTTTTTTTTAAATGGGCCAAAACAACCATTAAATAAAAAAATTATAATTAATGATAATAGCCTAATCATTAAGGTTGGTAATCTGGGTCAAGCTTGATTAAGAGCATATCTTCACCACCGTTACCAAAAGAACCTGTGTACCCGATAATAATTAGCTCACCATTACTGCCTTTAGTTCCGCCTAGTGCTTTATCATCCATATTTCCACCAAAAGTTTGAGTATAAATTTCATTTCCTGTATAGTCTGTGTTCACAATCCATATATCATATAACCCCTGACCAACTGACTCAGTGGACCCTGAAACAATAAATCCTCCCTCAATTGTTTCCTGAACATAATTACCTGTTTCTGTGTAGCTACCGCCAAAGTTCTTACTCCACTGCTGAGTTCCAGATGTGGTTGTTTTTATAAGCCACAAATTATCCCAATTCCCATTACCATTTGACTGTGTTGCACCTGCGATAGCATAGCCACCACCTGAGAGCTCACAAATATAGTTGCCTATATCCGCGACTGAGTTTCCATTTCCAAAAGGATAGCTCCACACTAATTCACCATCATTATTAATTTTAATCAGACGCAGGTCATCATCCGATGTATTAGGCTGATTTTCTTTGCCTACAATTAAAAAATTATTCCCCTGTGTTTCAATAACATATTGTGCTCTATCACTAGGTCCTGAGCCGTATAGATTTTCCCATAGTTTAATGCCTGAAGCATTTGTTTTTAAAGCATAAATAGAGGGTATCCGTCCACTCTTACCAGCTACGATAAAGTCTCCTTCTGATGTTTCCTGCACAGAGTTGCCTAAGTCATTACCGCTTGTTCCAAAGGTTTTAGCCCACCTCGATGATCCATCAGAGCATGTACCATCATTACTATATTGACAGCTTTGGCCATTAGCATCCGTCTTAATAAGCCATAGGTCCATATCTCCCCCTGCACTAAATGACTTCGTATATCCAGTTACAATGTATCCGCCATCTGAAGTTTGTACAATATCTCTACCAGCATCATTTCCCTGCCCACCATACGTATTTGACCAAGAAAATTCACCTGACTGACTTAGCTTTATTATCCACAAGTCAGAACCACCAACCCCATAGGATGTAGTAGAACCGGCAATTATATAACCTCCGTCTGATGTTTGTTTAACAGAATACCCACGGTCATTCTGGTCTCCGCCATAGTTTCTTATCATCGTAAATGGCATATTTGCCTGTACTATACTGCTCTCACTGAAAAAGCCCCAATGGTCTTCTACAATAATTTGATAGTATTTTAGTGGGTCTGTCAGATTAAGAATGATAGAGTGAGTAGTGTCATTTTTTATAGTATTTGTTACAATAATATTTTTCCCATTCATATTGCTTGATGTCGATGAATAAAGATGGTACCTCAGAAAATCATTATCATCACAAATCGACCAGGCGAACCTTAGTGAGCCATTTTTGTATTTGGGTACGTTCAAAGTCGGAATGGTTGGAGCCACATCAAGAACACTATAAGCATTACTTAATTTTGTGTATCCATAAACATCTGCGACCATGATATAATACCATGACTGCTGCGTCGGGTCAAACTCGGAGGTAGTGAACACTGTGTCAGCCTGATCTGTTATTAAACCAATCTCGATCATATCCACGCTATCACCAGATGCTGATACATATATACCATAGCTCTTAAAATCACCCTCTTTAGATTGACTAAATTGAATCGTTAATTGGGTAAGACTGTAACTAATATTTTTTATTTCAATGCCATCAGGGATCGACAGCGAGTTATCGACCATTAGATTTATCGGGCTACTTTCTGCTGAGTTGCCGCTAACATCTTGTGCTACAGCTCTGATCGAATAGGTTCCATTAATGATATTATTTGTGTTCCACTCAAATATAAAAGGCTCCTCGGAAACGAGGAAACTGTCTAGGCTATCATTTACAAAAAATTGAACGAACTCAAGCTCATCATTGTCTGTTGCCTCACAGGTAATGGTTACAATCTCGTTTACAGTAGTGCCACTAGCTGGCGAGATAATAGATACCTCAGGAGCAGACTTGTCTCCTTTATCTTCTTCACAAGACCACAATAGCAACAATGAAAAAAATATTGTTAATCCTCTCATGCTTGAAATATACATCAAACAAAATTACAATATTGTGAACTAGAGTTTATATGTGTTTGTTAACTTTTTTTATGATTCAACGTGCAATTTTTCATAGACAAATAAAGCAGAGTCAATTGGAAAAATCTTCAGATAGCCATTGCCACGCAATATCAATTCAACCTAGAGCGATAATCCAGACCGATAATAGTCTATCAAATAATCCAATTTCATGATAGATAGAGAGGCAACGCTAAATCTCTCAATCCTTTCAAATGAAGTGACTATAGGCATAAACTCAGAAATAACGTTTGATTAATCTTCTGCTATCAAGCTTATTCGGTTAGAAATATTAAAAATCAAATAGGAATGAAAAATTTATATTCCTTGGCATATTGGGTCTAACACCTGCCGGGCGAGATGCAACAATTGATTTATCATTAAATAAATTTAATATCTTTGATTCAAACATAAAGTTTTGACTTATTCTGTATTTTAAAACAAGGTCAACTATATTAATCTGATCCGTGCTTTGTAATGGATCTATTGCTCCTTGGCCAGCAATTGTTCTAATGTTTGCTACATGTTTAAATCGAGAATATAATTTTAATTTTTTTAACTCAAAACCAAGTCTGAGATGAAACATATTTTTAGGTATATATGGCAACTCATCATTGACACTTACATCACCCCAGGGGCCAAATTCACTATCAAAAGAATTTAAAAATTTTGCATCCGTATATGTATAACTCATAGAAATAGGGAACACAACATTTTGGAATACATACATTTTGTTTAATGAAAACTCAATTCCGTTAATTAAAACTTTTCCCCCATTAAACTGAGTATAAGTGCCGGATCCTGTAGACTCGGTATCCTCTCCTAATAAATTTTTATAATCATTATAAAAATACAAAAATTCAAAGGAATGAAGCCCCTTGTTATATCTTAAACCTAGCTCAGAATTAACACTCTCCTCAGGAAGAACATCATCCTCATCATCAATGCCAGGTCCCGGTGGAGAAAAACCAGCATGAATACCACAAAAGAGATTGAGCCCATCTTTAATAAGGTGGGAAATACCAATACCTGGTACCGCCACATTAATCTTGGCTGATTTGATTGAGGAAGCAACTGAATCTCTATCGATATTAGAACCCCAATCACTTCTTTCTAAGTCAATAGATTCAAATCGGCTACCTGCAGTAATAATGGTATTGTTTATTTTTATCTCATTTTCGATAAATACTGATCTGGCATTGGCAGTGTACAGCCTATTGTTTTTACTTCCAATACCCTGAGTACCAGCAGTAGTGATAAGAAGATTACTATTTTCCATTTTATAAAGATCTGACCACTGATACCTATCCATTTCGTCATAGTGGATCCTGAGACCAAACATTAGACTATTATTTATATTATTAATTTTAAACTCTGATCGCAAGATAGATTGGAGTCCTTGTGATTTGTAGTCTCTATTATTTGCTTTTATATCATAAACGTCATCCGCGCTATTCTCAGCAGAAAGTAATTGGTAACCTTCTTCAGATTCATCTCCAGAAAGAATTGAGCTAATACTATGTCCGCCTACCTTATTTAGCTTATACCAATTTCTGTGAAAACCATTTTGATACAATGCTGTGGTTATATCCGTATTTCTAAATAGTTTCAAAGCACCGGTCAAAGAAATTTGGTTATGATCCGCTGACATTAGATCTTTTTGAGATGCTCTATATCTCCTATAAGGATCTTTGGCAAAGTCCGAACGAATAAGCCCAAGATAGGTTTCATTACTGAGTTCATTTGTATTACTTATTTTTAACTCAGCCGCAGCAAATTCCCTATCCGTATTTAATCTTGCTTTAAAAAGGTAGTCATTTTTGCTAAAACCAGTTTCATCACCTCCGTCTATGCTTTTAAATCCATCGGTTTTATCTAATAAAGTCTGAAACATGATACCATAGTTCTTGCTAGATACACCTGTCTTAAATTTGCCTAAGCTCGTTCCAAAACTGCCTGTAGAGACTGTACCCTGAAATTTTAATTTTTCTGGTATTGAGGCAGATATATAATTAATGGCCCCACCTGTTGAGTGAGGACCATACTTTATTTGTGATGACCCTTTTCTTATCTCAAAAGATTCCATCCTACCTGCTGTCGGAGAATAATATGCTGCAGGAGAAGAATATGGAGCAGGAGAAATAGGTATACCGTCCTCCATCATATTGATTTTTGCGCTCCTCTCTAGTCCGCTGCCCCTCATCCCTATATTTGGACGAAGTCCGTAACCATCCTCTTCCTGTGTGTATACTCCTGGAACTTGAGATATAACCCTGTTTATATCTGTATCATTAAATTCTATAACCTCAGCTTTTGAAATCAAAGAGGCAGAACCGGCCAATCTAAAAAAATTCTTGGTAGCGCCTATTAGACTTGTCCTGTCAGCAATAACTTCAACCGGAGAGAGCTCAATTGATTTTTTGTCCATTGATATATATATAAATTCATTTTCATTAGTATTATAACTTTGGCTGTATTGAGCATAGCCAATAGCATTGACCTTTATCATAATACTATCTGTATCTGTGTGTAATGAGAAAAATCCTTTTTGATTTGTTGTTAAGCCTATTTCTTCAGTCCCGGTGACTACAATATTAGCATCAGCGATAGGAGATCCTGTTGAAACATCCTTAACAACACCAACATAGGTATTCGCAAAAAGATTGGAGCCGGTTAATAATAGAGTTAAAATAATTTTATTCATTCGAGGTTTTCTTTCTATATTAATATTTTGTTGCAAATTTTCTCCATGTATAGCTGAGGCCGGTCACCATTGATAACCAAGATATAAGTTCAATAAAGCTTGGGTCTCCGTTATAGCCGAATAACCCTTTAAATAAACCTCCGATGTGTCCTTTATCATGTAACAGCGGATAAGTTCCATCAGCAAGTTTTGGCGGATTAATATCCCATATTCTGCCGTAGTCTTTGATAATAGCGGCTGACTCAAGCTCATGGATGCCATAGGTAAACATACCAGCAGCGACAAAGATCAATAGCATTGAGGTTACATTGAAGAATATTTTTAACGGTACTTTTTTGCCCTGAACAAATATTAAAAAGGCAACACCAATGCCTAAAGCTGCACCTACGAGTGATAAAACAATATTCAATCCCCCTTGCTTTATCATTACCCCATAAAGGAACAATATTGTTTCTATGCCTTCCCTAAAAACCGAGATAAAGGATAAAGCAAATATACCATACCCGACTTTATCGCCCGATAATGCCTCGTCTACTTTTTCTTTTAATTCTTCAGCAATGTTACGGTTTTTTGCCATCCAAACAATCACCGTACCAAGTATTGCTGCGGCAACAATCATTACGATACCTTCAAATAGCTCTGCGGCCTGCCCCTTAAAACCATCGGCAAACATCTGAAACAAGATGGATCCAACTACGCTAGCTCCTACCGCAGAGATAACGCCCTGCCAGAGCCTAATAATGGCTCCCTGCTGCTCTGTTTTATTTAAATAGGTATATAGAATGCCAACAATCAGTGCGCCCTCTAATACCTCTCTAAAAACGATAATTAATTCTGCCATACTAATTTTCTTTTTGACAACCGGGATCTAACTCAAAAATAGAACCTATTCTTGGAGTTTAGACTTATATGTAAATCGAAATAGAGCCCAATATTGTCAATAAATTTTATAAATTTATTTAACCCTTATTGTTATTGATACTTAGTCTCATTAAATATAATAATAATGTATTTTATGTGTCAATAGATTAAATCATAAAAAAAGGGCCCTGCAAATAGGGCCCTTCGTATAGCTTAACTAATATTATATTATTATTTTATTTTCGAGAGTACGAGTGCTTTAGCTGGTAGATACTGTCTTTATGCTCTATGATCATCGAGGTGATCTTATTCCGCACGTTTTGCGGGGTTTTTTCAGCAAATCTCTCATAGCCCTCTGACCAGGCTTTCTCAAAAGATGTAATATCCTTGGCTTTATAATAGCCGACCACGTTCCACTCATCTCCCCAGCTATGGCTCAAGGTACCGACCTCGTCCAGCTTGCCCTCGTCTACTAGCTTGTCAAACACTGGGTTCCAGTGTTTTTCCATAAGCTCATGGTATTCTTTCATCTTACTGAATACTACCTTATTATGCGAAATAACCATTATTTGAGCTTGGCTATAGGTAATAAATAGTAAGGCGATAAAACCTATTTTTTTTACAGATTTCATTATTAACTCCTTTATTATTTT
>TARA_B110001454_G_scaffold55864_2_pt1 | contig 10183 bp, 8 predicted proteins | sample TARA_B110001454 | Tara Oceans TARA_B110001454 (sample SAMEA4397004) | marine metagenome | biome: Polar Biome; feature: [MES] marine water layer (ENVO:01000295) within the mesopelagic zone...; material: water (ENVO:00002006), including particulate matter (ENVO:01000060) such as...... | reverse complement strand
GGCTCTGAAATACCTCTTTCTGTACCCGCTACTTTTGCAGTATAGCCACTAATAAAATGATACATCGTTTGATTATTATCTAATTTTGAGATTGGTGGTAACACACCATAAGCATCACAGGTTAGAAAAATTATTTTATTTGGGTGACCAGCCTTACTATCTTTATTAAACGATTTTAATGAGTTTTGGATATGATTCAAGGGATAGGAAACCCTAGTATTTTCAGTTTTTGAATTATCATTGAAATCAATTATTCGACTACTAGAATCATAAACTACATTTTCTAATAAAGCACCAAACTTTATTGCATCATAAATATCAGGCTCATCTTTTTTATCCAACTTAATTGTTTTAGCATAACATCCGCCTTCAAAATTAAATATACCACTTTTAGACCAACCATGCTCATCATCTCCAATTAAAGGTCTATAAGGATCTGTTGACAATGTTGTTTTTCCTGTACCACTTAAACCGAAAAATAATGCAGTATTATTAAAATCTTTATCAACATTTGCTGAACAATGCATTGACAGGACCCCTTTTAAAGGCAAAAGGTAATGAAGTACTGAGAATATACCTTTCTTCATTTCTCCTCCATATTCAGTACCACCAATAATCGCAATTTTTTCTTTTAAATTAAAAATAATAAATACCTCAGAATTCATTTCATCTTTTACAAAATCATCATTGATAATATCTGAGGCATTAATAATAGTGAATTCTGGTTTAAATTTCTTAGAATTATTATCCATATTTATAAACATATTTCTACAAAATAAATATTGCCAGGCCTTTTTAGCTACAACTCGTATTGGTAATTTATAAATATCATCTGAACCAGCATAACCTTCAAATATATACACATCATTTTTATCATTTTTATAATAATCTAATATTTTATTATAAAGTTTATTAAAAATTTTAGTATCTATTTTTTTATTTACTGGACCCCACCATAAATTATTTTTTGAATAATTTTCCTCTACAAAATATTTATCATCTGGAGATCTGCCAGTAAATTCACCTGTATCAATCATCATAGCGCCAGATTTACCTATTTCTCCTTCATTTGATTTAAGAATATGCTCATAAATAACTTCAATGGGTGGGTTTGTTAAAACCTTACTCATTTTTTTAATTATTACATCATTCATAATTTCTCCTATCCATCTGGATGTGACTTTTTATAAACTTTTTTTAATTTATCAATTCCTACATGAGTATAAATTTGTGTAGAAATCAAATCTTCATGCCCTAACATATCTTTAACTGAAATCAAATCTGCTCCACTTTCCAATAAGTGACTAGCAAAAGAATGCCTAATTGAATGTGGACTTAATTTTTCATTATCAGATATTAATCTTAAATATTTTTTAACTATATTAAAAAGTGTTTTATTACTTATATAATCAATACTACTTTTCTTCATTTTAGGGTACAAATACAAACTGTTTGAAAATTTCAATTTATTTCTTACAAACATATAATTATTCAATGCTTCCAATGCTTTATCACCCAAAATAACATATCTTTCCTTAGAGCCTTTACCAATTACCTTAATAATTTTTTTAGAAAAGTTAATATTCTCTATTTTTATTTTTGCCAATTCTGAAATTCTAACTCCAGTTGAGTATAAAATTTCCAATATAGCTTTATCTCTAACTCCATCATATTTATTTAAATCAGGTAATTCCATTAGTCTATTTATTTCTTTCAATGATAATAAATGTGGTAATTTTTTTGTTGTTTTTGGTAGCTGAATAAAATCAGAAATATTAGTTTTAATTAATTTATTAAAGGATAAATACTTATAAAATGATTTAATTGATGAAATTTTTCTCTGAATTGTTTTTTCATCAATTTTAGATTTAAATAATTTTTGAATATATTTTTGCAATATCTCCAAATTAACATTTTTTATATTTAAAAAATTATCATACTCAAATATATAATCAGACAATTCAAATAAATCTTTTTTATATGCTCTTATAGTATGCTTTGAAAAATGCCTTTGATTTAATGAATATTCTAAAAAATCAGATAATATTTTTTTATTTATACTCATTCAATTTATTCAATGTATTAATAAAATCATTTGGATAAGGAGCTTCAAAAATCATACTTTTTTTAGTTTTTGGATGTTTTAATTCTATTCTTCTTGCATGCAAAGCAAATCTATTTATTTTTGCTAATACATTTGAAATGCTCTTCCTATCCTTTTCATGAAATCCTCTAATGATACTATCACTACCATTATACAAATCATCCTTTATTATAGGATGACCGATAGAAGATAAATGAACTCTAATTTGATGAGTTCTTCCGGTTAGTGGGAATATAGTTACAAAACTTATAGGGATTGAATATAATGTGCCTGGCTTCACAATTGATATAGAATTTTTTCCTTTATTATTAAATAATCTAAATTTGAGTCTATTCTTTGGATCTCTTCTTAAAAACCCTCTTATTTCTTTCCTTTCACTTAAATTTCCCCATGTAATTGATTTATATTCTTTCTTTATTTCTCTATTAGCAAATTGTTCGCTTATAAAATAATGAGATTCATTATTTTTAGCAAATACTATAACCCCCGATGTATCCTTATCTAATCTATGGATAACACCAGGCCTATCATTATTCATAGTTGATAGATTTTCACAATAATCTAAAACTCCATTTAATAAAGTAAAGTCTTTATTCCCAATACCAGGATGTACAACAGTGCCAGAATCTTTATTTAATATTAATATATGGTTATCCTCATATATAACATTCAGTTTCATTTTTTGTGGCTTTAATGATATTTTATTACCCTTAAAATCTTTAGTGTCAATCTGTATAATTTGATTTAGCTTTAATTGAAATGAAGATTTAACAGAAAAATCATCAATTAAAATCAAATTATTATCTATCATTTTTTGAATATAAGTCCTAGATAAATTTGGTAGCTTACCTTTTAAATATTTATCTAATCTTAAAGGAGTATCTAAATTATATTTAAATGTTTTTTTCAATTGACTTATTTGTTTTAATCATAAAAAAATTATACAAAAATATAAATAAACCAATCGATATGGATGCATCAGCAATATTAAAAACATACCATCTAAAATTCTTAATCCCAATATCAATAAAATCAATAACACCATTATAATTAAAATATGGTATAAAAATTAAAATTCTATCAATACAATTACCAATAGCACCACCTAAAATAAATGCCAATGGAAACATATCTGAATTATTATTATTAATTGATATACTTAATTGATAGTAAATAAAAACAATTGCTAAAATAGTGAGTATTGTAATATATATATGATAATTACTGGTATCTATTCCAAAAGCTATTCCAGGATTTTCAATAAAAGTAAATCTTAAAAAATCACCTAAAATATTAATATTGGAATAAAACAACTGCTCATGAATAAAATATTTTTTTATAAGGACTTTAGAGAGTTGATCGAACAAAACTACTATTATAGGAATTAAAATAATTTTCAACTATCTATTGCTCTTACAATCAAAACATTTTTTAGTATGCGGAACTTCCTCTAATCTTTCTTTAGAAATAATTTCATTACATTCCTCACATATACCAAAAGTAAAATCATTTATCATCACTAAAGCTTTATCTAAATAATCTAGAAATTTTTTATTTCTAGCAATCATATAATAAGCTTTTTCTAATTCAACGTGGTCAGAACTTGCATCAGCCATATGAGATGAATATATAGCGTTAGAGCTAGACTCTTTTAATATTTTATCTGCTTTTTTTTTAGCATCACTAACTTCATCTAGCAATACTTTTCTCTTTTCATTAATTAAATTTTTAAAGTATTTTAAATCTTCTTTTTTCATTTTTACTTCAGACATATTTTATCCTATAACTTTGTTAATTAATAAATCAATTTTTTCAGAATTTATAGTAATTTTTTCATATTTACTACTTTTTATAGCACTAACTTTATTTAAATCAATACATAAAGTTTCATTTTTAAAATAATCTATATTTTTTTCAAGAGCTAAAAAGAAACTTGATGAACATTTAATCTCAATACTAATTCTATTTTCAACTTCAAAATCTAATTCTTTTCTTAAATTTTGAACTTTTCTAATTAAATCTCTTACTAAACCCTCATTAATAAGCTCTTTGGTTAGTAATATATTTACAGCAACAACAATATCATTATTTTCAGACAATGAGTAATCCCCAATAGATTCTAATTTAATATCTATTTCTTCTTTATTAATAACAAAGCTAGTTCCATCAAAATGAAAATCATTATTTTTATCTAAATTTAAACTGAATTCATCAAAGTCAAGCTTAGAAACCAACTCGACTACTTTATTCATATCACTACCAAATTTTTTACCAAGCAAATTAAAATTTGGCTTAATTTGATATCTAACAATATCTTTTTTATTTTTTACAAAAAAGACTTCTTTAACATTTAATTCTTCTTGAATTTGATGCTTGTTTTTTTTAATGAAATCAATGCTATCATCATTTATGTAAACTTTAATATCAGATAATGGCTGCCTTATCTTTAAATTAGATTTATTTCTTGCTGATCTTCCTAAAGAAACTATTTCTTTAATAGTATCTACATCCTTAACTAATTTTTCATCGACGAATCTTTTATTTATTTTTGGAAAATCACATAAATGAATACTTGATTCAGAACCTTGATTAATCCTTGTTACTAAATTATCATATATCTCATCAGTTACAAATGGAACAACAGGTGCTAAAACTTTAATATAATTAATTAGAACATTATATAATGTTAAATATGCACCGTGCTTATCTATGTCATTTTCAGATTTCCAAAACCTTCTTCTATTCCTTCTAACATACCAATTTGATATATCATCCAAAATCAATGAGGCTTCATTCATCAATTTAAACAACTCATAAGTTTTATAATAACTTTTAGATACATCTATGAATTTATTCATCTTAGCTAAAATCCATTTATCTAATATAGAAAGCTCAACATCATCAAAAGTAAAGTCCCTAGGATTAAAATGATCTAAATTAGCATATGTTACAAAAAATGAATATGTATTCCAGAGAGTAATTAAATTCTTTCTAATTTCATCAGCAATTTCATATCCAAATAATAAATTTCTTTCAGGGTTTTGGCTAGCATAAAGCCACCTCATAGTATCTACGCCCATTTTTTCTGCTGCATCATCAAACCAAATTGCATTACCCCATGATTTATGCATATCTTTTCCAGTTGAATCTTTAACAAGGGCATGACCTAACAGTGTTTTAAATGGTGCTTTAGATTCCATAGTAGCTGACATAGCTAATAATGAATAAAACCAATTTCTAAATTGACCGGGAAAACATTCAACTACAAAATCTGCTGGAAACCATTTATCCCAGTATTTTTTATTACTTGAATAATCAAGTGTTGAATAAGGCACAATACCTGCATCAAGCCAAGGATTGCCCACATCTTCTATCCTTGTACCAATTAAACCTGATTCAGGGTGTTTTATCTTAACTTTATCAATCCATGGTCTATGTGGACTATGTCCTTCAAATTCATCCCATCCTTCTACACATAATTCTTTTAATTCTTCTTTAGAACCAACGACATAAAAAGTACCATCCTCAAATCTCCAAATAGGTAAAGCTAATCCCCAAAATCTTTTCTTAGATATCATCCAATCTCCCATATTAGTCAACCATTCTATTTCTCTATCATGGCCCCAATCAGGAATCCAATTAATATCACCAACAATATTTTTTATATCATCTCTCCAATCCATATTAATATACCATTCATCTACAGATCTATACACTAATTCATCCCCAGATCTCCAACAATGAGGATATACGTGTGGATATTTTTCAACATATAACAATACATTTTTTTCTTTTAAATTATTCAAAATCAACTCAGTAGTTTCAGGTGCTGTGGCTAACATTCCTTCTAAAAAACCAAAACCATCAATATATTTAGATTCTTGATTTAACGGAGAAATTTCAACTAAATTATTTTTTTTACCAATTTTATTATCTATTGAACCACATCCAGTAGCAATATGTACAATCCCAGTACCTTCACCTGATACTACAACATCATTTCCTTTGCTATCTTTTCCACCATCAATAATTATATGACAATCTTTAGCTGCTAAGCCTTTAGATTTCAAATTATCTTTTACAAAAGGATGACCACCAGGATAACTTTGTGCATCTAGTTCATCAAAAGGCCCTGTATATTTCCAACCTAGCATATTTTTACCTTTAACTGTGCCTAATATTTCATAAGGTCCTCTTTCTTTAAAAATCTGTTCAAGAGTTTTTAATTTAGGAACACCAGCTATCCACTGTTTTTTATCTTTAAATTGTTTATCTAATCTTTGAAATTTAAAATTTTCTTTCGCAAAATAAAATATAGATCCATCCTCTATTTTTAATTTTAAATATTCAAAATTAATATTTACAGCTGCAGAAATATTTGAAGTTAATGTCCATGGTGTTGTAGTCCATACTAATAAATATTCATTCTTTTTTTCTACAAGTGGAAATTTTACAAAAACAGATTTATGAGCAACCAATTTTCTACCTTCTATAATTTCCATTTGTGAATAAGAGGTGCCTGAACGGCCTGACCAAGGAACGACATCTGTTCCTCTATATATTTTATTTTTATTATACAATTTTTTCAAAAAAGACCAAATAGTATAATTATTTTCATCAGACATAGTATAATATGAATTTTCCCAATCCATCCAATATCCTAGTCTTTTTGATTGATCTGTTTGGATAGAAGAATATTTTTCAACTCTTTCTTTACATAAATTCACAAACTTTTCTATTCCAAAATCAATAATATCTTTTTTTGATTTAAACCCTAATTCTTTTTCAACTTCTACTTCAACCCATAACCCTTGACAATCAAATCCATTCTGGTATCTCAAATCATATCCCTGCATAGCATGATATCTTTGAAAAACATCTTTCAAAGTTCTACCCCAGGCATGGTGTACTCCCATAGGATTATTTGCTGTTATTGGACCATCAAGAAATGACCAAGGCTTTTTATCTTTATTTTTTTGCCTTAATTGATTAAAAGTATCTTCTTTATTCCATTTATTTAAAACCTTATGTTCTAAATCAATAAAATCAATTTTACTAGTTACATTTTTAAATTTCTTCTTTGACATATATGTTTATAATTGAAGAGATAAGTTAGTATTTTTTTATATTTTAAAAAAACAAATACTATTAAAAAATATTAAGAATTTCCTAAAAACTTAAATGCATATAATAATTGTTCTGCTGTTAGATAATAATATTTTCCTAATTTAAATAATATAATAGTAGTGTCTTTATAATTACTATCTTTTATGAGAGAATATTCAAATATCAATTTATTCTTTGAATTATATCCTATCTTATTAAATTTATATTTACCTATACCACAGGAAGTATTGATTATTAAAAAGGGTTGTTCAACACATATATCTTTTAAAGATTGTTTACTATAAACTGTTTTATTATTTACATTTAGAGATTTCATAATAACTCCCTTTTTAGAAGTTATCATTCAAGGCATCAATAAATTGTGATATAAAACATATTTTAAAAAAATGTGCTCTATATCAATTTTACCATATAAATGGTATAAATCTTTTAGTTCTAGTTTTATATTTTTTGAAGTTAGAATATTTAGCTAAAGATTTATCTTTTTTATACATATTAGGAATCCATATTGTAATAATAAAAACTAATAAGGCTATTAGTGGAGCCCAATCTAAAGCTAACAATGAAAAACCAAGATAAATAAATAGCTCTCCTAAATAATTAGTGTTTCTTAATGAGTTAAACATTCCATTATCGATTAAATTATCTTCTTTGAATTTAAGTTGAATGAATTTTTGCATATCAGAAGTAAAATGAAGAAAAACTCCTAAAATATAAATTGTTATACAAAAGAAAATATAAACTGGATATATTGGGATAGAAAATGGAAGCACACTATTTCCTGAAATAATTATATATGGAGAAATCCAATATAAACTAAGACCTAACCAAATAAATAATCCGTATGATAAATTTGTCTTACTCTCCCATTGTTTATCGGGGAATATTCTACTTTTTAAGATCCACATATAACCATATGTACCATGAAGAGCTAAGTAAATCCATGCAATTAAATTATTCCAAGAATTAAAATAATACATTAATAATAAAATTACTATAGAGTTAAGTCCCTTATGTATGTCTATAAAATGTTTTTGTTTCAAACCATCTCCCTAATTAAAATTAATATTTATATCAATGCCTTTATCTAAACTATTATGAACGGGACAATGTTTACTAGCCCTAATCAAAAGATTTATTTTTTTGGCATCTATTTTTTTATCAAAGAAAATATCTACATTTATTTTAGATATTTTTCTAGGTTTTTCTAACATATATTTTTCTATATTTGCATAAGTATTACCTAAATCAACATTATGTCTTTTTGCTACAATACCCATAATTGTTAACAAACAACTACCCAATGAAGATGCAACTAAATCAGTTGGAGAAAATTTTCTTCCTAGGCCATTATTATCTTTAGGTGCATCAGTTTCAATACGTGATTTAGAATCAATATGGAAAGAGGTTGTTCTTAATTCTCCTAAATAATCTACTTTTATTTTAGACATCAGATGATATTATAATATTCACCAAAGTAACGATATCTAAAATATTTATAATACTATCTGAGTTCAAATCAGCTGCGCAAGATTCATCTTCTGATATATCTAATAAATTAACAACAACATTAACTAAAGTCACTATATCTAAAATATTAATAACATTATCAAAATTAATATCACCAGGTGAACATTGTAAATTATATTCATAAAACCCAGATCTATGATTATTCCCCCTATAAATATTCCAATAATCAGATACACTAGCAGACTCTTTTATATCATAAACAATAACATCACCAGTAGTTCCTGCTATAATCTCCAAATCATTATCTTGATCTATATCACTTATAACAGCTGAAGATGCATATCCGAATGTATTTGAAGAAGGAAAACTATTATAAAAAACTAAATCTGAATACATATTATTTAAACTTTTCAATACAGTCATTTTACTAGATTCTGAACCAAATATAATCTCAGAAAAACCATCATTATCTAAATCATCAAATATGACAGAGCCAATTATTGAACCAAATTCATAACCCTCATTAACACCAATTGGAAACCCATCATATAATTGTCCATTTATATTCACAGCATACAATGTCCCATTATCTGTACCAAAAAATATCATAAGTCCTTCATCGGATTCTAAAAACGATGGAGAAGTATATATATCACCATCAGCTGTAAAAGAAAATCTTAGTGTACCATTATCTTCAATACCATAGATTATTCCATCAATAGAACAGGCAATAATAATCATTGAATCATTATACTTAATAATTGATGGAGCACTTCTAATTCTATTGGTAGCTATAAATGGAAAACCAGGGGCTATACTTCCATCATCATAAATAAGAAAGATTTCATCATCTTCCGTTCCAATCACAATATCATCTTTATTATTATTATTAAAATCTGCCAAAGCAGGACCTTTTTGTGATTTAGATAAATCTAATGGAAAGCCATCAACATCAGTTCCATCAATATTTACAGCAAATAATTTTGGTGAAGATGAAAAAGAGCCAAACACAATTTCTAAATCTTCATCAGAATCTAAATTACCTAACGCAGGAGTCCCAATTAAAAATTTATTTGCATTATAATCTAAAATTAAATTATCTCTATCTAGAACATATAAGTGTTTACTTTTTGAAACTACAGCTATATCAATATTTTCATCTTGATTGATATATCCAGAAGCAAAAGAACCCCAAATTTGATTTCCAGTATCAAACGGAAATATATTATTAGTGAATTCTTGTCCATTAGAATCAACAATATGAATTAATCCATTATTATCACCAAATAAAATTTGATTTTGATTATTACTTAAAAAATCAATCACTAAAGGGCTTGGTTTAATTTCACTATTAGCATCAAAAGGAAACCCTTCTTGGCTCAAGGATACATCAATTAAAAAATTATAATTTATTTCATTTGTTTGTTCGTTACCTAAATTGTCTATATACGTTGCTGTTATATTCATTTCAAAAGATTCTTC
>TARA_B110001454_G_scaffold208193_1_pt1 | contig 10213 bp, 13 predicted proteins | sample TARA_B110001454 | Tara Oceans TARA_B110001454 (sample SAMEA4397004) | marine metagenome | biome: Polar Biome; feature: [MES] marine water layer (ENVO:01000295) within the mesopelagic zone...; material: water (ENVO:00002006), including particulate matter (ENVO:01000060) such... | reverse complement strand
TGAGCTTTTTACAACAACAGCACGATACGAATTGAGGGGTGCCTTGATATGTTAATAGTCCATCATTTAGCTCACACTCGTATCCACGAAAGAGAACTCTCTCGGTCATTTTTATACTATACTTGATATGTTCTTATATCAGTTTTTAGTATTTTTTAAAGACTTTTGGTATTTTGATTACAAAAAACAAAAAAGCAAAAAACGCTCTTTTTTATGTTCGGTGCTTTAACGAGAATTACACCATCAGAATGGATGGAAGGCTTTTTACCTCTTCTTACCATTCTGGTATATATTATTACTATTATTATATATATTATTACTATAAATAAATAGTGTAATTATAAGTGTAATTGTAAGATTATAAAGAATTATTTATAAAGACCTTGCATATGTATTATGTATCCCGTACATTTGCAATATTGCTATTATAAAACTTTTGACCCCCCCCCAAAGGATGACACAAAGAACACCTTATACACTAAAAACTTATATAAACATTATCTATAATATAAGTATAATGACATCTTTAAAAGAGCTTGAAGGCAATACTTATACCGAATATATAGATAGGGCAGATGCTTATAAGATAGTGCAGAATTGGCCAGATATTTTTAAGCAGTTACCTAAGAAACGCCAAGCAAAGATTAAGAACAGCGCAGATAACGGACAAGACCCAATATATCAGTTAAAAAAGATAATCAAGAGTAAAAGTGATATTATACATACTAAATATAACTTCTCCAAAACCCTATCAACATACGGTAGATTATTTTCACAAAATCCTTCATTGTCATCAATGCCAAGAGAGATTAGAAATTGTTTAGCACATGATAAATATTATGATATTGATATGAAGAATGCGCACCCGACATTGCTAAGCCAGTACTGCAAAAAGAATTATATTAGATGTGATATCCTAGATAAATATGTATCTGATAGGGACGGTATTTTAGCCAAGATTTGCGAAGATAGTGGTATTGAAAAAGATGAAGCTAAAATAACATTTTTAAGCTTATTAAATGGAGGTAAAGGTGGAGGTTGGCAAATCCCAAAACACAAAGGAACATTTATTTATGATTTTAAAGAAGAGATCAAAGGCATACACGAGGCAGTATGTCGTATTAATATTGATGAGTTTAAAAAAATATCAAGGCGCAAGGATTATAATAGGGAGGGAACTATGATGAATATAATATTATGTAAACTGGAACATCAAATGTTAATGAATGCTGTAATGTTTATGACAAACAAAGGTTATAATGTAGATGCGCTTGTATTTGATGGTTTTATGGTTAGAAAGATTAAAGAATTGACACCGGTTGTGTTAGAAGAGTTGCAAAAATATATAAAAGATAAAACTGATTATGATATTGTATTTGTTGAAAAAACAATGGAAAATAAAATAGACTTAACGAAGTTTGCCGACCCTGTTGACGAAGAGAAGCATGAAGTTACATACTTTAAAGATAAAGAGAAGTTTGAGAAAGAACATATTAAAATATTGCATCCCTCAATGTTTTTAACATTTATGAAGAATGGATTTATGGACCATCAATGCGAAAGTAAAATACAATCATCATATCGCCATATGAAGACAACCATACTAGACGAGAAAAACAAAATACAAAATGTTAGTTTTATATCAAGATGGTTAAATGACCCAAATATTAGATTATATAATCGCAAAGTATTTAATCCGGATATTGAAAGTACCGAAAAAGATGATTTTAATGTATGGCGTGGTTTTCACAACGAAAGTGTGCCACTAACAGATGATAATGATGTTAGAGAAAGATATATAAATCAATATAAGGATTTTGTATATAATCTTGTAGGTAAAAATGAGGATTGCATGAATTATTTTATAGCGTGGTGCGCTAATATAATCCAAAACCCAGCAAAACGCGCGTGTATATGTTTAGTATTATACAGCTATGAAGAGGGTGCTGGTAAGAATATGATTACAAAAACATTGGAAAAATGTATAGGTAAAAATTATGTAAATTATATAAGTGATGTGTCAAATCAGTTATTCGGCAAACATTCGGCAGCAGAGATGGATAAATTGCTTATAGTATTAAATGAGGTAAAAGGCAAAGATACATACGCTAATACGGACTTGTTTAAAACACGTATCACGGATGACGTACGTGAAGTAGAATTGAAAGGTAAGGAAGCGATGCAAATAAATAACTTTTGTAGTTATATAATCAATAGCAATAATCTTAACTCGGTGAATGCTGGGGAAAAAGACCGACGTTTTTGTGTGTTAGATTGTAATAATGAGAAACTGATGGATAAGATGTATTTTAAGGATTACGAAAAGAATATCAATAATAACTCCGAAGCCATCAAGTGTATTTATGAGTACTTGAAATCATTTGAAATTGAAGATGTAGTACCAAATTATTTATTTAGTGATTACCGCCCTCGTACGGAATTATACGAAGAGTTAGTTGAAAGTAACATGGAAAAGGAATGGGAGTTTATGGACGAGTTAGTACATAAAATACCCCAAAATCCATTAAGATTTTATGCGAACATTACCAGTGAGCTTATATGGAGTGAATATAAACTATTCTGTCAAAAAAATAATTATGATATTAGCAAACTTGGTCGCAAAAGATTTACATTTATGTTTAACCGAACTATAATTGGAACATTAAATAAAAACCCTGAATATAAAGATGTTATTGTAAGATACCGAACGAATAAATGTTTGAGTTATAAAATTAATTATAATAAACTGATTCAATATTTTAGTAAAGATAAAAAAATAGATTACGATATGGTAGATGATGATACTTGTGACGTGCGTGAAAGTGATCTTCAACAACCACAACGGGATATAATTAGGTATTCTCGCAGTGTTGAAGATTAGTCAATTTTTCTTCTTTCTTACGTCGTCGGTATTCTCTTTGATATGCTTTTTTCCTCTCCCTAAACTCTTCATCATTTTTATACTTCTCGGTTAAATATTTAGATACACTTTTGCTATGTTCTACCATATAATTAGGTTTTTCGGCTTTGAGGCGTTGGTATGTAAATCCCATATTAGTTATATAACGTAAGAGTTTCTTATATACTAAAAACATATAAGCATATTTAGTATATAATAATAAAATGGTTAAAAGAATAAAAGTAGAAGAATTATATGAAGATTACAATGTATATTTTTGTGATGTAAATAATGCATGGATGAGGTCATATGGTAAATGGAATAGGAAAGATTTTGAACTGGGCAAAATAACAGAATTAATAACCGGTGATAATATTTTATCACATGGAAAATGCTATGTGAATTATCAAGAATATAAAATTGAAGGACGGATATGCATATGTGGGTGTCCAATGTGCGAAAAATTATACAAATTAACTCATTTTGATACTAATATAGCTTTCATGGTAGGTTCAAAATGTATAACAAAAGCCGGTTTTGATAATTTTATAAATGATATAAAATGTGGGCAGGCCAACGGATTTTGTCAAATCTGCGAACATCCACTCATATTTAGGGGTAGAAGGAAAAACACCAAAAAAGAATGGAAAGGAGTTTGTAAAGATTGTTTCAAAGTTGAAAAAGTAATTTTAGATATAAAATATAATGATAAAGATAAATACAAAAAATATGGAACTAAATGGGATGCTAATTTAAAAGTATGGTATTGGGAAGGATATAATTATGATTTTCCATCTCAATTACAAAAATTAAAAAAAAATTAATTCATTTCGCTATACATTATGCTATCATAATGATTTTTGCTGCGCTTCCATCGGCGCTTTTGTAATAGCATCTTTTCGAGCCTATCTTTGCGTCGTCGTAATATCGTTTCAAACTCATCTACGTCTAGGTGGTTATGTACGGCTTCCATCAAATCAGCAATCTCCAAAACATTGTTAATTAATTCCACGTGGTCTTTCTTCATCTACTAATTGCTTATATTTTTTATTTTTGTAATATTGCTTGTTATACTCTGCGGTTCTTTCTTTGTTTTCGGTCTTCCATTTATCGTTTGCTTCCCGCTTGCGGTCTCTATTTTTGTCTCTATTTTTAATATAATTTTCATGTACTAATTCCTTGTTATCAATATACCATTCTTTTTTCTTTTGCAATATTTCTTCTCGATGCTTTTGATACCACCTTTTTTTATAATAACCTGGTTCGCGATTACCAGTAATCCCATGTAACCGCTCACGCTCTTTTTTATCATTTTCTGCAATTTTAATACGCGTAACACATGATATTATGCTATCCCTATCGTGTCGTATATAATACCCGTTATGTTTGAACCATCTACCGCAATGGGGACACTGAACTGGTGGTTTCTTCAACTGGTAATCCAGGTTCGCAGACATCCTTCTTTTTATATTTTCTTTGTACCTTATCTTTAATACTTACTTAAACCGAATCTTTTTAAATAAGAATTGTAGTTCGCACTAACACTGGTGCTATCACCCCATAGTATCCATCTGCTGGCTGATGCCGGTGTATCAGGCACGTTGTGATTTTCGCGAGAATTGTTGTGGCGATTTCTGTACCTGTCGCGCTGTTCTTTGTCACCTGTCTTGGTGTAATCGTCGGCGCCTGCTTGCCCAAAATGTATCGTCTTTACCTTTTTGCGGTCTTTATCAAAAAAAAGCAGGGTATATTTTTTACCACTGATGCTGCTTTTCTTCAACTGCGCGTATTTCATACCTAATATATGGTAATAAAAAAATAATCTACTTTTTCTTTGAAGATTTACACGGGCGACCGACACGTTTTTTACCTGTCTTTTTACTTTTATACATTCTAATATATGCCGAGATAATTATATTTCAAAAGGTATGGTGTTGATAACACTAGGAGGACGCAATTTAGTAAATACGCTTGGGAAAGAGACGTTGAGATATTTAATAATTTTCTCAGCAGTTTTATCGGGTTCATCTGTAACAAACTTTAAAAGCAAATCTTTTTTTATATCAGCCATTTTACTACTAATATCTTTACTAATAAGATTACCTACACACCATCCACCATCGGTAACATTTAAAAAAGAGTGCATAATTCTGGCATAATCTACTATAACTGCTTTGCCTCCTACCAAATCCTTTTTATATTTTTTAGCTAATCCATAATCATATATCATCATCGTGTGATCACTGGCGGCCAAATAATAATCCTCACCATCACACTTATAATGATAGTGTCCTTTCTCAATATTCTTTTGGTATAAAAAGTTGCCATAATGGCAATCGCCATGATGTAGCTTTGTTGCTTTTTGGAATGTCGCAATACTAATCATAACTTGTAAAAACATATTAACAACTTGCGCATCATTGCCCATAACAGTTTTATCACCAACTAATCCTTTTAGGTCGCCGTGTGCTAATTCGTTGATTGACAATAACCTTAGTTTATCTTTCAAAGCTTTATCTTTGCAAACTGATTTATTATAAAGAGCGAGAAAATGTGGGCTCTTTTGTTTTAATATTACATTGGTGGTGAGAAAGTCCATAACTTTTATTTCATTTTTATTACCAGAGCTGTCTTTAAAAAGCTTACTTGCTATTTTATAATTATCACTAGCACCAGCTATTTTAGTTAAATAAATTACGCCATAAGCGCTTTCAGTGCCGATTCTTTTTTCAAGATTAATAATATTTCGCACCGTATAGCCTTTATTTTTTGGTTCAACACAATCACCATCTTTAATATCTTTAACTAATTTTTTAACTTCTGTAATAAACTTGACGCGATTAGGTAGGTTATATTTGCCAGCAGCAGTGGTGGGTTCATCTATAAATGGTGTATCGTCGGTATCTTTAATTACAGGGATAGGCAATGGAGCTAATACTGCTGGTGCTGGTGCTTTTGGCTTAGGTGCTGCTTTTGGTTTAGGTGCTGCTTTTGGTTTAGGTGCTGCTTTTGGCTTAGGTGCTGGTGCTGGTGCTGGTGCTGGTGCTGGTGCTGGTGCTGGTGCTGGTTTTGCTTCTTTTTTTAATCTTCTGCGTTCAATAAGACGTTGTCCTATTTTACCGTCGGCTCTAACCGCCCTATCAGTCGCGGGATTAATAACGCATGTTTTTTTTAAAGTAGAATCACTCATATCTATTATAATATAATAAAAAAAATTAAACAATTGCCGATGACAAACCACCGCTGTTTCTTTTAACAACTAATCCACTCGCTCCGTTTAATTGCAATGGTAGGCTTTTGCCTTCAAATATTTTTATTACCTCGCGTTTTTTCCCACTTGGTATATCTTCAAAAAGACACGTTGATATTAGCGCGTCGTATTTCTCAATAAGAATATTAACAGCATTCCTATCAAGCTCCTCCGGTGATTTGCCTTCTATTTCGTGAGCCAATTGTAAAAATTGGTTGCTGAGGCTTTTAAACAATTCGCATTTTTCTGCCACTTTAAAATTGCTTTGGTATGACACGAGCAAAACGCTAACGCCATTTACTACAACGTTCGGTATCTTCATATCGCCATTGCCTTTATCAAAGCTATTTAATATACACATCACGCTACTAGTGAGAATTAATGGTATTTGGAAAATAAACTTTACAAAACTCCAATGAGTAGTAGCTTTGCCACATAATAAGCTCATGGCTTCGCATTTATCGTATAATTTTGATGCTCTTTCGTCCATACTATTAATTGCCAAAGAAATTAAATTGAGGAGTGGATTGTGTAATATCAACCTCTCGTGGTCTTTGTAAGTCAACTGGTTTTTCAACTGGCTTGGGCATTGCCGATGACATCTTAGGTCTTCTTACAGGAGCTTCAACGACTTCTTCAACTTCCTCATCAGTTCCGCTCTCGTATTCTTGTATAATGCGCTTGCGAACAATCTTTTTTTTCTTGGGTATTTTTCTTACCTCAATAATTTCTTCAACTTCGGGTTCGAGCTCAGCTGGTGGTTCAGGTTCAGGCAATTCAAGTTCCAAAGTATTAGTATCATCTTCAACCTTGGCTTTTTTGGGTCTGCCTTTTGGTGGTGGGTTTGCGGCTTTTTCTGCTTTCTTAGCATCGGCTTTCTCCTTCTTGGCAGCGCGTGCTTTGGCGAGTAAAGCAATGCGGTCTTCTTTTGTTAGTGGCATTTTGTCTACATTAATATAAGAAAAAAAAATAACAGTATCTATCTAATTAACACCGAGCATTTGGTCAACTTGTTTAACTAAATAATTGTCGGGGTCATCTTCCCCAATCGCAACATTGCTCGTAACTTCATCAATAATATCATCAATCATCTCATTAAAATCATCGGGCTTAACGCGTGTTGCGTCATATAATTCCGCATCAGTTTTGTTGATAGGATTATTGCTGCTGTAATAAAACTCATTATCGTCCGGGGTTTCATGTACGAGCTGGTTAAACGCACGATTGTTGGAGCGCTTAATTTTATCAAGCTCATCTTTGGATAGGTCAGTAAACTTGCCTTTCATCTGGTTAATAGTCATACGAGCGCTCATGTAAATAAGCGGTTCATTTGCTCGTGGTATTTCTTTGCCTAACATTTGGCGTCCTAAAACAACGAGCTCATCATATTTGGCTTTGTCCATGTCATCCCAATCATCATCATAAACGGGTCTAGGTGCTTCTTCAATACTCATCTTAAAAAATTATCTATCTATTTATTAAAGATAAAATATTTTTAAATGGTTAAACAAACAAAGTTAAAAACCATTACTGACAAAATAAGAAAGTATAAAAAGTACTCACCACCACAATCAACGAATAAAGATTTGCCTCCACTTTATAACATCATACTTTCAGCATCAACAAAGGGCTCGGGCAAAACTTATAATTGCATTCAGTTATTAACTAACTACGAGGATTCACAATTCAAAGCTACTAATGGTGACCCGTGTAAAATGAGAACTATATGGGTTGCTGGTGGTACGGCGCGTTCAAAACAAAACTCCATCTTGGATACTTTAAAATCCCTGAGAGATGAGGACAGAATTGATGTTGACGATGATATTGATTCAAAACTTCAAGAATTATACGATGATATTTTAGCGGAAAAATTAGCTATTGAGGAATATAATGAGTATGCTGGCATATATGCTAAGTTCATGGATAAAAAAGAGTTCAGGAATCTCACCGATGATGAGCTACTTATTTTAATGGAATATGATTACGTGGACCCGACAAAAGATCCAAATAGACCCCGTGACGAAGAAGGAGATGTATTATATCAGCCCCGCGTTGTATTCATGATTCTTGACGATTTAATCAGCACCGATGCGTTCAGCTTAAAAAGGACTAATTTTATAAATAAGCTTTGCGTGAAGAGTCGCCACGATTCAAATGAGCTATGTCCAATAAACTTATTTATAATCAGCCAGAATCTCAAATCAATCCCGTCGCTAATTCGCCGTCAATCAGATGTGTTTGTACTATTAAAGAACTCAAATAAAGAAGCGATAGTTGAAGCAATATCAGCTGAGATAGGCAGTCACTTTACAAAGGACCAGGTATTGCGAGCTTATAATTACACGTCAGCAATCCAATATGGTTCTCTCATTTTGGATATTCATAAAGCCACCCCCGACAACCTGCGAATGAAAATGGGTTGGGATAATATACTAACGCTTGATGATGTAGATAAAAATGTCACTAATAAATAAGAATGCGCCTAGAATATTATTGCGATACGAGTACGTTTAATGAAAGGAATAATTATACGTTGATGCTAGATACGCCAATCCAAATGCAACAAAACGAATACCTTGAAGTCAAGATGCTTGACCTAAGCTTTTTAAATGATAACTACAACATATCAGAGAATCTAAAAAATAATAAAATTACGATGACAAAAGAAGATAGGCAATATCACATCACACCTGGTACGATAGAATCACCGGTATTTTTAAATATTGACTGGTTCACCGGTGGTGGACACCAGGTAGCAACAGGAGTAACACGGGAACATTTTGATGGTTACGAATTGCTTACAAATGAAAATTACAAATTATATTACAACCGTGGTGATATATTAGCATCTGGGGGAACAACTCATTATATAGATCAAGTATTTCAAACGGCTTATGCTAATAGTCATGACATGCCGATTGAGCCAGGACAAGATTTCAGCCTGGTAATTGAGGATATAAATAATCAAAATAATTATTACGAGCAAGTAGATTTATCTATTTATAGGAGTACTACATTGGCGGTTGCAACAACATTAACATTAAAAGTAGCATACAGCGATGATGGTATAACATACACCGATTGTGGTAGCACTGACTTATATTTGAATACTATTGTATCCGGGCATTCTATAACTTCGGTTGATGTTCATTTTATCGGACCGGAGAGAGTAGTAAAGTATTTTAAGTTTTCTTACAGCAGTGATGTAGCGATCCAAGCGAATACTTTAACATTTACAAAAATATTATTCCAGAAGAAGACATTTTCAATTGGTAATACATCATCAACAACTACGACCGATGTGATAATCCCCGATGGCTTTTATAATAAAACAACTTTCATATCAACAATAAATACTTTGATGACCCTATATAATTTAACATTTTCGGTTTCAAATATAACTAATAAATTGTCAATAGTTAATAATCACACCGATTATGTATTTACATATACCGATATGCTGGACGAGAATTACGCCACATCATTTACGATTCATAATAATTTAATGAAGAGGATGCTGGGGTTAAATAATAATACATATGGCATTGCTAATCAAGGCACACTAGTAGCAGATGATATATTAAACCTGTTACATTATCAAAAGTTAATTATAACAACTGACCTTACATTTAATCAATCAACGATGCATGTATTACGAGAATGGAAGGACAACAACAGCGAGGGGCTGCGTAATATATTGCTATGGTGTCCCGTAGATGAGCCGCCTTTCTCAGTTATAAAATATACCAATTATGAGAACGTATCATACATGGTAGATGATAAGATAATTAAGAATCTTAATTTTTACTTTTATAATGAGTTTAAACAACCCGTAGATATAAAAAGGATACTATTTCACCTACAAATTGAAAAAAAAAATATTAGCTATAAATAGATAAGAAGATAATGGCTGGATTCGTAGCATTCCTGCCCGAAGTTATTAGCGAAGGTTCTGCGATGGTCAGTGGTCTTTTTCACGGCGTGGAAGGAGCGGTCGCCGGACAATACGTATTTGACCAGGTTGAAAACTACGCCAAGAAAAACCCTGAGAGCAGTGTTGGTAA
>TARA_B110001454_G_scaffold143460_1_pt1 | contig 10256 bp, 8 predicted proteins | sample TARA_B110001454 | Tara Oceans TARA_B110001454 (sample SAMEA4397004) | marine metagenome | biome: Polar Biome; feature: [MES] marine water layer (ENVO:01000295) within the mesopelagic zone...; material: water (ENVO:00002006), including particulate matter (ENVO:01000060) such as...... | reverse complement strand
AATCATAAATATCATATCCTCGATATGTCAGGCCTGCCCCTTCTTTTCCTACCGTACATAATGCTGTCTCTCCAGCAGATATCCCTGCTAGTCCCCCTACTTTTTTCTTATCGATCATATTTTTTCCTTAGACTGTATTAATTTTCTTATTCGTTTTTGTCTTTGCTAGCTCCTTGTTCAGTAAACAATGTATCTAATTTTTCCTCGTACTCATGATATTTAAGGGTTTCATATAGCTCTGATCTAGCTTGCATGCTATCAGTAATGTGTTTTTGTGTTCCTTGATTCTTAATTTCTTTATAGACTTTCTCAGCCGCATGAGACATAGCGCGACTTGCTGACAGGGGATATAAAGCAATCCCTACTCCGGCCCTCGCCAACTCGTTTACTGTAAATAACGGCGTCAAACCAAATTCAGTTAAATTAGCGAGTACTGGGACATCTATGGCTGATGTAAATTGCTTATATTCATCAAGCGTGGTTAATGCTTCGGCAAATATCATATCTGCTCCAGCATCAACATAAGCTTGGGCCCTATCTATTGCGACAAGCTGCCCCTCTGCTGCATGTGCATCAGTACGGGCCATAATCACAAATGATTGATTTGTTCTAGCATCTACAGCCGCTTTTATTCTGTCTGTCATTTCTTCAGATGAAACAAGCATTTTTCCTGGTCTATGGCCGCATCTTTTAGCTGAAACTTGATCCTCAATATGACATCCAGCAGCCCCAGCACGCGACATTTCACGAACAGTTCTACCAATCATGAATGCATTTCCCCAGCCAGTATCAGCATCTACCAGTAAAGGTAAATCACAAGAAAATGTAATCCGCCTTATATCCTCACAAACATCATTCAATGTCGTCATTGCAAGATCAGGCAATCCAAAAGAATGATTCGCCACACCGGCGCCAGACAAATATATCGCTCTAAAGCCAGCTTTTTTAGCCAGTAATGCAGCATAAGCATTTATTGTGCCAACGACTTGCAATGGTTGTTCTTTTTTTAGTGCATCCCAGAATGTTTGAGACATACATCACTCCTATTTTCTTGTACAGAGAGAGGAATTTAAATCTAAGCTAAGTGATAGCTATTTTCCAATATCTTAATATTCTTTTGCTCTCTATTATAATTTCAAGCATTACTTACGCTTTTATTATTGTATTTTTACGACTATACGGCCCGTCACAGTTCCCTCAATAAATGCATCAAAAGCTTGGGGTAATTCATCAAAGCTAATCATATTTGGCGCTATTGTATCCAGTTGCTTTGGAAAAAGGTCGCTACCAATTCTCTTCCATACCTCTAGCCTTAAATCTCTTGGAGTATCTACCGAATTAATGCCCAGCAAATTCACCGCACGTAATATTAACGGCATTACTGTAGTTTCTAATTTATAGCTTGCTGCTAAACCTATACAAGCAATATTTCCACTGTATTTTACTGTTCGTGTTAACCAAGTGAGCGTATCACCGCCTAGATTATCAATTGCTCCACCCCAAACAGCTTTTTCAAGCGGCCGCTTTCCATAATCAAGATCATCTCGCATTAATACCTGATGTGCTCCAATGGTTTTTAAGTAATCCAGCTTGTCTGTTTTGCCGGTCAAAGCGACGACCTCATATCCTTTTGATGAGAGCATATTAATGGCAACGCTTCCCACGCCACCCGAAGCGCCAGTAACTAATATTGGTCCGCTTTTGGGGGTCTGTCCGTTTTGTTCCATACGGTGAATTGCAAGTGCTGCCGTATAACCAGCCGTACCAATTTGCATCACTTCATAAGCGCTCATATTTTCTGGGATCAATATAACCGAATCCTTATTTACTCTAGCGTATTCCGCGTATCCACCATCCCGAGTTTCGCTCAAACCGCAACCATTAACCAACACACAATCACCTTGCTTAAATTTTGTTGTTGCGCTTTGTTCAACTATTCCAGCTAAATCAATGCCACCAACCAATGGATAACGTCTAAGAATCCTTCCTTTGCCCGTGGCTGCCAAAGCATCCTTATAATTAATCGTTGAATGCGTAACCTTAATAACTACATCGCCATCATTAAGATCACTAATATTTATATTGTTAAATGCCCCAGTAATCTGTTGATCATTCTCATTAATTTGAAATGCACGGAATTTTCTCATTTTATCCTCTGTTGACTTTAATTACTTTGATCTAACCAACACTCTAGCCCCATTGTATTAACTTTTATATCTACTGCTAACATTTTATTTATTTCATGTTTCGTAAAATTACATTTATGTGAAAATAATGCCTCAACGAGATATTCAGCCATTGCAGTGCGAATTGCAGTAGTTCTGTGTTTTGAATTTTTATGCTCCATGGCAATTTTAACAAACATATCGATCGAACTATGTAAATCATTCGCGAGGCGCTCTATTGCATCGACACGACTATAATGTGTCAAATAAACTACATTAGGGCGATAAGATAATATCTGATCAATTGCCTTATGCGCTTCAATAGGATCAAACTGAGTAGGGGATGTTGTGGGGAAGATAAATTCACCGCAACTCGTATCCAGTTCTCTATAAGAAACTCCAAAACTATCGCCCGCAAAAACAGACTTAATGGCTTCATCAAAGATACAATAATGATGACGAGCATGGCCCTCTGTATAAAAACAAGAAAATACTCTACCCTGCATTTTTAAAATTTGCTGATCTTCTATGATAATCATTTTATTCAAAGGTACGGGTGTTATATCCCCATAAAGGTTCGTAAATACCTGTTTTCCGTATACGCCAATGGCGCTTTCAACAAGCCTTGACGGCTCCTGCAAATGTCTTGCGCCCCTAGGATGGATGACTAACTTCGCATTTGGTAGATACTGCATTAACTTCCCAGCACCGCCCGCATGATCCAAATGAACATGTGTGATAAACAGATAGCTCACATCTGCAACATCTAAGTTATTTTGCTTTAATGATTTTAATAGATAAGGAACACTATGATTTGTGCCTGCATCTACAAAAGCCGCATGACCATTTTCAATTATTAAATGGCTTGCACCTAAACAAGGTCTTACGAAATTAGTATCTATAGTTACAATATCTTCACTTATCATCGTGGAATTTTAAATAATTTCCTTAACAAGTTTTATGCAGTTTTATCTAAGTATCTTTTTTTCAAATGTATAAGTAACAAGGAGATCGCGGCAGGTGTGATGCCTTCCATTCTTGAGGCTTGCCCCAATGTCTCAGGAAGGTTAACTTGGAGTCTTTGACGAGCTTCGTTAGATAGCCCATGAACTAACTCATAGTTAATATCCTTAGGCAAAACCAATGTCTCCTGTTTTGCGTTTTTAATTATCTCACGATCTTGTCGCTCTATATATCCTGCATATTTTGCTTGAGCCTCAAGGTGCAATTGTATTTGTTCGATAATTTCATCTTCGAGACTGTCTTGATTCCAAGCAGCAGGTCCCACTATAGAAATGGAAGTTACTATTTTATGAGAAAAGAATGGCCTTTTTAAGAGGTCAGCCGCTGTTGTTTCTTTTTTATACTTTGAGCCTATTATCTTGATATCAGCTTCTGTTAAATCTTTTTTTCGAATAAAAATGGACTGCATCCTTACTTGTTCTTTTTCAGCAGCAGCCATCTTTTTATTGAAAACTTTCCATCGATGATCATCAACCAAATTTAATTTTCGACCTATTGTAGTCAATCTTTTATCTGCGTTATCTTCGCGTAATAATAACCTATGCTCTGCTCGGCTAGTAAACATCCTATAAGGCTCAGTAACTCCCCGTGTGGTTAAATCATCTATCAAAACACCCATATATGAATTTTGTCTTAGAGGGTGCCATGGGTCTTGCTCATGGGCTTTTCTTTGAGCGTTAAGGCCAGCAATTAATCCCTGCGCAGCAGCTTCTTCATAGCCGGTAGTGCCATTGATTTGCCCTGCAAGAAATAAACCTGATATTGGCTTCGTTTCAAGCGTAAGCTTTAAATCACGAGGATCCAAAAAATCATACTCTATTGCATAGCCTGGTTGAGTAATGATGGCATTTTCAAAGCCAATGATTGAACGGACAAAATCAATTTGAACTTCTTCTGGCAAGCTTGTTGATATTCCGTTTGGATATATTTCATTTGAATTATGTCCTTCGGGCTCAACAAAAATTTGGTGCGAATTTTTATCTGCAAAACGAACGACTTTATCTTCTATTGATGGGCAATATCTTGGGCCCACTCCCTTTATTAAGCCGCTGAACATGGGAGATTGGTGTATTTCTCGGCGTATAATTTGATGGGTTTTTTCTGTGGTTTTTGTAATATGACAAAGCAACTGTTCGGGATGTTCATTTCTGCGACCAAGATAAGAAAACACTGGGCAAGGGTTATCTCCGGGCTGGCTCAGCATAAGATCATAATTAAGGCTGTCCTTATGCAGGCGTGGAGGCGTACCTGTTTTTAATCGATTAACTTTAAATGGCAGGCTTCGAATATGTGCTGCTAATTTATTTGCAGGGGCGTCACCCGCCCTACCACCTTGTTCAGAATATTGACCGCGTAATATTTTACCGCCTAAAAAAGTTCCGCTAGTTAAGACCACACACTTTGCATAAAAATTATCGGTATCTTTTGTTTGCACTCCTATAATTTTATCGCCATCAATCAAGAGATCTTCCACGCTGTTTTCGTGCAAAGTTAAATTCTTTTGAACAGTCAGAATTCTTTGGATTGCTGCTCTATATAATTCCCTATCAGCCTGGGCGCGTGTCGCACGAACAGCAGGACCCTTGCTAGCATTTAATGTTCTAAATTGAATTCCAGCTGCATCAATTGCTTGCGCCATAGCGCCACCAAGAGCATCGACTTCTTTGGTTAAATGTCCTTTGCCAATTCCACCAATAGCAGGATTACAACTCATTTGGCCTAACGTGGAAAGTTTATGAGTGACTAATAGTGTATTAGCGCCAGCTCTTGCCGATGCCAAAGCTGCTTCAGTACCAGCATGGCCGCCGCCAATAACTATTACATCAAACTTTTTATGTGTATGCATAGCTAACATTCTATTTTAAGGGGGAGGCATTGTATATTGATGTGATTAGAGGATCCAGAAACTCTAATAAGAAAAAAATATATTTATTTGCCTATACAGAACTCTGAAAATATCTTTCCAAGTAACTCGTCACTACTAATTTTCCCGGTAACGTCATTTAATGCTGATTGAGATAATTTCATTTCTTCAGCGAAAATTTCTCCTTCCCTATCCTTTATTAACGCATCTTTTCCAGTCAAAAAATGTTTAAGCGCTATATCGATTGCTTCCATATGTCTTGCTCTCGCTGTAAATGCTCCTTCACCTGCATTCTTGTATCCAATGCTTTTTTTAATAGCATCATAAAGCTTTTCTATGCCTTTTCCTGTATAGGCTGATAAATAAATATCTTTAGAATTTTTGAGGGAAGGCTCCTGCCCTGATTTGATTAAATCAATTTTATTATAAACAACAATTGAGGTTAAATCAGAGGGTAAATTGCTTGATAAAAAAGATTCAGAAGACGATAAATCATGTATCCATAGCGCTAAATCTACTGATTTTATGATTTCTTTTGTTCTTTTAATACCTTCAGCTTCTATGAGATCTGGATTGTCACGCAACCCAGCCGTGTCAATAAATTCCACGCTGAGACCATCAATATCTACTTGTATTTTTATGATGTCACGAGTCGTTCCCGCTATATCTGTAACAATTGCTGCTTCCTCTCCACTAATTAAATTCAAAAGGCTCGATTTTCCTGCATTTGGAAGGCCTATAATTGCTATTTTTAGTCCATCATTTAAGATTTGGCCATGTTTAGTATTATTATGAATACGCCTAAAGGATTGGTCACAAATTTGTATTTGATTGATCAATTTTTCATCTGATAGAAAGTCGAGCTCCTCTTCAGGAAAATCAATAGCCGCCTCAACAAAAAGCCGTAAATTGATCAATTGATCATTTAGATCTTTTACCGAATCAGAGAATACTCCCGATAAAGAATTTAATGCTGCCTTGGCAGATTTTTGTGTACCGCTTGAAATTAAATCAGCTATTGCTTCTGCTTGAATAAGGTCAATTTTTCCATTTAAGTATGCCCGCTTGGAAAATTCGCCGGGTGCAGCATATCTAGCGCCCATTGAAGTTATTTCTTTAATTATGTTAGCCCCAATAAAATTGCCACCATGAGCATGCAATTCAAGGACAGATTCCCCTGTAAATGAATCTGGAGCGGGGAAATAAATTGCCACACCCATATCAAGGATGTCTTGCGAATCATTCAGAAATTTCTTATAGGTAGCAACTCTCGGCTGCGGAATTCGTCCTAATACAGTTCTAGCAATATCTTCTGTATCGGGGCCTGATATCCTAATAACATTAATGCCACCAATTCCTGCAGCAGAGGCTGAGGCAATAATAGTATCCTGTGTGTATAAATTCTGTTTTGTCACGAAAGTTACTTAATCATATAAAAGATTATATCTTACCTTTTTTCAGCAAAAAATAGTCTTACGCGCTATATTTTTTATTGATTGACCACTGCTGCAATATAGATAATAGAGTATTCGTAACCCAATACAAAACTAAGCCCGAGGGGAAAAAAGCGAACATCCCTGAAAACATAACTGGCATAATTTGCATAACTTTTGCTTGCATAGGATCTGCTGGAGGAGGGTTCAATTTTTGCTGGAACAGCATCGCTACCCCCATAATCAGAGGAAGAATAAAGTAAGGGTCACGAGAAGAAAGATCGGTCAACCAAAACATAAATGGGGCCTGTCTCATTTCAACGCTTTCTAGCAATACCCAATAAAAAGCAAGAAAAAAAGGCATCTGTATCAACATTGGAACACATCCAGCCATAGGGTTAACTTTTTCCCTTTTATAAAGCTCCATCGTCGCTTTACCTTGCTCTGTTTTGTTGTCTTTATAACGCTCTTGAATGGCTTTTAAACGAGGTGCAATAGCCCGCATTTTCGCCATCGATTGTCCACTTTTTTCAGTTAACTTATAAAAAAGTAATTTAATTATTGCGGTGACTGAAATGATCGCCAAACCCCAGTTTTCGACAAAAGAATAAACAAAATTTAATAGCCAAAACAATGGCTGGGAAAGAACCGTTAATATTCCATAATCAACTGAAAGTCTTAGTTTCGGATCAATAGCATTCATTTGTGCCTGTAATTTTGGCCCAATATAAGCTGTTGTTGAAAATGTTTTCGTCTGATTCGGATATACAATTTCTGTAGGCCCTATCATGTTTGATATCACCCGAGCATTGTTGGCACTAACTTGATATCTCTGCTCAATTTCTTTCTCTGGCACAATTGCACTCAAGAAATGGTGCTGAATCGAGCCAATCCATCCATTAGGCGAAACAAATTCAGTAGGCCCGTCATCATTAAGGTCAGATGGATCTATTTTTTCGCTCTTATCGCCGTTGAATATAATTGGTCCATCAAAAGAGAAGCTCTCGACATCAAACATAGATCTATCTTTTGAGGTAATTCTCCTGGTGATTTGTGAATAACTAGCTCCCCTCCAATCTTGATTTGTATTATTAGTTAAGCGGTGCTCTATATCGACCCTATAGCTTCCTTTGGACAAGCGAAATTGCTTTTCCAGAGTAATTCCATTGTCATCAGTCCAGTATAAGGGAACAATTAGTTCAGCCTGGTTAGTCAATTCATAATTTTTGGAATCTGAAGAATAAGTTGCTAAATGATTCGGCTCAGGCGCGCCTTTTAGTGATCTCAGCCCAGTTTGAATCAGCCCTAAATCTTTTGGGTTAGGGCTTAATAGCTCTATTACATCATTAGGTTGGTCTTTTGACTTTGGATAGTTTAATAGTTTTGCACCCTCAATCGTGCCGCCCTGACTATTTATTTTTAACTCCAACACGTCTGTGGTTATCGTAATAATATCGGAGGAAAAATTATTGTTCTCTAGAACTGGCGATCTTTCGTTATCACGGGTTTGATTTAATGTCGGTAAATTATTATCCACTTTTGGAGTCGTTTCAAAACGAAGTTCGTTTACTTCGCGCGCACGTTCAACAACTTCGTTTTGAGTTAAATCAAGATTCCATGCTTGGTAAGTTAAAATACACATGAAACCAAAAAATGACCATATGATTAATCTTTGATTATCCATGTTTTTAGTCCTTGTTTATTTCATTCCACCGTGCATTTAAATCACTAAATAGCTCTTTTGAGTTGGCGGCATGGGTTGATTTATTATTTAACACAACTATATCAAACCCCTTGAGTTTATCTTTATTTTGTCTAAATGACTCTCTAATAATTCTTTTTATCTTATTTCTTTGGGCTGCCAACCGACAATACTTTTTAGATATCGCTAAACCCAATTTAGGTTCTTGCTTCTCATTTGGATTACAAATAATGAGAAAATACTTTCCTCGATGTCTTATTCCCCCACAAAAAACTTTTTTATAATCACGCGCCATTGAGATTCGATTTATGTGTTTAAATCGATTGTTAATTAAAGGTTTCTTTACAATTATATTCGTAGCTATCTGCGCAGCTAATTGTTTTAAGTATGTGCGGGTGTAAGCTGAATGCGGCCTTTTGCACGACGTCTTTTAATAACAAGCCTGCCACCTTTGGTTGCCATACGAGCACGAAAACCATGAGTTCTTGCTCTTTTTAAATTACTTGGTTGAAATGTACGCTTCATCGTTATTCTACCTAAACTCTATTACCATATATCTTTTCAAGGCGGCAAGGTTACTTGTGTGTATATACACTGTCAATAGACAAAATATTTAATTATTTATCTACTTTCTCATTTTAACCTGTGGATAAGGTTATGTATACGTTATAGACTAACTTTATTATTAGCCTCAAACGTACTTAATTAAAACAATGTCGACAGAAAAAACACCCATCTGGCTGAAGTGCCTAAACTCCCTTAGCGCTGAGATACCAGAAAAACAATACAATACCTGGATCCGACCAATACAACCCATTGAAAAGAACAACCTATTAAGGCTTTTAGCGCCAAACGAATTTGTTGTTCAGCGTTTAAATGACCAATACTTAACACGTATCATCGAAATTATTTCAACTATAAACAAAGATACTCAAGTAAGTATTGAGGTTGGTTCAAGAAATACTGTTAACGTTAAGTCTGATTCTCCGTATAAACCCCAAAGATCATCAGAAAAACTACCTATAATTCAAAGTCGATTAAATCCTGGTTTTACATTTGATGGTTTTGTAGAAGGAAAAAGCAACCAGCTAGCTAGAGCGGCCGCTATGCAAGTGGCAGAAAATATAGGTACCTCCTACAACCCCTTATTTATTTATGGTGGTGTTGGGTTAGGAAAAACACATTTAATGCAAGCTGTTGGAAATGCCCTGTTAACCCAAAAACCCAATGCTAGAATCAGCTATGTTCACTCAGAGCGCTTTGTGGGCGACATGGTGAGAGGCTTACAGCATAATACAATTTCTGATTTTAAGCGCTCATATCGATCATTAGACGCTTTATTAATTGATGACATTCAATTTTTCGCTGGCAAAGAAAGGTCACAAGAAGAATTTTTTCATACATTTAATGCTTTGTTGGAGGGACAGAAACAAATCATATTAACCTGTGACCGTTACCCGAAAGAGGTAAACGGGCTAGAGGAAAGATTAAAATCAAGGTTCGGCTGGGGGCTCACGGTGGCCATCGAACCTCCTGAACTAGAAACCTCTGTTGCAATTTTAATGAAAAAAGCCAGTCTAGAGTCAATTGATCTCCCGGAAGAGGTTGCTTTCTTTATCGCCAAAAGAATTCGTTCAAATGTTCGAGAACTTGAAGGGGCGCTAAGAAGAGTTGTAGCTAACTCTCGGTTTACTGGTGCCGATATAACGTTGGCTTTTGCTAAAGACGCTCTTAAGGACCTCTTGTCTCTACAAGAACGGCTTGTTTCTATTGAAAATATTCAAAAAACAGTTGCTGACTATTTTAAACTCAGGGTAGCTGACTTGTTATCAAAAAGGAGAAGTCGATCAGTTGCAAGACCAAGACAAATTGCCATGACGCTCGCCAAGGAACTAACAAACCATAGCCTTCCTGAAATAGGGGATGCTTTTGGTGGAAGAGACCACACTACCGTTTTACATGGCTATAGACGTATACTGGCATTACGAGAAACAGAAAATAGGGTTAATGAGGATTACCTTAATCTGTTGAGAACACTAACAGGATGATGTGTATAAGATGTGCGTATT
>TARA_B110001454_G_scaffold33942_1_pt1 | contig 10262 bp, 8 predicted proteins | sample TARA_B110001454 | Tara Oceans TARA_B110001454 (sample SAMEA4397004) | marine metagenome | biome: Polar Biome; feature: [MES] marine water layer (ENVO:01000295) within the mesopelagic zone...; material: water (ENVO:00002006), including particulate matter (ENVO:01000060) such as...... | reverse complement strand
ACAAAATTTTTACCTATAAATTTTGATTTGACATTATTTTGCTTAATATCATGTGCATATTTAATAATGCCACCATTTAATTGATTAACGTCTGAAAAACCATGGTAAATTAAATATGAACTAGCTTTTTCGCATCTAATTCCACCTGTACAATAGAGTAATATTTTATCATCTTTATGATTATCTAATAACTTTTTAACTTCCGGAAGCAATTCTTGAGAGCGTTCTATATCGGGAATAATTGCATTTTCAAATTTTCCTATTTCTCCTTCATAATAATTTCGCATATCTAATACTACTGCGCCCTCATCAATAGATTGATTAAATTCTCTATAGTCTAAATGTTTGCCTACATTGTTCATATCATATTCCTTTCCAGAAACATTATATGCAACTATTTCATTTTTTATTTTTACCACTAATTTATAAAATGAAATTCCCTCTTCAATTGCAATTTTAAATATTAAATTTCCAAAGTTAAACTGAGATTCCAATTGATCTTTAAAAAAATTTAAATTATTATCAGGAATACTAATTTGAGCATTAATACCTTCCTTAGAAATATACACACGCCCTAGAATATTTAAACTATCCCAAGACTTATATATTTTATCTCTTAACTGATCCAAATTATTTAATCGCAGATATTTATAAAAAGAAACTGTCTGTCGATTAAATTTTTCATCTTTTAGATTTTTTTTTAATTCTGTTTTACTTTTTTTATTATATAGAGTTTCTTTTCCCATGAAATTAATTATAACTTATAACAAATTAATTATAATTAAAAATATGAAATTAGACGTAAGAAATATTAATGGATTTACTAAACAATTAAAGATTTTTGTCAAATGGGAAAACCTTAAAGCAAGCTATGAAACAGAATTTAATAATTTTAAATCTAACTATACGCCTCCTGGAGGAAGAAAGGGAAAAGTATTTGGTCAATCTTTAACATTATTAAAAAAAAAATATACTCCATCAATTGAAGCTAAATTTTTAGACACCTCAATTAATACATATTATAAAAAAGCATTAATAGAGCTAAGATTAACTCCCATTAATCAAGGTCAAGTTACAAAAGCAATTTTTAAAGAAATGACTGATTTAGAATTAGAAATAAACTTCGAAGTTAAACCAGATTTTAAACTTCCTAATTTCAAAAAGAAAGTAACAATAAAAACTGAAAAGTATATTGCTGGTGATAAGGATGTAAATGATGCACTTTTAGATTTACAAACAAAGCATGCTAAGACTCAATCGATAAAGGGGCCTATTAAATCAGGAAATTTCATTTATGGAGATTTTAATAAATTAGATAATAGGGGAGCTCCTATAGAAGGAAGCGTCTTGAAAAATCATTTTGTTAAAATTGGAGAAGGACTCTTTTCAGGTAAAATTGGAGAAAAATTTATAGGCAAAAAAAACGGAGATGAAGTGAAGGTTAAAATAGAGCAAGATAAACATCCTATAAATTATCTTGTTAAAATCAATAATATTGAAGAGCAAATATTACCCAAGATAGATGATGAGTTTCTAAAATTAGTAGATCCAAAAATAAAAGATTTAAAAGAATTAAAGACAAATTTATTGAATAAAATTCAAAATGATTTGGATATAGAAAACAAAAAACAATATCATAATAAAATAGTAGACTATTTTGTTGATAAAACAAAATTAGAGGCTCCTCAATCAATGATTGATAATTATAAAAACCATCTAATCGAAGAATATAAAAAACAATACAAACAAATGAATCAAGAATTTGATGAGACAAAAGTCTCTGATACATTAAATAAAAATTCAGAAAATTCAGTTAAATGGATATTAATAAGAGATATTTTATTTAAAGATGAAAAAATTAATATATCAGATAAAGATACCAATAATTTTATTGAAGATCAATTAAAGAAAAATCTAAATTATAAAAAAGAAATTAAAAAATATTATTTAGAAAATGATAATAAACAAAAATTAAAAGAAGATTTGTTAAATCAAAAATTATATTCAAATTTAGAAAATTATTTTATAAATAAAATTGATGAAAATTCAACTGATAAATTAAAAAAGAAAAAATAAAAGGATTAATATGGATAAGAATAATATAAACAGTTTAATCCCCATGGTTGTTGAACAAACTGCAAACGGAGAGAGAGCATTTGATATATATTCTAGATTATTAAAAGAAAGAATTATTTTCTTAGGCTCATCAATAAATGATACAGTAAGCAGCACAATAATCGCACAGCTTCTTTTTCTAGAAGCAGACAACCCGGATAAAGATATATATATGTATATTAACTCTCCAGGTGGATTGATTACTTCAGGTTTTGCCATCTTAGATACAATGAATTATATAAAACCAAAAATTTCTACAATATGTATGGGACAAGCAGCTAGTATGGCCGCAATATTATTAAGTATGGGAACCAAAGGAAAGCGAATGGCACTGGAAAATTCTAGAGTAATGATACATCAGCCTTTAGGAGGAGCACAAGGACAAGCTTCAGATATAGAAATTCATACCAAGGAAATTTTATTTTTAAGAGATAAGCTAAATAAAATATTAAGTAAAAATACTGGCCAAACAATTAGAAAAATTGAATCTGATACAAATAGAGATCACTTCATGTCAGCTGAAAAAGCTCTCAAATACGGAATAATTGACAAATTGATTAAACCTCAAAAAAAGAATAATGAGTAAAGATTCATCATTAGATTTAAAAATTATTTGTTCTTTTTGCCAATCAGATTACAATAATTATGAATTACTAATTGAAGGTGAGGATTGTCATATTTGTAATTTTTGCATAGATAAATCTTTCAAATTAATAAACTCTCAAAATAATTTTGATTTCAGTATAAAAAAACCACATGAAATTAAAAAACAATTAGATAAATACGTAATGGGTCAAGATAATGCAAAAAAAATTGTTTCAGTAGCAGTATATAACCATTACAAAAGACTTGAGCACTTCTCCAAAAAAAATTCAATTCACATTGATAAAAGCAATATTCTTTTAGTTGGTCCCACAGGTACAGGGAAAACGCTTCTTGCAAAATCATTGGCAAATATTCTTAATGTTCCATTTGTTATAGTTGATGCAACTGTTTTAACTGAAGCTGGTTATGTTGGAGAAGATGTTGAAAATATTTTAGTGAGATTATATCATGAAGCAAACTATGATGTTGAAAAAACTCAAAAAGGGATTATCTATATTGATGAAATTGATAAAATAACAAAAAAAAATGCAAACCAATCTATTACAAGAGATGTATCTGGAGAGGGAGTACAACAATCGTTATTGAAAATTTTAGAAGGAACTATTTCTAATATTCCTCCTAAAGGAGGTAGAAAGCATCCTGAGCAACCTCTTGTTAAAATAGATACTACGAACATTCTATTTATATGCGGTGGAACATTTGATGGAGTATCAAAAATCATTAACAATAGATTAGAAGGAGGAGAAATTGGTTTTAATAGAAAGAAAAAGAATAAACTTATAGAAAATGCATTTCTAAATTTCATTAAACCCGAAGATATCGTCAAATATGGATTTATTCCTGAATTAATTGGAAGACTACCTATAATATCTTGTCTTGAAAATCTTACAAAAGATTTAATGAAATCGATACTTTTAGAACCAAAAAACTCAATCATAAAACAATTTCAATATTTACTTGAAATTGATAATGTCGAGCTTAATTTTACAAAAAATGCAATTGATGAAATTATTAAGCTTGCATTAAAAAGGAATACTGGTGCAAGAGCATTAAGATCAATATTAGAAGAAATTATGATTGATATTATGTATGAAATACCATTAAAAGAGAATGTCAAATCTTGTACAATTACTTATGATGCTATCAGAAAAAAAATAAAACCAAAAATCACTTACTACAATAAAACAGCTTAAAGGATCTTAATTGTAAAATTATATCCAGAATATTTTCTTACATTTAAAACATGATTATCATTAAACATTAAATATTGTCCTTTAATCCCAATTAAACTTTCTTTAATGCTTTTAAATTTTTCAATATTAAAAGATTTTATTTTTTCTAAATTTTTAATTATTGGATATTTCAATTCAATTATATCTTCATTATTCAAATAATATTTTTTCAACTTACTTGGTAAGTATTCTTGTAAATCGTTTTTCTTCTTAATTAAATCTACTTCATCATATTGACCCAAAATCATCTTTCTCCACTGAGTTCTATCTGATATGTATTTTGAAATTTCTAATTCAATTAATCCAGCCAAATACCTATTTGGAGTTTTTGCAAATTTAATTGCATAATGAGCTCCTTGATCAATCCATCTTGAAGGGATATTATTATGTCTTGTCACCCCTACCTTAAGATTACTTGTTAATGATAAATATACATAGGTAGGAACTAAACAATTATTTTTTGCCCACTCTATATCTCTGGCTTTACCTAAATGAGCTTGACATAAGTGTGGCTTAAAAACACACTCTTCTGTTTGTGGTGAAGATATAAAACATGGATAGCAATATCCTTGCATATATGTTTTGTTAATTTTATTATTACAATTAATACATCTAATTTTATTATTAAAATTAATTTGAATTAACTCACCAATATATTTATTAAGTATTAATTTATTTTCCCCAATTGGTAAAGAATATTCTACCGGGTTTTCAATATTTGAGATCATCTTTGATATTTGGCCTGTGAATTCCATGAAAATAAATTTAAATAATATATGTTGTAAAATAAAATAATAAATATGTGTAATTTTAAAATTATTAAATAAGGATTATTTCATAGTATGAATTCTAAAAGTTTAATTATTGTTGAATCCCCCTCAAAAATAAAAACCCTCAAAAAATTTCTAGGGGAAAAGAATTATGAAATAGAGGCATCAGTAGGTCATATAAGAGATTTAGCTGAAAAAAATCTAGGATTAGATATAGATAATGGTTTCAAGCCTACTTATGTAGTTTCTAAAAGAGGTAAAGACGTAATTAAAAAAATAAAAAAATCTCTGAAAAATGTTGACAGAATATATATCGCAACTGATCCTGATAGAGAAGGAGAAGCAATTGCTTGGCATTTGGTTGATGAATTAAAGCCAAAAATTCCTGTTAAACGAATGGTTTTTAATGAAATAACAAAGAAAGCTGTTCTTGATTCAATAAATAATACAAAAGAAATTGACCTTAATTTGGTTAATGCTCAAGAATGCAGGAGATTCTTGGATAGACTTTTTGGTTTTTTAGTTTCTAAACAATTATGGTTTAATGTAAAAGGAGGATTATCAGCTGGGCGAGTTCAAAGTCCTGCTGTAAAAATTCTAGTAGATAGAGAAAAACTCAGAACTACTTTTAAACAAAATGAATTTTGGGATTTACAAGGAGAGTTTAATTTTAAGAAAGATACTATTTATAGTAAATTAATATCTATTAATGGTAAAAATGTTGCTTCAGGTAATTCTTTTAATAAAACAACAGGAGAAATAGAAAAAAAAGATACTGTTGTTCTTGATAAAAAATCTTCTAATAATCTAATGCAATCTATTTCAAACAATAAATGGGAAATTAGTAATGTTATAAAAAAACCAAAAAATCAAAATCCTTATGCTCCATTTATAACGTCAACTCTACAGCAAGAAGGTATTAGAAAATTATATATGAATTCAAATCAAGTAATGAGAATTGCTCAAAATTTGTATGAAGAAGGACATATTACATATATGAGAACCGACTCAATTAACTTATCAACTGAAGCTCTAAATGCTGCAAGGAATTTAATTAAAGAAAAATATGGAAATGAATATTTACCAGAAAAACCTAGAGTTTATAAAGGGAAAACTAAAAATTCTCAAGAAGCCCATGAAGCTATAAGGCCGGCAGGATCAACATTTAAAGATCCGGAATCTTTAAAAAGTAAGCTTTCAGATCAAGAATATAAATTATATGATTTAATATGGAAAAGGACCGTCGCATCACAAATGAAGTCAGCTAAAGTAGAGCAAACAACATTAAACATTTCAGATGGAAATCATTTATTTACAGCATCAGGAAAAACAATACTCTTTCCTGGATTTTTAAGAGCATATGTTGAAGGGGCTGATGACCCTAATGCAACATTAGATAATATGGAAAAAATACTTCCTAAAGTTAATATAGGAGATATAGTTACATGGGACAATATTTTACCAAAACAACATTTTACTAAGCCTATTAGTAGATTTACTGAGGCATCTTTAATTAAAGAAATGGAATCTCTTGGTATCGGAAGACCTTCTACTTATGCAAATATAATGAAAAAAATTCAAGATAAAGGATATGTAAATAATACTAAGGGTTCTTTAATTCCAACTTTAACTGGTTACGCAATTGTTCAATTCCTTGAAAATTATTATAAAGATCTTGTTAATCTAGAATACACATCAAATATGGAAAATTCACTTGATGAGATATCTTTAGGTAAAAAAAAGAAAGAAGATTTCTTGAATAATTTCTATTTTAGCTCAGATACTTCTGTCGGACTTAAAGATCAATTAGATCAAGAATGCGATAAAAATAAATCAAGATTAATTACAACTATAAAATTTAATAAAGATCAATTTGAAATCCGAATTGGTAGATATGGCCTCTATGCACAAAACAATGAAGAACGTGTTAATTTAGATTTAGATATTATCCCAAGTGAAATTTCTGGAGAAAAAATAAAAGAATATTTTAATAATAAAAAAGCTGGCCCAAAAGAAATAGGGATTGATAAAAATACAAACAATCCAATACTATTGAAAAAAGGGAAATTTGGTTCATATCTCCAGCTAGATAAAAAAATGAAATCTTTTCCTCCAGGAATAACAGAAGAAAACATTACAAAAGAAATTGCAGCCCAGATTATTGAAATGCCTAAAGAAATTGGTATTAATCCAAAAAATAATGAAAAGATAATAAAAGATATTGGTAGATATGGACCCTATTTAAAATGTGGGGGAAAGAATTGTACAATAACAAAAACTGATAATGTATTAAACATTACAGTTGAAAGAGCAATTGAATTATTAAGTCAATCTAAAAAAGAATCCTCTATATTAAAAACTCTTGGTGAACATGAAAGTCATACAATTGTAGTTAAAGATGGCAGATATGGCATGTATGTTACTAATGGAAAAGTAAATGTAACACTACCTAAAGATATAGATTATAATGAACTTAATTTGAATACTGCTATAGATATGATCAAAAATAAAAAACCAAAAAAAAAATTTTATAAAAGGAAGTAAATGGCGACTATTAAAGAAAATGCAAAAATACTCGAAATTTTAACTTCTTTATCCAAACAAAGAGGATTTATATTCCAAAGTAGTGAAATATATGGAGGGCTTGGTTCAACCTGGGATTATGGTCCATTAGGGGTTGAACTTAAAAGAAATTTAAAAAATGAATGGTGGCAATTTATGGTTACCTCAAGAAATAATATCGTTGGTATGGATACTGCAATACTAATGCATCCAAATGTATGGAAAGCTAGCGGACATGTTGAAAATTTTCATGATCCGTTAATTGATAATAAAATATCAAAAAAAAGATACAGAGTTGATCACTTGCTTGAAGATCAATCAGATAAAATAATAGAAAAAATTTCTAAAGCATTAAATATTAATTCAAATGATGATTTAATTACTAAAATTGTCTTACGACTTGTCGATAATAAAAATGATAGTGGAAGTATTATGAAAGAATCTGGTGCTATTGATCCTCAAACAAAGGAAATTGGTGATTGGACAAATGTTAGACAATTTAACTTAATGTTTAAAACAAATATTGGCCCTGTTGATGATTCATCCTCAATTGCATATCTTAGGCCTGAAACTGCACAAGGAATATTTGTTAACTTTCAAAATGTTCAATCAACATCTAGACAAAAAATACCATTTGGAATTGCTCAAATTGGGAAAGCCTTTAGAAATGAAATAACTACTGGCAACTTCATTTTTAGAACAAGAGAATTTGAACAAATGGAAATGGAATTTTTCTGCAAACTAGATGATACAAAAAATTGGCTAGAATATTGGTGTGAACAGCGCATGAATTGGTTCAAATCACTTGGAATAAATAGTAACAAATTACGCTTAAGAGCACATGGAGAAGATGAATTAGCTCATTATTCTTCTGCCTGCTATGATATTGAATATAAATTTGATTTTGGATGGTCAGAACTAGAGGGAATAGCTGATAGGGGAACATTTGATTTAGATCAACATATAAATGCAAGTAACAAAAAATTAACTTACTTTGATCAAGTTAATAATGAACATTTTGTTCCAGCTGTTGTAGAATCTTCAGCTGGAGTTGACAGAGCATTATTAACAATACTTGCTGATGCTTTTACTCAAGAGAATGTAAACGGTGAACCTAGAACTGTATTAAAAATATCACCCAAAATAGCTCCAATAAAAGTAGCAGTTTTTCCATTAATGAATAAAAATAATATGCCTGAAATATCACAAAAAATTGTTAATGAAATACAAAATTCTGGAATTGCTTCATTTTTTGATTCAGGTGGATCAATAGGGAAAAGATATAGAAGACAAGATGAAGCAGGCACTCCTTTTGGTATTACAGTAGATCATGATACACTTGAAGATAATACAGTCACTTTAAGATATCGCGATACAATGAAACAAGAGAGAGTATCAATTGATAAAATTATTGAAATACTTCAAAAAAAATTAATCTAAAATCGTGTGAATTATAAATTTCTATATACGGCTGCTAATAATTATGAAGCTCATTTTATTCAAGGATTATTGATGAGAGAATCTATTGAATCTCAATTATTAGGAGAAAATTTATCTATAGCAATAGGAGAATTACCAACGGAAGTAATACAAGTAGATATTTTAGTTCCTAAAAATAAGTTTAATCAATCTCAAAATATAATATCTAATTATGAAAAAAATTTGAGTTTAAATAATCAAGATAAAAAATGGAAATGCAAAAAATGTAATAAATCAAATCCATTTAATTTTGATATATGTTGGAATTGCAATAAATAATAAATATTAATTTTTTTTTAATTTACTCCATATTCCGAAAGGAATATATAACATCAAAAAATAGATAATAATAATTGGCTGTATATAAAATATATAATCTGGAGATGAATATTGAGAAACAAAATTTAAGAAAAAATTATCTATTTTTGGCAACTCATTAACATAGAAATAATTTGCATAATCTCCATTAGAATTAGGTCCTAATAAACTATTAAATATTAATGCAAAAGGTACAATAAGGTTTATAAATAAATACGTTAAACAAACGCCTCTAAATTTTAATCTATAATTATAAGCTGTCATCAACCAAATTAAATTCAAAATAATTAATGAGTGCTGTAGCTGAACACATACAACCTCAATTATATTATCAATATTTAAAAGATCTGGTGTTATTATACCTTGGAATGCTCCTGAAAACCCTAATATAAAACTACAATCAAACAAAAATTGAAAATAAGAATATTTTTTATTAGGAATATAATTTCTACTTAAAAATATACATATTAATGAAAAATAAAACCCAATTTGGCAAAATTGTAAAAAAGGCAAGTCTCGTTGAACAGAAAAAACAACATTAGAATCTAAAAAAATATGATGAATAGATTCTAATAATTCCTGTGATAAACAAAAAATTATTATCAAATTAGAAATTTGATATTTTAATTTATCATCTTTTAAACTATACCCTTTTATAAATACAACTAGCCAAACTATCAGCATTATAAAAGACAAAGAATTATGATAAAAATATTTACTCTCGATTGATAATTCTGAAAACATAAATATTAATTTTAATTAATTGAAAATGATTCAAAAATTAATTTTTCAACAATTTTTAAATTCTCCCTTTTATTAGAAAATAATTTTAAAACTAGTTCTCCTTTATTTATCGCATCATTATTTTTTTTAAAAAACTTCGCCCCAGCATTAACATCTTTATTCCCATTTAATATATTTAGAAAATTAATAGCTTCTCCAATTTTCTTTGTATTAATAAATTTAAATGTCCCGGATTCTTTAGCTATAATATCAACACTATCAGTATATTTTAAATTAAGATTATTTATATTCCCCCCATGTGCAAAAACCATTTTATCAAAAATTTCATATGCTCTTCCATTATTTATTACTTCCATTATTTTATCTTTATAATTAGTAATTTTTGCCAATGAACATGCTACTTCTCCAACCTCTAAAACTACTTGCATTAAATCAT
>TARA_B110001454_G_scaffold29430_1_pt1 | contig 10305 bp, 6 predicted proteins | sample TARA_B110001454 | Tara Oceans TARA_B110001454 (sample SAMEA4397004) | marine metagenome | biome: Polar Biome; feature: [MES] marine water layer (ENVO:01000295) within the mesopelagic zone...; material: water (ENVO:00002006), including particulate matter (ENVO:01000060) such as...... | reverse complement strand
TGATAGGTTATGATAAGGATTGAATAAATAGATAAGCCCCGATATTACTCGAGGCTTTCTCTATTACTGGCGGAGAGGGAGGGATTCGAACCCCCGTTTGAGTTGCCCCAAAACCGCATTTCGAGTGCGGCGCATTCAACCAGACTCTGCCACCTCTCCGTGGTTATGAAACAAAAAATTTATCAAACAACAAAAAACTCCGCTAATGGGCAGAGCTTAATTAAAACCTTTGTTATTGTTTTAATAACAATCGATCGATGATAGCAGAAAGATCACTTACAAAGTCCTCTTCTTTTTTCGTAGAAAGTGGTTTTGTTAAGGAATTAAAATCTTATTCTTTTTATTTTATTAAATGAATTTATTACTTTAGGTATTATAAATAATGGACAAAAATATGTTTAATCAAATATTATATATAACCATTTTATTTAATCTATCTATGGAAATTGTAATTGCATCTGATAATGTCATAAAGTTTTTGGACAGTAAAAGTGACGAATATACAACTATGTCCAACGCCATATGGGCATTGGCAGAATTAGGATACCAGGAAAAAGAAACAAGTAAGTTAATGCAATCCCACCTCAAAGAAGAAAATTTTTCCATTAATAATGGGGTCGCTGAAATACCTACAGCTTTTATAGCAAGTTATGGATCGGGTAAGCCAATAATAGCGATTCTTGCTGAAATGGATGCTCTGCCTGGACTCTCACAGGATGCGAAACCTGAGCGTAAGATTATAAAAGAAGAAATGCCGGGTCATGCTTGTGGACATAATTTATTTGGAACTGGTTCTATCGCGGCTGCTGTAGCAGTGAAAAACTGGCTTATCAAAACCGGAACGACTGGGACAATCCGTTTATATGGTACACCAGCCGAAGAAGGCGGATCAGGCAAAGTCTATATGGTGCGAGCGGGGCTTTTTCGTGATGTTGATATTGTATTGCACTGGCATCCATCTGACAGGAATGACGCTAGTCCTGCTTCATCTCTAGCAAATAAATCCGCCAAATTTAGATTTCACGGTATTGCAGCTCACGCTGCAGCCGCTCCAGAAAAGGGCAGATCCGCCCTTGACGCAGTTGAGAGCATGAATTTTATGGTCAATCTAATGAGAGAACATTTGCCAGAACCTGCGAGGATTCATTATATAATAACAGACGGTGGGACTGCGCCAAATATTGTTCCGGAGAATGCTGAAGTTTACTATTACGTAAGACACCCTAATGTAGATGAATTGGAACGAATCTGGACGCGAGTAATCAAAGTGGCAAAAGCAGCAGCCATTGGCACCGAAACGACCCTTGAATATGAAGTAATACATGCGAATCGTCCGCTACTACCTAATTTACCACTTGCCAATTTGGTTTTGGAAAAATTGAGCCAGGTTGGTGGTGTTTATTACAATGAAGAAGAAGAAATATTTGCAAAATCCTTGCGGGCTACTTTAGAGAATCCAAATCGGGAATTAGGAAGTGAAAAAAATATTCAACCTTTTGAAGAAAAAGTTGGACGTGGTTCTACAGATGTTGGCGGTATTTCATGGGTTGTACCAACAGCGGGGTTTAGAACTGCAACGTGGGTACCTGGCACTCCAGGTCACTCATGGCAAGCAGTCGCATGTGGCGGAATGAGCATTGGACATAAAGGAATGATGAATGCAGCAAAAACGCTGGCCTTGAGTTGTATTCATGTATTTCAAAATCCTGCAATCGTAGAAGAAGCTTGGGAAACCATCCAAAAGCAACGTGGTCCAAAATTTGATTATTATCCCCTTTTGGGAGACCGCGACCCTCCGCTTAATTATAGAGACTGAATTAAAATATCACTAAAACAAAATTATTAGGTAATAATTTATTGTATTAAATATTTAACATTACGTAAAATTATATACATATATAAATTTTATATTATACATTTTAAAAAATAATAATTTTATGTCCTATTACACTATTCTATGCCCAGGTGCTTTTGATTATATCTCAAATAAAACGGGTAATATGTTAATCCGCTATCGGCCTCAGGAAGTTTGTTGCGTGATTGATCCTGATAAATCCGGACAGACCGCGCAGGACATATTAGGATATGGAGGAAAAATCCCTGTCGTCTCCAATTTTTATGAGGCACAGGATTATTCACCTAATGCCATGGTAATTGGTAGTTCATCTCAGGGTGGAAGAATAAATGAGGTGTACCGCAAAGAAATTATTGCCGCGATAAAATACGGTTGCAATATTTATAATGGGATGCACCAATTTTTAAATAATGATCCTGAACTTGCCACTCTGGCAAAAAAGGAAACCGTTACTATTAATGACATTCGTTGTCCGCCAGATCCTCCCCATTTCCCGAAAGGATCTTGGAAAAAACGCAAAGCGAAAGTAATGCTAATAGTGGGTACAGATTGTAACACAGGTAAAATGACTACTGGCTGGGAAATCACAGAACGTCTAAAAAAACGAGGAAAAAATGTACAGTTTGTAGGAACCGGACAGACCGGAATAATGCTGGCGGGAAATGGAGTACCCGTAGATGCTGTAGTAGCCGACTTTATGGCTGGTGAAATAGAACACGCCGTGGATGCAGTTAATGATCAAGCGGATTTAATTATCGTGGAAGGTCAGGGATCTCTTACCAATATGTACTATGCAGGAGTTACACTGGGTCTTATGCACGGCGCCATGCCCGACTATATGATTATGACCGATGAACCGGGTCGAGCAATTGATGTTTCAAATAATAAAATGATCTCTATCGGGGATGTTATGGCGTTACATCTTTTGTTAATGAAATATTTTAAGCCGTCTCAATTCCTTGGAATAAACCTGTTGACTTATAAAATGAATGAGGAGTTAGCTTTAAAAGAAATTAAAAAAATAGGGGTAAAATATCAGTTACCCACAACAGATCTGGTACGGTTTGGTGACAGTGAGTTAATTGACCACATTGAACAGGAATTGTTTTGGTAAAAATTTTTCTTTTTTTAAATACTGTATTTACCGTGTTGAAAGCATAATCCCAGGAGTGCTAGAATGGGCAATAAAAACCTAAATACCGAAAATCAACAGATTTTTGAACATTATATCAAGGTGGGCGAAATAATTGCTGAGAAGTTTTCCCCGTACCTGGAGGTTATCATTCATGATCTTAAAGACCCGGAACATTCAATTATAGCCATTTTCAACAATCATATCACCGGACGTAAAATCGGTGATGGCACATCTGATATAGGTTATAAAAAGCTAGCAGATGAACTTCCCGATAAAATAGTGAACTATGAAAATAAAAGTCCATCCGGGGTAAAATTGAAATCATCAACCCTAACTATTAGAAACAAACATAACAAAATAATTGGTTCCATGGCTTTTAATTTTGATCTAACTCCATTTGAAAATATTCAAGAATTTTTTAATGCCATTACGAAAACCAACAAAAGTGAGTTGAATGATTTTCCAAAACAAGAACAGTTTTTTTTATGGAGTATCAGAGATGACCTTGAGCAGGAATTAAATAAATATATTATTGCCAATGGCTTACAGGGTAAAGTGTTGAACAAAAAAGATAAATTGAATGTGGTTTCCTTAATGAATAAAAAAGGCCATCTCAAAAAAAGAGGTTCCGTGAGCATTCTAAGTGAATTGTTGGCAATTACACGACCGACTCTATATAAATATATAAAAAATATCTAAAAAGAGGACTAATTTAAAATAAAAAATATTACACTTTGTAAAATATTTAAATTTATTTATATTAGAGGTACTAAGGAATTACCTTTTTATTTGGCGAAATTTATTTTTAAGAAACATTAATTAATAGGGAGTTATCAAATGAAAATTAGATACTATTATTTTATTATGGTGTTTGTTTTTACCAACTTTATTTTTTCACAGTCCACAATTGACGGTACTATTTCAGATGAATCCGGGAATCCATTATCCGGTGCAAATATAACTGTTGATGGGACATCTTATGGTAGCGCCTCTGGCGTGGATGGGGCTTATGTGATAAACGTACCATCGGGAACGATAGAAGGAACTACCGTTGTGGTCACGACTAGCTATATCGGCTATAAGAATTCCTCCGCATCAGTGGATGTACCTGTCGGCGGTTCGGTTAACCAAAATTTTTCTTTAGCTGTAGATGCTATCGGAATGAAGGCTGTTAGCGTAACCGCTTTGGGCTTTACGGCCAATCGCGACGAACAGGGTTCCTCTAGTGTTGCTGTTTCAGCGGTAGATATGACTCGTTCAGGTGAATCCTTAATGGGAAATTCACTCTCGGCAAAAGCGTCTAATGTGATTGTCAATGCGGTAGCCGGTGACCCAGGCGCATCCACCACAATAAAAATCCGGGGTGCTAACACCATTTCCGGGTCTTTTCAACCCTTAATCGTCGTTGATGGAATGCCATTGAACAATTCTACGATTTATGGCGGTGGTAATAATATTTCTGGTGGCACATCTGCGGGTACCGTACAGCAATCCCGGTTAAATGACATAAATGCGAATGATATTGAATCGGTCGAAGTGCTTAAGGGTGCCTCTGCTGCTGCTTTGTGGGGTTCAAGAGCCGCCAACGGTGTGGTTATGATCACAACCAAAGATGGTGAAGCCGGAACCATGAAAATGAATTATAAAAGAACCATGTCTTTTGATGAAATTCATGAACGCATTCCTATGCAGAATATATGGGGACAGGGTCAAAATGGGGCTTATAATAATGCAAAGGCTGAGTCCTGGGGTGATTATATCCCTGATCGTGCTGGTGGTGCAGATGAAGTTGAAAGTTCCGGTGAGTATTTCATTTCTGAAGATGGGACATTTACACAGAACAAATTAATCACTAAAAATTCAAAAGAAACTTATGTTGACTCAAACTGGGACCAGGTATTTCAGACAGGAAAATATATCCAGGATGATTTTCAAATCACTGGAGGTGATGCTTCAAAAACATATTTATTTAGTTACAGTCGTCTCCGCCAGGATGGTATTATCCGTAACTCATTATATGATCGAGATAATTACAGGTTAAATACCAAATTTAGATTGTCCGACATGATTTCAATGAAGTCCAAAGCTTCCTACACCTTCACAAATTCAAACCGTATCCAGCAAAGCTCCAACGTAACCGGGGTAATGCTTGGCTTGCTAAGAAACGCACCGGATTTTGATATTACACATTACAAGGGTACCTATGTGAGCTCAAGCGGGGTTGAGAATGACGGACGTCAGCGTGCCTACCGTAAGTACATGGCTCAATCGACGCATCCGACTTATAATAATCCTTTATGGACTATCTATGATCAGCAGGCCAACACAAAGGTTGACCGGTTTATTATGACCAATGAAATGACTATAACCCCTGACCAAAAGACAAGCCTTGTCATAAGAGCAGGGATTGATGCATGGGGTGATGATCGATCCTGGTTTTTCCCTATGGGCTCTTCTGGCTCAAGAAGCGGGGGTGTGTTTGCGGAGGACGCTCTAACAAACCGCGAAGCTAACTATGATTTTATCGCCCGGAGAAGCCTGAATCTTGGAACGGTTTCTCTGAATGTGACCGCTGGATATAACTGGTGGGACCGGGCGTATAATAGAACCAGTTTTAATATCTCCAGTTTCCTGGTAAACACGGACAAACAAACAGTTAACGTTAACACGGCTGCAGAAGCCTCAACAGTTGAGAACAGTAAAATGTTTATTCGTTCTGGCCGCACCTATGGGCTGTTGTCTCTTTCCGCAATGGACAATTTGTATGTAAACCTTTCGGGCGTAAGCGAGCAGCACTCCACAATCAGTGACCCGTATTTTTATCCAGCTATGGATTTGGCATACCAGTTCACGGATATGTTGCAAGGAACACCTCTCAGCTTTGGAAAATTCCGGTTTGCCTGGGGTCAAGTGGGTGTGCGGCCCTCGGCCCATCGATTTCAAACTGCGGCTGAGTCTGGGTTCACCTACAGCTCATACAGTGATCCTCTTGATATATCATTGTTTGGCGGCGGTTATCGGGTGGATGATGATAAGGGGAACCCGGAATTGAAACCGGAACTGAAAACAGAAACAGAATTTGGCTTAGATCTGCGTTTTCTTGATGACCGGCTAGCACTGAGCCTTACAAGCTATTCGAATCTGGTTGAAGATATGCTGATCAACGTATCAAAATCTCCATCAACTGGATACGATACACAGTATATGAATGCAGCCACTATGGAGAATAAAGGTTTTGAACTGGATGGTTCATATTTGATGATGAACGAGGCTGATAAAGGTCTAGATCTGTATTTTAACTGGGCTAAAAATAAAAATAAGGTAACAGACCTGGCTGGGACTGAGGTTATCTTTTTAGGCACTGGATCCGTAAACTCGGTTGCGATTGTAGGTTCTCCTGTGGGAGCCCTTTATGGTACAGGGTCACAAACCGATGATGGTACAGTAGATGGTAAACTAATTTTGGATGTAAATGGTTTTCCTCAAATTACATCCTTGCCTATTGTCCTTGGTGATCCGAATCCAGACTGGCGCGGTACTCTAGGATTGAATGCCCGCTGGAAGAATTTCAATATGAATATTTTATTTGAACATTCTCAGGGAGGTGACTACTCTCCAAGGACACAGTGGGTCTTACGCCGTTTTGGTACAACTGAAGAAACAGCCGGCGCCCTTACACTTTCACAGGATATGATAAACTTCGACGGTGACACTATCGCCGCTGGTACATTTGTCCGTGGCAATGTCCATGATTTTGGTGCCGGTGATGTGCTGCTTGATGAATCTTGGTATCGACATGGTATTGGCGGTGGTTTTGGTGATAACCAGGCCTACAACTTTGCCGTAAAGGATGCTACATTCTCCCGTATTAAGGAACTTTCACTTTCTTATACGTATTCTTCACCTGCATTTAGGGAGAGAACCAACCTAAGCTCCATTACAATGAGGTGGACTGCTCGTAACCTGTTTGCATGGTATAAAGAACTAGTAGGTATCGACCCTGCTACCAACCAGTCTGGTGTGGCTAATGGGTTTGGATTGGACTATTTTACGAATCCAAGCACGAAGTCCTATTTGTTCACTGTTTCGGTAAATTATTAAAAGAGGGTTAAATAATGAAAAATTCAATAAATGATTTAAGCTTAATAAAGAACTTTTTTAGATTAATCTTAGCTGGATCGATTCTGATGCTGGTATCCTGTGAGATACCAACTGATTTAAACGATAACCCAAATGAGATAACCTTAAACGACCCTGCTCCGAATTTGTTTTTAAATGGTGCACAGCTTGCGAATGTTATGATCCAAAATAGTCATCTCAACAGGATCTCCGGTATGTTTTCCGGACAGCTCGTAGGTTACACATCCCTTTATTCAAACATTTATGGATATTCACTGTCAACGGTTGAATCCAATGATGAGTGGAACGGCTGTTATACTGGTGTTTTGACTAACGTTCGACTCATACGTGAAACTGTGCCTGATGATAAACTTCTGGTAGGAATTTCAAAGGTGCTTGAGGCCCACGCTATTGGTACTCTGGCCATTTTAATGGGAGACGTACCGTACACAGAAACAGTATCAGAAGTAGAGGATCCAAAGTTTGATTCCCAGGTATCTATCTTAACTGCTTTAACCTCACTTTTGAGTGGTGCTATTTCTGATCTTGAAAGCGCTTCAAGTCGTTCCGATGATTACGATATCTATTATGGCGGTGATAAGGACAAGTGGATCGCTGCGGCATACACGCTAAAGGCTCGTTATGCTTTGATTCAAAGTGATTATGCAGGTGCACTAAACGCTGCAAATAGTGGGATTTCAGCTTCTGCTGGTGATATGAACTTTATTCCTCGCGGTGATGCTGCTGTGACAGAAGGTGATAAGAATCTCTTTAATGCAATTTTATCCGGATCGAGAACGGGTGATCTGGGCAACAATGGCAGTTATTTGTTAGAACTTTTGAATGACACCACCAGCGCATATCGAGGCAATGCTAAGACCAACGAAACTGCTCGTCATAATTACTATAAGATTGATGAGAACTCAGGTGAAAATAATTTGGGCGTAATTGAAAGGTTTGAACCGATGCCGATGGTGACCTATTTTGAAAACCAACTAATCAAGGCAGAAGCAGCAGCGCGGACTGGTGGAGATGGCTTAGGGTATTTAAACGAATATCGTGCCTGGTTGGCTAGCGGCGGCCGTTTAAACGCCACGTTCAATGATTCGACAGTCTTATATGATGCCTATGATAATGCTGACTTTGCATCTGGCGGTATGGAAAATTCCGATGGCGTCTCTTCTGGAGATGCACTTCTCCGTGAGATTATTGAAGAAAGATATGTATCTGGATTTGGAACTTACATGCCCTTCAATGATCATAGACGCCTCCGTGGTGATGGTGAAACAAATCTGATCCCACCCTTTTCGCTAAATACGACAGCAGCAACAGCACATGTAGAACGGATTCCGTATGCACAGGATGAACTAACTTCCAATAGCACAATGGATGATGACCCGGGATTATACGTACAAACAGAGGTCAATCAATAATTCAGCTATTTTGAAGTAAACAAAATAATAACCAAGAGATTTGAAATAAAAACTTTATCCTATACAACACCCCAGACGAATAAAAAGCTCTGGTAAATTCTTGCCAGAGCTTTTTTTCTTAAGTCCTAATCTCATGACATCAACCACAAATCCATTTTAAACAATAGTGACCTCTCTTGTGGGGCCTTTTAGTTTTTAACCATTAACTTTTAGTATATATATAATCTCATATATTTGTAAAAAATGAAAAAAGTTAAATCAATACTAAAATCTCCATTCCTGATAGTGATCACCTTTGTTCTTTTCCTTTTCATAACCTGTGAGGATTCGAGACAGGATAATTTCCCGGAGCTTGATCACGATGGACCCTATATAGAAAATTCGATATATTTTGGCCGTGGTGATTACATTGAATATCATTCGGGATCACTACCAATAATATTATCTGTGCCCCATGGAGGTTGGATGGATCCAACTGAAATACCCAATCGGACTCAAGGTATTACGGAAATCGATACTAATACCTATCAATTAACAAAAATCATCATGGACACATTAGCGGCACGTTTTGGCGGAAAGCCTCATGTAATTCTTTGTTTGTTAAAACGTATAAAATTAGACGTAAATCGAGAGGTGCTTGAGGCGGCAGAAGAAAACATTTATGGGGAACGCGCCTGGGCAGAATATCATCACTATCTGGATATTGCGAGAGAATTGGTTACCGTAAACCATGGAACTGGTATAGTCTTTGATATTCATGGGCATGGCGAAAATCCTGATGGATATTATGATTTACGCACCTGGTTGGGATATCTAATTAAAGGTCATGAATTAGATTTGCCCGATGAAGAATTGAATACATTGGATTTTAAGGATAAATCCAGTATCCGTGTTTTGGCGGATTCTTCTTCACACTCGTTTATCAATATTCTTCGTGGAGAAACTAGTTTGGGTACGATTATGGATAGTCTAGGATATGAATGCGTGCCCAGTGGCAGTGCCCTTGGTCCCGCTGGCTCACGGTTTTTTAGTGGTGGCTACATTACCGCCCGTCACGGATCATCAGAAGAAGGTATTATTAGTGCAATTCAGATTGAATTACCTCAACCGGAAATTCGGGATACAGAAGAGAATTGGTCTAGATATGCCGGTGCTTTTGCGACAGCCGTAGGTAGATATTATGAATTTCACCTGGGAAGAAGTATTCAGCCTTAATTTATAGTTGAATTAATTTAATAAAAGGAATATTTATTTATTGAATAACTATATTATTTTGATAATTTTTCTTGTTGCTAGCTGTACCCAGCTAGCTCATCAAACTGGTGATATTAAACAACCTCAACAGAAAAAAATTGTACGATCCAAAAAAGGAGTGGTAACAACAGCCCATCCTTTGGCAACCAATGCTGGTATTAAAATGCTGGAATCAGGGGGCAACGCAATGGACGCGGCGGTCGCAGCAGCTTTTACCCTATCAGTTGTTGAACCGAGCATGAGCGGTATAGGTGGCCGAGCCCAAATTCTGATTTATACTCCCGATCATGAGGTCCACGGAATTGATGCGACGACCCAAGCACCACCATTCTATAAATTTAAGGATACACTAGCAGTTGAATACGGGTACGAAACCATTGCAGTCCCGGGTGTGGTCAAGGGGTTAACGGACGGGTTGTCAGAATTTGGATTGTTGCCGCTTGCACAGGTAATGACCCCGGCCATTAGCTATGCTAATAATGGGTTTACGCTACTTCCAGGGGAAGCAT
>TARA_B110001454_G_scaffold122668_1_pt1 | contig 10342 bp, 9 predicted proteins | sample TARA_B110001454 | Tara Oceans TARA_B110001454 (sample SAMEA4397004) | marine metagenome | biome: Polar Biome; feature: [MES] marine water layer (ENVO:01000295) within the mesopelagic zone...; material: water (ENVO:00002006), including particulate matter (ENVO:01000060) such as...... | reverse complement strand
GTAGCTGTCAATAACAGATTGGTATCTAGATATAGTGCCAAGAAAGTTAATGTCGCCCCAAAAGCAATGGCATGGCCGAGTGTGACAAGTGTTAGACCCTGAAGGAGTGGCATCAGAATTACGTCTCGCCACCGCAATGCCGTCAACGGTACTCCTTTGCCAATCGACGCGACCGATTTTATTGAGGTAATCTTTGGAAGTCCTAGAGCTATTAACAAGAAAACAAGAAGCATCACTGCCCCCATACCCAAAAATACGGCTGGAAATCCAAAATAATCACGGATAACGCCTGATGCCAACGGACCGGTACCAAAGCCAATTAAATCAGCGACACCAAGGATACTCATATATTTACCCTCTTCTCTTGGTGGGCTGAGATCACCCACCGAGGCGGCTGATAATGCGAACCAAAATGATGTCCCCAGCCCCGAAATGACTCGAAATAAAATAATTAGCAAAATTGTGTCGCTGAAATACCATCCAGTTGCTGATATTACGGACACACCAATCCCAAATAAAATAAACGGTTTTCGCCCGTACCGATCACCCAGACTTCCTACAAAAGGCAGAACCAAAATAGATGAAAATGCTGCCGCAGAAAAACTCAATGCGAGCACAAGTCCGTCAGCGCCCATAGATTGCACGTATATAGGCAGAATCGGACCTACCATCGAAACTCCAAAAGAGCCCATAAATACAGTAAGTAGTAATACTATAAAAGCTTGCTGCCGAGTAACAGAGTCGATAGTAAATTCCTTTTCCACGAGTAAAGCCGCAAACTTATATATATTTATACTATCTTGAGAAATAATGACCTAATCTACCAAAGCAGTAACGTGCGACAAGCGCAACAGAAGAGGGTTAACAAGTTATGAAAATTACTAATATCAAGGTTGATTTATTTAATTGGACTTCCGAAGCCTGGAAAACAGGTGTCGGTACGAGTTTTGGGAAAACACAGCAATTAGGAGTCGTGACAGTCGAAACTGACGAAGGTATCTCAGGAAATGCATTTCTTGGTTCGTCGCGAATAGGTGCTGACCACTTTGCACCCGGACTAATCGAATTTATCAAACCACGTCTGCTTGGAAAAAACCCGCAGGATATTGGAACTCTGTGGTGGGATATGTGGAAACAAAACAGATCTGTCTCAACGTATGTAATTGGTGCCGTTGACATCTGCTTATGGGACATAAATGGCAAAATCGCAGGGCAACCGATACATCGACTGCTAGGAACTTGTAAGCAATCTGTTCCCGCATACTCCAGTACAGCTTTTCACGAGACAAAAGAAGAGTACGCAGAAGAAGCTCTGCACTTTAAAGAATTAGGTTGGCGGGCTCACAAAATTCATCCACATGGAAACCCAAAATCTGATATTGAAATTTCTACAGCAGTTAGAGATGCTGTTGGTGAAGACATGGAATTAATGCTGGATTCCATGTGGGCTTATCGATATGAGGAGGCAATGCGTGTAGGCAGAGCCATCGAAGAGTTAGGTTTTTACTGGTACGAAGATCCGTTGGTTGAAGAAGATATATACAATTATGTGAAGCTTCATCAAAAATTAGATATCCCTTTAATGTCTACCGAATACGCACCCGGGCGCCTCTACGGCATGACATCTTGGATCACCCAATATGCTACAGATATATTACGGGGAGATGTGGCTGTCACAGGCGGTATCACTCCTCTCATTCGGCTTGCACATCTTGCAGAGGGATTTAATATGCAATGCGAAATCCATCATGGGGGTAATTCGCTAAATAATGTCGCTAATCTTCACGTGACTATGGCAGTACCTAATTGTGAATTTTACGAGGTGTTCCCTTGCACTGGCGCGAACCAATACGGTCTAGTTGAAGATATTGAAGTTGATTCTGCCGGTCTTGTTCATGCACCTACTAAGCCCGGGCTGGGTTTTGAGATTGACTGGGGTCTTGTCCAACATGAGAAAACAGCGACGATAGAGTAAGTCACCTCGAAAGGCTAGCTCGCACTCTCACGAACAAATAATGGCAAGGTTATCTCCGAATTAACCTGAAACAGTTCCAGCCTTACTCTCATTCCGATCTCCGCCTCTTCCGGCCGAATGTTAATGATATTACTTGTGATACGAGGGCCTTCATTCAGTTCGATTAGCGCCGTGAGAAAGGGTGTGTAATCAACAAGACTCGGATGAATTGGTTGATGCGTAACCACGTAAGAATATAAAAAACCACTGCCTTCACTTTCTGTCCATTGAAAATCAAAGCCTCCACACTCTGAACACATAACCATTGGTGGATAATTTGTCTTTGAACAAATACTGCACACCTGCAAAAGTAATCTATTCTGCTTCAACCCTTCCCAAAATTCATCTGCATTTTCGTCTGGATCAGGAAGCGTCAAATTTGCAGGTCTCACCCAATGATAATCAGACATTATTCACCACTCTCTAAAATCACAGCACCAGTCCCTATTCCTGTATCTACGAAAGAAAATTGAGCATCTTGAACTTGTGACGTAGATTCACCACGAGCCTGACGGACACTCTCTATCAATTGGTTCATCCCTTGCATATAAGCCTCCGATAAATGCCCGCCTGACGTATTGACTGGCAAGGAGCCACTCTCCCATGTAATTTCCCCTGATGCTACGAACTCTCCCCCATCGCCTCGTGAAACAAACCCATAGTCCTCAAGGGCAAACACGACGAAGGGAGCAAAATGATCATATATTTGAGCCACATCGATATTCGATGGATCGAGTTTTGCTTGTTTCCAGAGCCTAGGAGAAAGCGTTACTGCAGCGGTATCCGTAAACTCACGATCGGAATATCCGCCCTGCACCGCCGCTCGAATCATTGCTGAAGGGCCGGGCCGAGAATTCGCTCGATCGGTACTCGTCAGAACAATCGCTCCTCCCCCATCTGTTTCAAGACAACAATCAAACAAATGAAAGGGATCGACAATCAGCCTAGAACTCTGATGATCTTCCAGCGTGAGAGGAGTGTCAAAAAAAGTGGCTCGCGGGTTTCGATTCGCATGACCTCGTTCTGTAACGGCAACCATTCCAAATTGAGCGCTGGTTACGCCTGTTTCAAACATTCTTCGACGAGCCATCATAGCCAATCCGTGCTGTGGCGTTAATAAACCAAATGGTTCGCTATAGGCTGCAGAGCCTTGACCAGATCGTCCTGTCACATCTCCCCGCCCATATCTACGTCCTGAGCGACCATTCACTCCTCTATAGATAACAACTACGTTGGCTAGTCCAGCATGTATCGCAGCTGCACCATTAGCAACCAATGCGGCACCAACGTTACCGGCCTGGCTTATCTCACCAAACCAAGCAAGGTCCTCGACTCCCAAGTTTGCCGCTACTGTTGCCTCAGGAGAAGTATCAACCGACCAGCGCAGGAGTCCGTCTACTTCTTTCCGGTCAATTCCGGCATCTTGAAGCGCCTTGTTGATTGCCTCCAGTGATAACTGCAATTCACTACGCCCAGAATTCTTTGAATACTCAGTTTCACCGACACCAGCTATTGTGACCGAATTCATAAATGCCATTTTCTTATCCAATCTTCCTAGTGCAAAAATCTAACCTACAGAACCATGCTGCACACTAGCACATCATCAAATAACGTCATTGTCTCGCATACCCGAAATTTCGTCCCAGCTATAACCCAGTTCAATCAAAAGCTCCTCTGTGCTAAACCCCAACTCAGGTCCAGAACCCTGTATCTGACACGGAGTCTCACTCATTCGAATCGGAGGACCAGGAACCGTCATCACACCCAAATTAACACTTGATATCTCTTGTAAATAGCCGTTGGCCCACATTTGCTCATCAGTTGATAGTTCTTTATAGCCCATCACTACCGAATTTGGCACATCGGCATCAGTGAGTGCCTTCGCCCAGTATTCAGAACTCCTAGAAATGAAAGTATTCGATAGTTCAGAAACTAAGTCATCTTTGTTATCAGCCCTACCAAACGGATCCGCAAAACGATCATCGACAGAAAGGTCAATTCTCTCGATAGCCGCACAAAGCCTCGTCCAAAATCTCTGAGTATTCGCGGCAATCGCGACATATTTCTCGTCTGAGCAAAGATAATGAGTATACGTTGCCGCACGTCTCTCCTCGAAGCCCAATTGCTGTCCAGTGCGCAAGTATCGTGTAATCTGCATAGATTGTAGAGCCGTCATTGCTCCTATAAGCGAGACGTCGACATGTTGCCCTATGCCAAACGTGTGCTTTGCAACTAAGGCAGAACTTACGCCAAACGCTAAGAGCATTGCTCCTATCTGGTCTGCAAATCCACCTACAAGTGCATGAGGTGCTTTGTTTGGGCCACCTCCTTGCTCAACCATTACGCCACTAAAGGCCTGTCCAACATGATCGTATCCTGGTAAATCCCCACGAGGGCCGTTTCTACCCCAAGACGAACCAGATGCCAAAATAATATCCGGAACTATTTTCTTTAGATCGTCGTAACCCAATCCCCATTTTTCCATTGTGCCTGGGCGAAAATTTTCAACAACCACCTCGCAGCTCGGAAGAAGTCTCCTGATTACTTCACGTGCGTCATCCGTTCGCAGATCGAGTGTCATGCTTTTTTTACCACGATTATGGGCTTCGAAGTAAGCCGAAAATCCATCGGGACCTAAACCAGTTGCGCGACCAGGTTCACCCCCAGGCTCTTCAATCTTGATAACCTCAGCACCCATATCTGATAACAGGACTGTTGCAAATGGTCCTTGCTGATATCGAGTGAGGTCTAGAATACGAACACCGGTTAACGCTGACCTCTGTATTTCTTTGCTTGTCTCGTTCGCCGCCATGTTTTCTGACATACTGTCTCCCAAGAAAGATATTAACCACACAATAGAGCCTAAGCTAGAAAATCAACTTCTACAAAATATCAAAAACGTAGTCACGGAGTGTTTCATGTCAATTGATCGTAACTCAAACAATATTGTCCTCATTACCGGTGCTGGGTCAGGAGTCGGGCGAGCAACAGGACTTACATTACTCGAGGCCGGGTATCAGGTCATCCTTAGTGGAAGGCACAAAAACAGCCTCGAAGAAACCAGAAATATGTCTGAAGAAAATCACGATCGCGCACGTGTCATTGAGGCGGATATCTCGGACAAAAGATCAGTTGAAAATCTATTTGAAGCAATTGAGAAAAAGTATGGGCGATTGGATGTCCTTTTTAATAATGCGGGAATTGGGGCACCAAATGCCTCTATTGAGGATTTAGACTTCGCCGAATGGGAAAAAGTTGTGAACACCAACCTTTCTGGTACATTTCTATGCACCCAGGCAGCCTTCAGATTAATGAAAGTGCAAAAACCTCAAGGGGGCAGAATTATAAATAATGGATCTATATCAGCCGATAGACCAAGGCCAAATTCTGCTCCCTACACGTCAACAAAGCACGGGATTACAGGACTTACCAAGTCAACATCGCTCGATGGTAGAAAATACAATATTGCGTGCGGGCAAATCGACATCGGGAATGCTGCAACCGAAATGACTGAGCCCATGCGATCAGGTATTGCACAATCTGACGGAACCATGAAAATCGAACCTACAATGAACGTGTCAGCCGTATCTGAGGCTGTACTGTACATGGCAAATCTACCGTTGACAGCCAATGTACAATTCATGACGGTTATGGCTACGTCGATGCCTTACATCGGACGAGGATAGGACCTTTGGTTCATTGAGAAATCTCAGGCTGGCTAATAAATGCTAGTTTTAGTTCAAAAGACATCTCCATAAATTCAGCGAATTCTTTATAGAATTGGTCAGGAGATCTACCATAATTTCTTGCAAATGCCTCGGACCAAGTATATTGATCCAAGTCTAGATAAAAAGCCTTCAGCTCATTTATGGTGGTGGCACCAATCTTGTACATCAAATAGGCTACCGCTACTCTGCCACTCGGGCATTGCCAGGGATCACCACTAAGTTCAATGTTGGCTTGGTCGGCCGGCGATTCACAACTACGCAAAATTAATTCCGGATCCGAGTCACTGCTCACAAAGGCATCATGAGAACTTCGAATATATTCGCTCATTACTTCTCCAAACTGAACGGCACCCTGTTTATCCCCAATGAGCGCTGCTAGATAGTCTGCTGTGCCCTCATGCAGCCAGATCGGACCGGCTAGCGGAATATCATTGAGTGATCTATCGATTTTATTGATATTAATCGTGTGAGCTAATTGAAAAAGATGTGCCCATTCATGGGAGGCTAGTATCCAATAACTGGTTGGCAGAAAATCATGTTGATCTAAAGTTGGCCACACGATCTCAAACCTCGCAGGGCTGCGGTTCAAGAGGGTCATCCCTTGTGATTGCGTATTCATCGGTACTATCAAATCATTTTGACAAGTCTCACGAGAGGAACTCGACATATATTCGCATCGATGGGTCACAACCGCGTCAAAATTGGTCTTATCACGATGCCAAATAGCCACAAATAAGTGCCCTGGCTCTCTAAAAATTCCGGCCGGTAGCGGTAGAGTATTAGCGGCCGTTAAAATAGCCTGACTAACCTCTTGATAGATGGTCTGAGATACTCCTTTGTAGACAGTGAAATCAACAAACAGATTGCTAATCGGTATAAACAGTCGATCTTGTCTCGAGCCAGCCGGAGCTTGATAAATCTTAGGTTCGTCAGCTAAATCATCGGCACTATTGTCTGGAACCATTGTTGCTGCTGTCGTGGGAGATTGAGTCGAGTGCGACTCAATCGTGGCCATCAAAGTACTGTCGGTAGCAACTGGTTTAGCAGTGGGACTAGACGCTACTGCTCGAGATGTCACTTGATCTGACGATTGAGTATCAGGAATTTCGGTAGTGATCACTCCTGAGTGATCACTGCATGATGCAACAAAGATTGCTGCCAACAAAACAAATACAGTTATCCGAAGACATATCATGTGAATCCTCAGAGAAAAACCATTTGCTCTCCGAAATCAAATGGTGTCGAGAGGCGGGCTCGAACCGCCGACCCTTGCCTTTTCAGGGCAATGCTCTACCAGCTGAGCTATCTCGACACAAACAACAGGATACAGCCTATCGGTATCAAGAGTCGAGCACCATCAGTTAGCAGTTAGTGCTTGTATAGATGCTTCCAATTCTTCATATGGACTAAAACCTTCGAAACGCGCGAAAATTAGTCCATCACGACCAATTAAATAGACTACCTGATCGCTAATAATCCCCCAATCCGCCAAAATTGGGTTGCGCTGTGCGGTATCAGGGTTCTCTCTCACTTTGTGCGGGTCGTCATACGTTTCGATGTGAATAAAAGCACATTTCTCACCATAAACTTCAAACAACGCAGAGATTATCTCTACTTGTGACCCACACATTGGGCTTACACAGAATCCCGGAGATGCAAAAATTAACACTACCGGCCTCTGCTTCTCAATCGCATCAGCCACAGTTTCTCGATACAAATCAAAATTCGGATTAAGGCCAGTCGTCAGTTCGGAGATCGGCTTATCAATCAACGTTAAATTTTTGCTCAATGGCGCTTTCATATTTGTCGCAACGGCTACGGGATCTTCTCGGGCAACTAAATTGATCGCTATTTCACGAGAGTCAAATGAGGCACGAGTAGGTACTACAATTTGCATCAGATAATCTCCGGACTGCTCTAGGGTGAGAGAACCGACGTAAATACCCAATCCAGACGCGGCACTACCCGAGAGATATCTCATTCGAACCACATCGCCCTCTCCATATTGCCCAGAACCTTTGACAGTCCTAATTCTTACATCGAGCTGAGGCAGATCTATCAGTCCATCAGGTCCATATATCAAAAATGACAGCCGCTGCGTTCCAATTGCGAGATCAGGAGTTCCTAAAATTACTCGATATTGCTCGTCCCCAGATATGAAGGCTGGATAACCATCGCCTGAAAGTTCCTTTGTAACGGATAAGATTTCGAGAGGTTTAATGTCAGTGCTAGTGGGTTCTTTATTGACCGAACCAACTTGTCCTTGAGTCCCAATTGATAAATCGTTGATTAGTGAGCAGCCTGACAAGAATACCAAAAGGATAATTCCTAGCCCCGCAAATACGCCGGCGCCCTTAACTTTATGTATCATGAAACAAATTATAAAAATTGACAATCTTTTAACCTACCAAAACTGTTAAAAATTGTAACATTTTGGAATAACTAAAAAGATGACTGATTCAACCGGGCGAATGGTGCTTGCTGCGGATATTGGTGGTACATCAATTCGAGCTGCAGTCTTATCTATTTCAGATAAGACTGTTTCTATACTCGACAGTATTAAGTTTGAGACGAAGCCGGAGCGTGGATTTCATTCCGCCATGGACGAACTCGCCCTAAACATCAATGGCATCGCTAAAAGACAACAAATCGATCTCAAAACAACGCCTTTAGGGGTAGCTTCAGCCGGACCAATTTCTATATACGAGGGTATCTACGACATGTCACCCAATTTACCGAATTGGAAAGGATTTGGAGTCAGCCAATATCTGCAAAGCAAAATTGGATCGCCCACAGTCACAGCTCATGATGGGGCAATGGCTGTTTTGGCAGAATCTCGCATTGGAACTCACAAAGATAAATTGAATATCATTTATCTAACGGTGAGCACGGGCATCGGCGCCGGACTCATGACGAACGGAAAGCTTGTTGTCGGACACAATAGTGGTGCGGGAGAAGCCGGTCATATCATAATCAACCGAGGCGGAAGATCCTGCAAAAACGGCTGCAAGGGCTGCCTAGAGGGCTCCAGCTCTGGCTCAGCGATCGCAGACATAGCACAAAAAAAGCTTCGCTACACTCCAAATAGCATCCTTAGTGAGGTTGATCAACTAATTACAGCGGCTGACGTGGTTGCCGCTGCTAAAAGGAATGATCCATTGGCCACTGAAATCATCTCTGATGTACTGAGTAATCTTTCATCGGGGCTGGCAAGTTTGCTAGCACTGTTTGATCCGGAGGCGCTAATTTTAGGTGGTGGCGTTATCGAAGGATTAGCTCCTTGGTGGACCGAACTACTGCGAAAAACTCAGGAAACAGCTCTGCCGCGATATAAAGATTCTCTACCGTTATTTCAGACAAGTCTTAGTGGAAATGCCCCAATAATCGGAGCAGCAATCTTTGCGAACGACTACAAGTAAGTCAACGGTCAGGTGAGTCGATTGACCGCAATATCGATTTCGGTACAAAGCTGAAGGCTCAACGGGCCTTCTCGCTCAGCCTCAATGCATTCGGCTAACTCCTGACGATTCTTTACACCTAATACAACGGTATCAACACCCGGCATTGCCAAAGCGTATCTATGAGCCAAACGTGCCGGAGAATCCCCTACCCTTTCAGCTATTTCCCTGAAGACTTTCGCTCTTTGAAAGTCAACCAAATCAGGGTGATCTGCAGCTAAATCACGATCAATTTTAGATGTCAACGCTCCGGCCTGGACTGCACGAATACCCATAGTACCCATAGCGGCGAGTTTTGCAGCTCCTATTAATTTTCGAGGCATCGCAGGCTCTGAATAGTGCTTCAGGCTACCAGGAGAATCTAATAAGTTTGTGATTATCTGAATAACTGATGGTGCAGGTTCGTTCCCTATCATGACGTCATTAATCACTTCAAGAAGCGCTGACGGAACTCCTATGCCAGTTATACCCCAATTTCCAATGAGGCCCTCTTCCTTAAGTTTTTGAAAAGCACCACGCACATGACTTCGGTATAAAGAAAGCGGTGTGCCCGACTCAACCTTCTTATCGATACCTTGCACGTCGTCTGGAATAATCATCCCGTGAAGAATCATTAGATCTACCTTGGATACCCGCATTCTCGTGAACGACTGTTCAAGGCTTCTATATAAATTCGAATAAATTTCAGAGGGGTCAGGTGAGCCGAGCTTACACTTAGTTGTCACATAGAGGTTTTCAGGGAATTGGCCATCAAATGCTTCACCAAAAGCGTTTTCTGCCTCCCCATTTCCATAGGAGGGAGCAAGATCAATTAATGTAATTCCTGCGGCAACAGCTGCTCCAAGTACTTCCACTGCCTCCTCTCGATTGGTCGAACCCCAGACCTGACCAATCCCGCCACCACCTAGCGAAAGTCTCGACACACCCTTCATGGAGTGTAAAAAATTTGTTTGCATTACTAAATCCTTGTTTTCCCTTCCAACAGTCGACAAAGCAGATAACATTAATCATATGACTAATCTCGGGTATCCACGGGTCAGATGGGCAAAAAAAGCTGCAGCCTACTTAGCTGAGGTGGATCCTGTCCTCAATTTACTAATTGAAAAATATGGACAATATCTCCCCAGTCCTCCAATACATGA
>TARA_B110001454_G_scaffold218743_1_pt1 | contig 10357 bp, 8 predicted proteins | sample TARA_B110001454 | Tara Oceans TARA_B110001454 (sample SAMEA4397004) | marine metagenome | biome: Polar Biome; feature: [MES] marine water layer (ENVO:01000295) within the mesopelagic zone...; material: water (ENVO:00002006), including particulate matter (ENVO:01000060) such as...... | reverse complement strand
CCTCGATAACAATTAAGACCAACTACATCTGCACCTAAATCTTCCATCATTTTACATGCGTCTTCAGGACTATGACCTTCTCTGGTCTTATCTCCCCTCGGTATTGCAAAATTAGTAACTGCAATCATTCCTGCATCTTTAATTGTTTTCAGAGCAATCTTCATTTCTTCAGTCCAGTTGATTGTTTCAGCAACTATAAAATCGACACCCGCTTCTTTTGCCCAATTAACTTGTTCTTCATACATTTTTTGACACTCGATTAACGATTGTTTATCGTTTGGATCATAAATATTGGTATTGGCAACATCTCCGCATACCATTAAATCTAAATCTTTAAATTCATTGGCAACATCTTTGGCAATTTGAAGAGCATTTTTTTGCAATGACTCAAGTAAATGCTCTTTTCCAATTATTCTTAACTTTTCTCTATGTCCATAATATGTAAATGCTTGGACTACATCAGATCCTGCCCGGATAAATTCTCTGTGTAATTGTGTAACCACTTCTGGATTCTCTAGAACTACTTCTGGAACAAAGCTTCCAGCTTGAAGATAACCTCTTCTTTCCATCGCAAACAAATAACCTTCAGCGCAAATGACTGGTCCATCGTTTAATCGTTCTATTAAATTTTTTGTCATATATTTTTAATTTAGCAGGTAAGTTCTTCATTCAAAACCTAATGCTTTCTTTCTTTGCGCTGCATAAGTTTTAATCAAATGGTCAACTATTAGCCCAATGAAGGCGACACACAGTCCAAGGATTATACCTTTACCCGCTCCTTGCCTATCAGATAGCGCCTTTAAAATATATTGTCCTAAATCTTCAGTTCCAATGAAGGCTCCAATAATTACCATAAATAATGCAAAGACAAGTGTTTGATTAACTCCAAGCATTATGTGAGGGAATGCTAAAGGAAAATCAATTTTAAGTAATCGCTGTATGTTATTAACTCCAGACATTGCTCCTGCATCGTGTAAATCTGGAGGAATACTTCGAAGTCCTTCAACAGTATAACGAGTTGCGGGAATAGTAGCGTAAACGATAACAGCAATTAATACAGACGTATCCGTTACTCCAAATAGCATCATAACAGGAATTAAATAAACAAATGATGGGAATGTTTGCAAGATATCACAAACTGATAAAATAAATTTTGAACTATAATTGTTTTGCGAACACAAAGTACCTACTGTTATTCCAATTATGCTCGAAACGATAACTCCAAAAGTTGCCATATAAGCTGTAACTAGTGCTCTATCCCACCATTCAGTTAAGGCAATGAATAACGTGAATCCTCCTACAATTAAGGCTGATCGAAGACCACCAATAATATAACCAGCCCCCATAACTAAAACAAACGTTGCAACAACTGGCATACGAAGAAAAGCGGCTCTCATAGGCTGTAATACATCAACTATTAACCAGGTATTAAATATTTTTAGCGGATAAAAGAATGTATCCCATATCCAATCAACACCTCTATTCCAAAAATCCTCATTAGATATTCCTTTATTGTGGGGAACCTCAAATAAATAATTAAAACCTTCTTTAAAATATAAAGAACCAAAGTAGGCAAGTATTGATCCAATTAATACTGTTCCAGCAAAAATCAATCCATATTTATAACGCTGAAAAAAATTAAGGTTAACAAAATAATCTGTTTGTTTGTTTGCCCACGCTAAAGACAGCCTATCTAAAAGAACAGCAATTAAACTTATACAAACACCGGCCTCTAAAGCTAATCCAATGTTAAGGCGATTTAAAGCCAATAATAAATTCCATCCTAATCCTTTAGCACCTATAAAAGATGAAATCACTGCCATAGATAAACACACCATAATGACCTGATTCACTCCAATTAAAATATTTCTTTTCGCAGTTGGAATTAATACTTTGAGCATAAGTTGAAAATCATTACATCCACTCATTTTGCCAGCTTCAATAACTTCAGGAGGTATTGCTCTCAGTCCTAACAAAGTTAATAGAATCATTGGTGGAGTAGCAACAACTATGGTTATAAGAGCTCCGGAATGATCGCCAATGCCAAACAGAACCATTGCAGGGACAAGAAATGCGTATTGGGGCATAGTTTGCATAACTAGAAGTATAGGAGACAACACTCCTTCAACTTTTTTACTTTTGTAAGCCAAAATACCTAAACTCAAACCAAGAATGAAAGAAACTGGTGCCGCTACCAGTATAAACGAAAGTGTTTGCATTGAAGGTTCCCATTGACCAAAAATGGAAATATAAATCATTGTAACAGCAGCAAATATTGCAAGACCTCTTCCAGCCAATTTATATCCTAATATTGCTGCTCCAGCTGTAATTATGGTCCAAGGAGTTCCACGAAATTCTGCCCATGGATTTGCATCAATCCAGTCCCAACTTGTAAATGTTACAACAGTCTTAACTCCACCTATGAATATTTCACGAACAAACTCAATAAAGAAAAGTAAAGTTGCTGAAATAAATCTTGTTATATGCAGCATCAATGGACGTGATTTATAGTCTCCTAAATCAGAATCCCAAAACTCTATTTTCCACCAATCATTTAATAAAAATTGTAATGAATCATTTATCCAGATAGGAAGCCATCCAAGCCAAGGTGGTAATCTCCATAAAAAATTAAAGTAAGTATAACTGATAGATATGCCAAAAAGATCGTATGTGGATTGACCATCAACTTTTATGTGTTCAGCTTGGGCCCTTATAAATTTATAACCTTCAGGTACATCTATTGCAAAAATCAAGCCAAAAAAAACTATTAACAAAAGAGTCCACTGAAATAATTTTGGATGTTTATTTATAAATTCCATAGATTATAAACTCTCATTGCTATTTCCAAAGAGAATATGAATTACTTTTGATGGTTTTACAATTCCAACAACTTGTTGATTTGAGTCAATAACGGGTACGGGCTTTTCTTGATCTAAAATTTTTTCAGCCACTGTTTCTATTATCGCATCTTTTGAAACTTGAAAATTACTTAAGTCTTTTTCATCAGTAATTGAATCCATTACCACCTCAATTTTTAGAACTTTTTCCCTTGGAACTTCTTGTGTAAATTTACGGACGTATTCTGTTGCTGGATTTAGAACAATATTTGCAGGAGTATCTAATTGTTCAATTATTCCATCTTTCATAATTGCAATTCGATCTGCAAGTTTTAGCGCTTCATCAAAATCATGGGTAACAAATAATATTGTTTTTTTTAATGAACTTTGAAGTCTTAAAAATTCATCTTGCATTTCTTTTCTAATTAATGGATCAAGAGCAGAAAAAGGCTCATCTAAAAACCATATATCTGGTTCAACTGCTAGAGATCTAGCGATCCCTACTCTTTGTTGTTGTCCACCTGATAATTCTCTTGGAAAATAATTTTCCCTTCCATCAAGGCCTACGAGCTTAACCATTTCCATTGCTTTTGAAATGCTGTCTTGAGTTTTAATACCTTTGATTTGCAACGGGAAGGCAATATTTTCTAATACAGTTTTATGAGGTAATAAGGCAAAACTTTGAAAAACCATTCCCATTTTATTTCTTCTTAATTCTATTAATTCTTTATTCTTTAAAGCTGATAAGTCCTGACCATCAATATAAATCTTACCTGCAGTAGCATCTGTGAGTCTTGATATACATCGAAGTAACGTTGATTTTCCAGATCCAGACAAACCCATTACAACCAGCATTTCTCCTTCTGAAACATCAAAAGATGCATTATTTACTCCAACAATACAGCCAGCATCTTGAAAAGTTTGGGCGTCTACATTTCCGTTTGCATCTTCAAGCATTTTTTTAGAATTTGCTCCAAAAATTTTATAAACAGATTCACATTTAATTACTGATTTTAATGAAGTCATAAATTTATCTTAATAGCCTATCCGAAAATATTAAAAAAATCCCTTTTATTTTAAAAGTGTTCTAATAATTTTTTATAAAATATACTCTAGTGTCCATACCAGTATTTAAAAAACTTTTGGCTTGCCCTACAACTGTAATTGTATCGGTTGTGCCAACCACAGCTTCTAGTATATACTCAACCATACATACATTTGAAGAGCTATCCCATTTTACTGAAGATTTTTCGATATTATTTCCATTATCTTTATACAATTTTTGTGCATTTATATCTGTAATATGTGCTCCCATTACAGAACGTTGGGAAACTATTTTGGTGTTTTTGCAAACTGTTTCATATTCGATTGGTGTTAATTGATAACTATCTTTACTTGCATAAAAATTTAATTTACCGCTAGGAAGTGAAGAAATAAATTCATTATAATTTTCTGCAGATATAGCATTCGCTATATCGATATCACTCTTTTCAATTTTTACACTCTTACTAATTAAAAAATTATTGAAAATAATAAATATAAAAATTATTGCAAAAATTAAACCACTAAGACCTAATAAATTTCTAACACCTTCTGGTGTTTCTTTGTATTTTTTTAAAATATTTTCTACAGCCATTTCCCTTCTAATTAGGTTCAACTAATTCCCCTTCTTTCCAAATACCCTTCATAATTGCTCCATCAGCATTAGTTCTGGTACCCTGTCCATGCCTATTGCTGTCAAGAAATTCTCCCACATATATATCTCCATTTGCCCAAGTAAAAGTTCCTTGACCATTCAAATTATGATTGAACCACTCACCTATGTATTTAGCTCCATCTGGAAAAATTAAAGTACCTTGTCCTTGCCATTTACTAGCAAAAAATTCTCCTGTGTATATGTATCCGTTTGGCCAAGTTTCTTTACCTTGCCCATGTTTTAAACCATCAAGCCAATCGCCTGTATATACGGTTTGATCTGTATAAGTCCAAGTTCCGATACCATTGTCGCAATCTCCTTCACATCCAGTTTTACGAGCAAAAGAAGAATTGCAAACGATTACACTTAAAAAAATAAATAGAAATAATCTTTTCATAATTTTCTAGATACTAAAAAAAAATCTCCCCTAGTTTGAAACAAGGGGAGATTCTAATTTAGAAATCTATGTTGTAAAAGAATTAATTAAAATCCTTGCCACACAGATTCGTTAGCAGCCAACCATGCTTTTGCAGCATCTTCATGTGACATCCCATCAACGTCAACTAAAGCTGCCATTGCACCTATATGACCTGTTGTAAAAGACATATTTTTGAAAATAGCCGCTGCAGCTGGATGAGTAGTTGGAAAATTCTCATTTACTGCTTTTTTCAGGTAGCCATCTGGTGAACCACATGCTCCATCTCCACCATCTTCTGGTCTGCAACCAGCATAGAATGGAGGGAAATCAATAAATGTGAATCCAGCACCATCTGTAAAGTTTGGTGTCCAGTTAAAGATAATTGTTCCTCTACCTTCTTTTTTAGCCGAGTCTAGTTCAGCCCATAATGCATCAGCACTACCAGCAAACTTAACAGTCCATAAATCACCTAAGCCAAGCGCTTCAAGACGCTGAGGGATTAAATCTTGGTGCCATGTTTGAGGACCTTCTAACCAACGGCCTTTGCCACCTGAGTCTGGCGTTACAAAATTTGCAGCGCAGTCAGGATTTTTTAAAGCTGTCCAATCAGGTAAACCTGGGCATAATTCAGCTACCCAGTTTGGATAGCCCATATCTTCTAGAGTTCTAGCGTCATGGTCACCCCAATCAAGCAAGCCCCCTGCATCACGTGCAGCATTAAATGATGAACCAAAAGCAGATTCCCACACTTCGTGTGATATATCTACATCGCCTTGGCGGATTGATTCGTATACCGCTTGAGAGTCAGCTGGTACGTATTCTACATTGTCACCAATACTTTCAAAAATTCCACCTATCACATAGGCCATTACAACTTGACTTGACCAGTTGTGTACCGGAATTTTAATTGGCTTTTTACTATCTGCGGCATAGACGCTTGTTGAAAAGCTTAGGGCAACAAGCACAAATACTGCAGCTAGAGTTTTTAAAGTTTTTAACATCTTTGCCTCCTTCGAAGGTTGTTAATTAAATTTAATTATTACTAAAAATTCTATTGATGCTATAGGTACGAGTCAATTAAGATCGTAAAAACTTATCTAAATGTGCTGTTAGATTTAATCACTAGATACTACATGTAGTAATAATTATATATTAAATGTATACATATTACGCATAAGCAAAGTTAAAGTTAATGGATTGATTTTTTACAGTTTTATAAATTAGAATAAGAAAATTTTATAGGAGATAACTAATGAGTAGAGTAGCAATTATAGGTTCGGGCCCATGCGGATTGTCGATAATGAGAGCTTTCCAACAAGCAGAGGCTAAAGGAGAAGAAATTCCTGAAATAGTTTGCTTTGATAAACAAGATGATTGGGGAGGATTGTGGAACTATAGTTGGAGGACAGGGTCTGATCAGTATGGAGATCCAATTCCTAACAGTATGTATCGCTATCTTTGGTCAAATGGACCTAAAGAATGTTTAGAGTTTGCTGACTATTCTTTTGATGAACATTTTGGTCAACCAATACCATCTTTTCCACCTCGTGAAGTTTTATATAATTATATTTTAGGTCGTGCAAAAAATGCTGGTATAAAAAAATATATTAGATTTAGTATGGCAGTAACAGATGTAACTTACAATGGATCTCAATTTGAAATTACTTCTCTTAACAAAAAAGATGGAAGCATTTCAAAAGAAAATTTTGATTATATGGTTGTAGCTTCTGGGCACTTTTCTGTTCCCTACATTCCAGAATATGAAGGTATGCAGTCTTTTCCGGGTAGAATTATGCATTCCCATGACTTTAGAGACGCAGAAGAATTTAGAGGGAAAGATGTAATAATATTAGGAAGCAGTTATTCTGCTGAGGATGTATCTTTGCAATGTTATAAGTATGGGGCAAAATCAGTAACAATTGGCTATAGAAATAATCCTATGGGTTTTAAATGGCCAGAAAGAATGAAAGAAGTTCATTACTTAGATAAATTAGAAGGAAATAAAGCTACATTTAAAGATGGCCATACGCAAAATGTAGACGCCGTGATTCTATGTAGTGGATACCTTCATCATTTTCCATTCTTAGAAGATAGTTTAAAACTAAAAACAGGTAATAGATTGTACCCACCTAATCTTTATAAAGGTGTAGTTTGGCAAGATAATCACAAACTTATGTATCTTGGTATGCAGGACCAATTTCATACATTTAATATGTTTGACTGCCAAGCTTGGTATGCAAGAGATGTGATAATGGGAAAGATTCAAATGCCAAATGATGAGGAAATTAAAAAAGATATCAACGAATGGACCGCTAAAGAAGAAAAGCTAGAGGATCCTATTCAGATGATAGATTTCCAAACTGAATATACTAAAGATTTACATACAGCAACTGATTATCCTGAAATAGATTTTGAATTAATTCGAACTCATTTCAAAGATTGGGAACATTATAAAGTCGAAGATATTATGACTTATCGTGATCGTTCTTTTTCTTCACCTGTTACTGGAACTGTAGGTCCATTACATCATACGCCATGGTCAGAAGCTATGGATGATTCTATGGAAACATTTATGAAGTCAAAATAGTTTGATTACTTTTCAGTATAAGCATATTTTCCTCGGTGAGTTACAACAGTAGTGCAGCCTGAGACGGTAGTGCTATAATGAAATGAACCAGATGAGAGTTGAACGAAATCTCCTTTCTTATAGGTATATCCATCAGGATCTGTTAAATCTCCTTCTAAAATAAAAAACTCTTCTGGACCTTCATGTAAATGAGCTTTGGATTTAGTGCCAGGATCCATTTTGTAAAGATATGAGCCTTCTCCAGTTTCATCATCATAACTTAAATTGTACCACCAAATATTACCACTCTGACCAACAGATTCTTCTTCTATTAATTCCCACTCTAGAGTTTCAATATTAGCAACTTTCCTGCAATCAGATAATGTAGACATTATTTATTTTCTTAAGCTTTAACTCTGCTTTTAGTGGGATCATAGAAAGGGAATGGTACAATTTTTGCTTTAATTCTTTTTTGATGTCCATCAAGCTTGCCAATTTCAACTTCTGTTCCTTCTTCAGATGAGTGAATATCAATTCTGCATAATGCTATATTTTTATTTAAAATAGGTGAGATCATTCCACTTGTAACAACTCCTACCTGCCCTCTTCCTATATGGACACAATCTCCATTGCCACACTTATCATTGCCTTCAATCTCCAGACCTACAAGCTTTCGGTGAGGGCTCTCTTTTCTTTTTATTAAAGCATCTCTTCCAATAAAGTTTGCATCTTTTGACTTCAAAGGGACAGTAAAAGATATACCTGCTTCAAATGGATCTGTTTCATCGCTAAACTCATTCCCCCCAAGAATAAGGCCAGCTTCAATTCTTAGCATATCTAATGCACCAAATCCCATTGGAGCTATATCAAACTCCTTACCTGCCTCCCAAATAGCGTCCCAAACTTTAGGTGCATCTTTTGGATGACAATAAACTTCGTACCCTAGCTCTCCTGTGTAACCTGTACGTGATAACATTACTGGAATGCCAAGATGGTCATTTAAGCGGCTAATTGAAAAATGAAACCATTTTAAATCTTCAATGCCTGGACTTGCAGGCGTTGTCCACATAATTTTAGATAATACTTTTCGACTGTTGGGGCCTTGTACAGAAATATTATGAAGTTGATCAGTTGATGATTTAACAGAAGCATTCAAATCTAATTTTTTCGCTAAATCTCTTATCCATTCTCCAGAATAATCATTGCCACATATCCATCTAAAATTTGCATCTCCTAGTTTAAATAAAGTTCCATCATCAATCATTGTTCCATTTTCATAACACATAGCAGTATAAACAACTTGGCCAATTGCTAATTTTTTAACATTTCTTGTCAACGCTGTGTTCATTAACTCTTCTGCATCAGGGCCTATAATTTCATATTTTTTTAAAGATGATAAATCCATCATCACGACATTATTTCTGCAGGCATCATATTCAGCTACAGTTCCATAATTATCATATTTATTAGGAATCCAAATACCAGCAAACTCTACATAGTCATTGGTTAACTTCGATGTGCACTGATGAAACCCTGTTTGCTTTGTCAAGGAGACGTCTGAATCTGTATTTTTACGATACCCCATAGCCTTACTGAAAAAATTCTCTTTAGAATAAATTCTAACGCAAATATCTGTTGGATTCCAGTCATTTGCAGGATCAATATCACAAGGACAGGCTGAGGATGCGCATACTAAATTTTTCTGAGCTTGAAACAAAACATAGTTTCCAGGACTTGACCAAGGTATATCAAAAAAAAGAACATTGTTTGCGTCTAATGCTGTGTTAAAAAATAAGTTAATGGCCTGCCATGCTCTTCTCTCTTCAATTCCAAATGGTTTTAATGTTTCATTAAAATTATCAGAGCAATTGACATGTCCAAAATAACCAACATCTTCATAATATTTAGAGCTGCATGCGTTTCCAAATGTATCGTGACGACCACATGTATCTTGTATTACTTCAATTAATGCATCTTGATCTCTATCAAAATATTTAGCAAATAAACCTGGCATTGCATAATTTAGTCCAATAATACTTCGTGTTGCAATTGGGTCAATATTCAGTTCCTTTCCTTTTTGTAGTTTACCGGCATCAAAAACTTGAAAGTCTGAACATTGCCTTCCATAAAGATCTATTACTTGTATAAAATCTCCAGCTTCAACTTCATAAGAAATAGCTGTACTATTTCCTATAATAAATTCTTCTTTCATATCAGCTAATGGTGGAGGTAAAAAATAATTAGCTTTATTATTTGTTTTATTTTTTCGCTTTACCTTAATCTCTAAATCTGTAGCAGGATTCTGTTGATCAACAGACATATCATCTCCTGGTGAGGATATAATTATTAGGCCATCTTCTTGACACAACAGCTCACTGCATTCGCCAGCTTTTGTTTTAGAATCAAAAAGATTAATAGAAATAGAATTATGAAAATTAATATTCTTTTTTTTTAATTTGTTTAAAAGAAACTTATTATCAGGACTGTGCGATAATACATTTTTAGTGAAAGAAGCATCTCCATTACTCTTGGAACTTACAACTTCGGGGGAGCATTGACCATCTGAATTAAAAACAACAACTTCCGCTAATTGGCCACCCTCAATATTGTTGATTGTAACAATATCTCCTTTAAACAATTCAAAACCTGTGAGTCCTTGAGCTTTTGCTATGTATCTTTCCACATCAGATGGGAGGCCCATTATGCCGGCGCTATAAGGTCTGGTCTTTCTAATGTCAAAATTACTTAAATCTAAATCCATAGTTAACTTACTTTGTAATCTCACAAATTTTACTGTGTATTAGTATAGAATTTATACCTATTTTAGTGATTACGACAAT
>TARA_B110001454_G_scaffold30368_1_pt1 | contig 10367 bp, 6 predicted proteins | sample TARA_B110001454 | Tara Oceans TARA_B110001454 (sample SAMEA4397004) | marine metagenome | biome: Polar Biome; feature: [MES] marine water layer (ENVO:01000295) within the mesopelagic zone...; material: water (ENVO:00002006), including particulate matter (ENVO:01000060) such as...... | reverse complement strand
GAGCCGCTGTGGGTATGATGGAAATATCGAGTTTTGCCAAGTATACAATCCGGGGATCGGGTGCTTCTGATTGGTTGGACCGCCTACTGACCTGCAGACTGCCCGCGGAAGGCCGGATGACGCTTGCACCGATGTTGAATTACGCCGGTAAGCTGATTGGCGATTTTAGTCTGGCGAATCTGGGCGATGGCGAGTATTTCATAGCCGGTTCTGGTCTTGCCGAGAACTATCATATGCGTTGGTTTACGCAGAACCTACCTGAAGATGGCAGCGTCGAGATCATTGCGCGCGGGGCTGGACTGGTCGGCCTATCTATCGCGGGTCCAAAATCTCGAGAACTTCTCCAGAGACTCGTGGACGAAGATGTCGGCAACCAAGGGTTTCGTTTTTTGGATATCCGCAAGCTCGACGTAGGTATGGCGCCTTGTCTAGTGGGTCGGGTCAGTTTCACCGGGGACCTGGGCTACGAGATATGGATGAAACCTGAATTCCAGCGTTATGTTTTCGATCTTATCCAAAGCCAGGGGGGGGATTTGGGTCTCCGCTTATTTGGTTCCCGGGCGCTGAATTCTTTACGAATCGAGAAAAACTTTGGTTCGTGGGCAAGGGAATACCGTCCCGTTTATGGCCCTTATGAGGCGGGTATGGGGCGATTTGTAGCTCTAAAGAAGGAAGCCGACTTTATCGGCAAAGCAGCAGCTGCAACCGAAAAAGAGAGCGGCGGCAAGTTACGGTTACGAGTGTTTGTCGTCGAGGCTAAAGATGCTGACGCCATTGGTGATGAACCGATCCGCTACGAGGGTGAGGTAAAAGGGTGGGTCACATCTGGAGGTTACGCACACGCATCGAGGGTATCGGTTGCGATGGGCTACGTAGCCAAAGAAATTGCTGATAAACAATATGGATGGTCAATCGATATATTGGGCGAAACCCTGCCTGCAACACCACAGACTGAGCCACTTTTTGATCCTTCAGCTGAACGTATGCGGGGTTAAGCGCTATTTGCATTTGCTATTAGTCTTGCCTTAAAGGTAGATGGCGTAGAGGATTAGAATGACACTCAGTCGAAAAATTGACCCGGCCGTGTGGTACCACGCTGACTGGGAGCAGTGTGACGACTGGATTATTGAGCTGACTGATAAGGAAATCCAGGAACTAAAGGATGCCGTCAGTCGCAGCCAGGCGGTACCCATCCCGAAGTTGCGTGTTGGTTCTTTCACTTTGCCAGCGTTCGCTTCGCGTATTCGAAAATTGCGGACCGAACTTATCTATGGGCGTGGATTTGCCGTGATACGTGGACTGCCGGTCCACGAATGGGATCGTGAATCTTCAGCTCGCGCCTATTATGGAATCGGCTGTCATCTGGGCGTGCCCGTTTCACAGAATGCACAGGGTCATCTGCTCGGCCATGTTTATGATCTTGATCTCGATCCGTTGGATCCGCTGAACCGGGTTTATCAAACCAACTATCGACAACTCTTTCACACCGATTCCACTGATATTGTTGGTCTGTTGTGTCTGCAACCTGCGCGTATAGGTGGTCTGAGTTCGATATGTTCATCATCGACGATTTATCATGAAATTGCCGAGCGCCGACCAGATCTGCTGAAAGTTCTCTGCCGACGGTTTCATATAGATCGCAAAGGCGAGACCCCCGAAGGCGAGAATGAAACCTATGAGATGGCTGTGTTTTACCCGGGCGAGGAGCGGGTCACCTGTATTTACGCACGTGACTTTATTGACGCGGCACAACGTCATTCACACATACCACCATTGACTACAGAGCAGGTGGACGCTTTGAATTTTATGGATGAACTGGCATCAAGTGACGACTTGCGTCTGGATATTGATTTTCTACCAGGCGACATGCAATTTCTGCACAATCATCAGATACTGCATGCCCGGACCAGCTACGAAGACTGGCCCGAACCGGAACGAAGGAGACATCTTCTAAGGCTCTGGCTGTCAGTCGCAGATGGTCGTTCGTTGCCTGTTGATTTTGAAGCACGTTACGGAAAGATCGAGCCGGGACAACCCCGTGGTGGCATTAGGGTGCCTGGTGCAACGCTGCAGGCGCCTCTGGAGCCTTGACCAAACGACGCTCGTTTTACCGACCGATCGCGTAGGTATCCCGGCGCGGGTCAGCACCCGCACGAATTAGGCCGGCATCTGTATCCACGGTGATGGCACCCATAACCCCCATGTACATTGGATCCCAGTCTTCGGTGAGCACGACGTCGTGGCCAAGCTGTTTGAGTTGTTCAATCAACTCTGGGTTCAAACGACTTTCGAGGTTAAGTCGGCCGGGCAGGTATTCGTGCGGCCAGAACGAATTTGGAAAATTCCATGTGGCAAATCGAGGTTGTTCGACGGCGACCTGTGGAGCCATACCAAATTCGACGATATTAAGAAAAACTTGCACCATAGCCTGACACTGAGCATCCCCACCCGGGCAGCCAAAGGGCATGAAGAGCTTTCCGTCTTTCAGTGCAATGGCTGGATTAGGCGTCAGTCGGGGTCGTTTCCAGGGCTCTATGCTTGAAGCGTGAGCAGGGTCGAGCCAGCTTTGATACCCCCTGCAGGAGAGACTGAAACCAAGTTCGGGGATAATCGGGTTGGGTGTGTTCTGATCACTGGGCGTTGCTGAAAACGCGTTGCCCCATCTATCGACGGTACAGGTATAGCTGGTGTCGGTCTTTGCCCCGGAGTTGGGTTGTCCAGCGTATGGAGATAGAGCCGGGTAGTGGGGTTCAATTTCAGTTTTACCCGGCGGGGGCATCTCGCCAAAAGCTTTGGCAGGATTGATTTCTGCTCGACGGGTTTGGGTATAGGCTAAAGACAGCAGCGTCGATATCGGCACATCGACAAAGTCTGGATCGCCGAGATAATGTTCTCGATCAGAAAAGGCCAGGTTTAGCGCTTCGGAGATGAGATGTATGTACGAACTGGTGTTGTGGCCCACATCTTTGAGATTGTCGTTGGCCAGCATCTGAAGTACTTGTGCGACGACAGGCCCCTGACACCATGGTCCGCAGGTATAAATTGAGTAATTTTTAAATTGCCCGCTCACAGGTGCTTCGTGGCCGACTGAAAAATCACGCAGGTCCTCGTAGCGAAGCAGGCCGCCTTCGGATTCGCTAAAAGCGGCAATTTCGCGAGCTAGCTCGCCCTTATAAAAGTAATCTCGTGCTGCCCGTATTGCGGCCGAACGTCCGCAGTCTCTGGCGCGATGCTCAATATTAATTAGACGTTTAAACGTATCGGCCAGTGCAGACTGTACGATCCGGTCACCTGTCTGTGGTAGGCGGCCTTCTGGCCTGAAAATCTTGCCATTGGTTTCCCATATAGGACCTGTGGTGAATTGATTCACTATCTCGTTTCGGACTACCTCCGAAATTGGGAAACCCTCCTCAGCCAATTCCAGTGCGGGAGTAATTACTTGTTCTAGGCTGAGTGTGCCGTATCTTTCAAGCGCGGTGAGCCAGGCGTCAGGCGCCGACGGCACCACGGCTCGTAGAATACCTAAGGGCAGGTCGCCGTCGTGTTCTTGGTTGAAGTAATCGATTGATGCGGCGCGCGGCCAGCGACCCAGGCCGCTGATGGTCACGACGGAATTGGTTTCTGCAAGATAGATCATGATGGGCGCAACACCGCCAAAATTGGTGTTTTCAGGTAAGACTACGTTGATCGCGATACCGGCTGCGACACCGGCATCGATCGCATTTCCTCCTTCTTCAAGAACACGGTAGCCCGCGGCTGCGGCCAGATTGTGACCGGCGCAGACCATGTGCGTGGTGCCCATAATTGTAGGTCGGTGGGGTCGATAATCGGTCATTGGGTTTATCCAAAGGGTTTAGGGCGATGTGGGGATATTACCGTACATTTAGTCGTAGATATTGCGTTCTGGAAAAACACAATAGTTTGAGTGAACGATCTTTATGGGAATCTTCCCATACCTCGATTTGACATGCTAAAGTGGCGGTTATGGGAAGAGCTCTCGTCTTTTCCCTATCAGACAATGAACTGTCTGAGCATTTTGAAATAGGTTCAAGTGCAAACTGCAAGATGAGGAGAAAATTATGGATCGTCGAAAATTTATAAAGACGGCTAGTGTAGCGGGCACAGCAGCAGCTGCCGCAACCGTTGCCGCTCCAGCCATTGCTGCAGCGCCAAGGGAAATGACCATCGTTTCGAGTTGGCCCCGGGATTTTCCCGGCCTTGGCATCAGTGCCCAGCGGCTGGCGGCACGAATCACAGAGGTGAGTGAGGGGCGGATTAACACCACCTATTTTGCCTCCGGTGAAAGGGTGGGTGGTTTTGATGTGTTTGATGAAGTCGCATCAGGCAACTCCCAGGCATTTATCTCGGCTGCTTACTATTGGAAAGGCAAGCATCCTGCGTTTGCTTACTTTTGTTCTGTGCCCTTTGGCATGACGACGATTGAGTGGAACGCGTGGATCAAGTTTAAGGGTGGCCAGGAGCTTTGGGACGAACTCAATAGCGATTACGGTCTGAAGTCGTTACCCGCCGGTGCAACAGGCACCCAGATGGGTGGTTGGTTCAATAAGGAAATCAATTCGACCGATGATCTCAAAGGTCTGAAGATGCGTATTCCGGGCCTGGGTGGTGATGTGATGGCGTTGCTTGGGGCGTCACCAGTGTCCTTACCTGGCGGTCAGATTTATGAGAATTTGGTGTCTGGTGCTATCGACGCAACCGAGTGGGTGGGTCCGTACAATGATTACTTCATGAAGTTTTATGAAGCAGCCAAGTACTACTACTATCCTGGTTTTCATGAGCCAGGCGGCGGCGTTGAAATGTGCTTTAACAAATCATGGTGGGGCTCTCTCTCTGATTGGGAACGCGCTGTCATTAGCGTGTGCTGTAACGAAGAGCATGCGGCGCAATACGAGGAGTGCCAGGCCAACAATGGTGCCTACCTAATCAAACTGGTAGAAGAGCACGGTGTTGAGCTGAGAGAGTTTGGCGAAGACATCTACGAAGGTTTTGGTGAGGCTTCTGCGGAAATGTACGAAGGTGTGCGTGACCACAGCCCGCTGGCCAAGAAAATCAATGACCATTTTCAAGCGACGCTTCGTGAGCTTGGTGGTTGGCAGGCCAAAGCTGAAGCGGCATACGCTCCGTTACGTAATCGTGTTCTTGGAATCGGGTAACTGATTTCGGAATAACCAAATCTGTTCGGGACGGGGCGCAGGCCCCGTCCCTTCTTTCTGCCTGGTGTTATGGCTGTAGCCCAAGAATCAACTGCAAGCGTCAGTGACGTGGCTACCTTCTGGGTTCGTGCATTCAGTTGGTCCATGATCGCTGTTCTAGCCGTATTTCTTGCCAGTAACTATCTGGTGACGACGCGGGATTGGCCTGGTATTGCGAGTATCTTTTTTCAAGAAAACGCTGGGTCTTTGGCCTGGATTCAGCTCGCGGCTTACTTTGCCGGTTTTACGGCCGCGGCGATCTATGTGTTGTCTAGCCGAGCGCAGACCTTGCGGGCAGATAGCGCGCTTATCTCGGATGCCAATATTTTCCTGATTCGAGCATTCTTCTGGGCCGTGCTATTAATTGGCCTGGTTGACATGATGGTTTCATTTCTACGTGTTGAAGGGTTACTGGTTGGGGTAGTTGGTGAAGAGATGACCAAAAAACTAGGTCGACCGCAATTTCGTGGCACTTATTTGCATATGCCGCTGATCGGTGCCGGTCTGGTGATAGCAGCGTTCACCCGTACCCTGGGCTTTATCTGGTTGACGCTACTCATCGTGGTGGCGGAACTTGCCATAGTAATTACACGATTTGTTTTTTCCTACGAACAGGCTTTCATGGGTGATCTCGTGCGCTTCTGGTACGGTGCGTTGTTCCTGTTCGCAAGCGCTTATACCCTGCTGGAAGAGGGTCACGTTCGGGTCGATGTCTTTTATACGAATTTCACGTCAAAGAAAAAAGGACTCGTCAATGTGTTCGGCTCCATTCTTCTCGGGTTATCGTTTTCTTGGACCATTATTTTGATTGGAATGGGAAGTAAGTCAGCGATGATTAACATGCCTATCGCAAATTTCGAAGTCTCTCAGTCCGGATATGGCTTGTATGTGAAGTACCTATTGGCAGCTTTTCTCGCCGTTTTTGCCATTACGATGGTGATTCAGTTTGTTAGTTATTTCCTCGCTGCTGTGGCTGATTACCGGGGGGAACCTGGCAAACGACAGCCCGAAGCGGCACCCACGCACTAGGTCGGCCGAACGTCTGTGGAACTCATCTTTCTCGCTTTATTGATTGTCTTGATGGCCTGGGCACTGGGTTCGGGATTCCCAGTGGCTTTCGCGTTGCCCGGATCGGCGATTATTACAATTATATTGGCGGGGGTGTTTGGTTACTTTTTCGCGGGCGACGCCGGCGCGTATTTTGCTCAAGGCGGCCCGCGGGAATGGCTGACCTCCGGCGTGACCAATCTTCGTGGGGTGTACTGGGAGGTTGAACGTGACACGCTGATTGCAATCCCACTCTTCATTTTTATGGGCATCATGCTGCAACGATCCCGAATCGCCGAAGATCTGCTGGTGACGATGGCACAGTTGTTTGGTCCAGTCCCTGGGGGTCTTGGAATTTCGGTCGTATTTGTCGGCGCGTTGCTGGCAGCGACGACGGGCATTGTGGGTGCAACAGTGGTGGCGATGGGGCTCATCTCGCTACCGGCTATGCTGAACAATAACTATTCCAGGCCGCTGGCGACAGGCACCATTGCCGCATCGGGCACCCTGGGACAGATCATTCCCCCGTCAATCGTTTTGATCATACTTGCCGATCAACTGGCAAGTGCTACGGATCAGGCGGGCACTGGTCGCAAGTCGATGTTCAAGGAGGCGACTGGCGAGCTATCGATGCCTTCGGAATTCGGTGTGGCGTCGACCAGCGCCGGGGAGATGTTTTTGGGTGCGTTCGTGCCAGGTTTGGTACTGGTGGCGTTATACATGGTGTTTATTCTCGTCTGGGCACAGTTGCGACCAAAATCAGCCCCTGCGGTCCGATATGACGGTGCGTTTGATTTCCAGTTTTTCATCAAAGTGGTTCTGATTTTAGTGCCTCCTTTGGGGCTCATTTTCCTGGTACTGGGGTCCATCATTTCCGGTATAGCAACGGTCAATCAGGCTGGAGCGATAGGCGCTACAGGCGCACTGTTCATGGCGGGCTACCGGCTCAAAGCGGGGCAGAAAGGAGCGTACTGGCCCGCAATTTTGGGTTTGGTCTCGTTATTGGTGATTTTTGTTCTGCTAGCTAATTTCGAAATTAACGTCAAGAATATCCGCGACACTCAGGACGTTCAGATTATTACGTTGGCCGCCGTCGCGACCGCTGGCTTGCTCTGTGCACTGTTTTGGAGTGCTTGGCGCGCCTACAGGATCGATAACACTCTGCAGGGTGTGATGGTTGAGACGGCCAAGACGACGTCACTGGTGTTCATAATTTTGCTGGGTGCTGCGATGCTGACCGCTGCGTTCAGGGCGTTCGGTGGAGAAGATCTGGTACGCGATTTTCTGAACGGTATGCCCGGTGGGTTCTGGGCCAAGTTCATCATCGTGATGGCCGTGATTTTTATTCTTGGATTTTTTCTGGATTTCATCGAGATTGCGGTGGTAGTTGTGCCGATTATCGCCCCTATTCTATTGACAGATCCGTCTGCCAATGTCACTGCCGTGTGGCTGGGCGTAATGATCGGACTGAACGTGCAAACGTCGTTTCTGACACCCCCATTCGGCTTTGCCTTGTTCTATTTGCGAGGTGTTGCGCCACCGATTGTTAAGACAATTGAAATGTACAAGGGTGTGATCGCTTTTATTCTGTTGCAGTTGGTCGCTATAGGCATTGTTGCTGCAAACCCCAGCTTAGTGAATTATTTACCGAACAGAGTGTCCATGACCTCTCCCACTGCGCCGCCTCCACGCAACCCGAAACTGCAGTACTGTATCGAAGAGTATGTCAACGAAGAATTTGTCCGCAATGGCGCGACCATTCATCAGGCAGTCGAGACAGCACGTAATCTTGATATGAGCTATCTGCCTAAGAAACTATCAGGTGCTGTTGATCAGAGTTTTGAACACGCTGCCAACGCAGCTTCTTTTCTTACTGAAGCCCGTCGAGCAGAGGCAAGAGTTAACGATGGTGCGACGTTGTACCGCCCCGTACAGCGCAAGGTTCGTAGGATCGAAATTAAGGTCAGAGAGCTTGGCGAGGAACTCCATAAGTTGAATGTTGTCAAAACCCGACTTGACCCGAATGAAGATGCCGATACGAAAGCCAAAATGGAGATACAGATGTCGGCCCTCGAGAGGGAACAACAACAATTGACAGCTGAGATACCAGCAGATTGGGATCAAGTCTATAAAGAGTTTTCTGTGCTGACCAAAGCAGAACTAACGGCCCGCAAAAAGTATCGTCGCACGGTCGACAATGCCTATGGGTCGGTGAAAGATCTAATCGAACTGCTTGGAGCAACAGATGATTTCAACAAGCTTGAACGAGAGTTGACTGATCTGCACAATCAAGTAGTAGATGGTGCTAGCCCAGAGGATATGATTGATCCACTCAAATTACTCGCAAGGCAATTTGGGTCGATCAAAGGTGCCAGCAAAATCAAGTCGCAGATTAGCAAAGCAAGGCGCGCGTTAAGCAAGAAAACACCGAAAATAGAGAAAGTGATCTCTCATCTAGACAAAGCAACCATGATGTACGATCAGCAACGTATCTGGCGAGAACGAGCGATAACCGAACTGTTGCCAGGCATCAAAGCTTATGAACAGGCGATCCGCGGCACCATCGGCTTGCGTTTACAGAAAAGACTGGCTAAGACCGAAGCATTGTATGTTGCTGCCTGCAACTCTGGTCACCGCGATATCTCGCTTCATTTCTAGACCATGACGTCGGGTCGAATGGCTCTTGTGCGCGGGCTTAGGGTGAGTCTGTTTTTCACCATATTTATACACCGAATGTTAGTAAGACAAGTTTTGTAATTGCCGTGTAATTACGACTCTGCCCTGTAATTTATCGTTCAGCCCACAATGTGAATAACAATCATCAGAAAGCTAAACCATCGGTTGGCTTTATAGGATTGGGAGTTATGGGGCATCGCATGCTTGCTAACATGACTGCCCACGGTGGATTTAATATCGCTAGAGCCTGGGATCCGGACCACCAGGTGTGCGAGTTGGTTAAGCAGAACTATCCGGAAATAAAAATATCCGAAACGGCTGAAGACCTAGTTTCGGATAGAGAGATTGAGGTCGTCTATATCGCCAGTCCACCCGCATCTCACCATACCCACGCATTGTCAGCTGCTGCAGCTGGTAAGGCAATTTACTGCGAAAAGCCGCTAGGTGTGAATATTGCTTCCAGCAATGAGATGGTTGACGCTGTCAAGAGTGCTGGGGTATTAAACGTTGTGAATTTTCCGTTTGCAGATTCACAACCTATAAACTTAATTGAATCGAAACTAGCAGATGGCGTAGTGGGTGACGTTACGCGTGTTGATCTTCGGCTACATTTCTCAAGTTGGCCCAGAGACTGGCAGGACACAGCTCGCTGGTTGACACTTCGTGAGCAGGGCGGATTTATTAGGGAGGTTGTATCGCATTATGTCTATCTGCTTGAAAGGTTATTTGGTCCAGCAACGGTTGTCGACGCAAACGTAAATTATCCGGATGATCCATCGCTGTGTGAGACCCATTTCCTTGCTAGCCTGGAGTGCGGCGGCCGACATGTGGCCTTGGCAGGTGGCGCGGGAGGGATCGGCCCTGACATTGTTGAGTTTACGATTTGGGGTGAAAAAACCTCGTACTGTCTCTGGGACTGGAACAAGTTGAAGTCGACTACTGGCAGTAGTTGGCAAGATGAGTTGAATGAGTTAACCGATCCTCGACAGGATGGCTACCATCGAATGTTAGATAATTTTCGTAATGCGTTGGAGGGTAGGGTACACACCATGCCATCGTTTCGAACAGCATTGTCGGTGCAGACCGTCATTGAATCGATCCTCGGTCGGTAGGTCATGTCAATCGGCCTCTCTTAATGATCGAATAGCTTATAGGTGCCAACTTTTCAGTCTGACCAGAGTAAACTTATACTTAGGATAGCTTCGATGCGCTAGTAATGAGATAGGCAGTTCTGGAGAAAGTGTTGAGGCGTCGGTGGACTAACAGATAAGGATCTACATAATGACATCAGCGACTCCAATTGAATCTTCCGTTAGGACAGCTACGGAGTCCATAGTGAGTCAAGCTCGGGTTGATCTTTCTGCCGCACTGCGGTGGGCTGCACGCCTAGGGTTATCAGAGGGTGTGGATAATCATTTTTCGATGACTGTG
>TARA_B110001454_G_scaffold104840_1_pt1 | contig 10424 bp, 9 predicted proteins | sample TARA_B110001454 | Tara Oceans TARA_B110001454 (sample SAMEA4397004) | marine metagenome | biome: Polar Biome; feature: [MES] marine water layer (ENVO:01000295) within the mesopelagic zone...; material: water (ENVO:00002006), including particulate matter (ENVO:01000060) such as...... | reverse complement strand
TAAGTTTTAAGTGATATTTTTCAATAAGATCTTGAAGTTCTTTGCTTTGAAAATCACCAACAGTCAAGCATTGACGCACTTTCTTCTCATTTACTAATTTGATGATAATTGGTTTAAAACCATTCGAACTAAGTCATCAGCAAGCGTCTCAGATAACATCTCTTCCTCATGAGATTTACCAAGAACTAATTCCTCATTAAATGTATAACTCCTGGTTAATACAAGCTCACGCGGGGTAATTGAAATTTTTCCGTATTCTTCCAAGCCAAAAACAATTCTATAAAAAATCTCATACTCAGTGGCGATATTTCTAGCAGAAACGGATAACACACGTCTGCCCGTTTCATCCTCAAAAATTTTTAATATCGCCGAAGCATCAGTCCTTGATTTAGCTATCTCAATATCTTTAAAAGCTAACTCTTTTTTAAGTCTATGAAAGAAAATACTCCGATTATTATTTGTTTCTATGTAAGTCTCTTGCATACTCTCGGGTAATTTCGCAGACTCTCGTAATTGAAATCCACAAGAATTAAGGTTCAATAGAACTATAAATAAGAGAATATTTCTATACAACCACATTAACCAATTTTCCCTTTATATAAATCATTTTTTTGATTAACTTTTCCTCAACATGTCTCAAAACATTTTTATCGGCAACGACCATAGCTTCGATCGTTTCTTGTGGTGTATCAATATCAACAGTAATCCTACTTCTAAGCTTACCATTTACTTGTATGATTAATTCAACCTCATTTTTAACAAGTACAGACTCATCCATTTTTGGCCATGAAGAATAAATCAAGGCCTCTTTATGTCCCAATTCACCCCATAAAGCATGACAAATATGGGGAGTGATGGGCGATAATAATAAAACTATAGACTCTAAAGCCTCTTGAATTACAACTTTTCCTTCTTGGTTTTCATTTTTGAATTTATTGATTGCATTTAGTAACTCCATTACCGCTGCAATAGCTGTATTAAATTTATATCGCCTCCCTATATCATCAGTTACCTTCCGAATGGTTTTATGTGTTTTATAACGAAGCGCTTTTTGCTTTTCATTAAAATCCAAACTCAGATCTAATTCTAATACCGGGTCATGATTATCTACTGCGGTCCACAAGCGACGCAAGAAACGATGTGCGCCCTGCACTCCATCATCCGACCACTCAAGAGCCAATTCTGGTGGTGCCGCAGACATCATAAATAATCGGACTGTATCTGCGCCAAATTTCTCAATCAAGCCTTGCGGGTCAACAGTATTTCCTTTTGCTTTTGACATTTTAGCGCCATCTTTCATAACCATCCCTTGAGTCAATAAATTGGTAAATGGCTCACTAACATCTGATATTCCTTCATCTCGCAATAACCTTTGAAAAAATCGAGAATATAATAAATGCAAAATAGCATGCTCAATACCGCCCGTATATTGATTCACTGGCATCCAGTATGATTCGCGTTTGTCAAGCATCGATTCCGAAGCATCAAAACTTGCGTATCGAGAAAAATACCAGGAAGATTCAAAAAAAGTATCGAAAGTATCAGTCTCACGTTTTGCATTCTTACCACATTCTGGGCATTTTGTATTATAAAAATCTGGCATATCCTTTAACGGGGAGCCGGTACCACTAAATTGTACTTTCTCAGGAAGAATAACAGGTAGTTGATCCACTGGGACTGGGACTGCTTCACAGTCTTCGCAATAAACTATCGGTATCGGTGTACCCCAGTATCGTTGCCGGGAAACACCCCAATCTCGTAAACGATAATTAACAACTTTTTGCCCTTGTTTTTTAGTTTCAAAATAATTAGCAATAACTTCAAAAGCATCCAAAGATGATAAACCGTCATAATCGAGTGAATTGATTAGAGTTCCGTATTCTAGATATGGAGCCTTATCAATATCAATCACAGCACCATCTTTCGGCTCAATTACCTGCTTAATATCCAACCCATAATGCTTAGCAAAATCCCAATCTCTTTGATCGTGACCAGGAACCGCCATGACAGCGCCACTCCCGTATGTCATCAATACAAAATTTGCCACCCAAATTGGAATTTTCTCTTGTGTTATAGGGTGTACTGCAAATAAATTTAATGGCAATCCTTTTTTCTCCATTGTCTCCATCATGGCTTCTGCAGTTTGATTATTTTTACACTCTTCAAGAAAATCAGCGATCTTAGTATCCTGCTTTGCTGCCTTTAGCGCGAGCGGGTGTTCTGCAGCTACCGCCATATAAGTCACTCCCATCAGGGTATCGGGCCTAGTGGTAAAAACCGTTAAACTGCTATTCTTAAATTCGAGCGGAAAAGCAAACTCAATGCCTTCGGATTTTCCTATCCAGTTTCTTTGCATTGTTTTAACTGATTCAGGCCAACCATCAAGTTCATCAAGTGATTCTAATAACTCTTCTGCATAAGCAGTGATCTTCATAAACCATTGTGGAATTTCCCTTCTTTCAACCAAAGCATCTGAGCGCCAACCACGCCCATCAATTACTTGTTCATTGGCTAATACTGTTTGATCCACCGGATCCCAATTCACAATCGAATTTTTTCTATATACCAACCCTTTTTCAAAAAGACGAGTAAAAAGCCATTGCTCCCACTTATAATACTCAGGTTTACAGGTAGTAACTTCTCGATTCCAATCATAGGCATACCCCAATCTTTTAAGCTGCTCTCGCATATAATCTATATTTTTATAAGTCCATTCCGCAGGAGCAATTTTTCTTTTAATAGCGGCATTTTCAGCTGGCATACCGAATGCATCCCAACCCATTGGCTGCAATACGTGCTTACCAAGCATTCTTTGATAACGTGCAATAACATCGCTTATAGTAAAGACTCTTACATGGCCCATATGCAATTGACCACTGGGATAAGGAAACATTGTCAAGCAATAGAACTTCTCTTTCTCACTATCTTCTTTGACGACAAAGCATTGCTGATCATCCCAATAATTCTGGGCTATTTTTTCAATTTTCTCTGGGTTATATGTTGTGGTCATTTGAATAATATTTTTAATTGATTCACTAAAAGCTCAATTCTCAACCAATGATTAATAATAGTCTATAAGAATTTCTGATACGTTTGATTTGGTCGAATTTTAGGGTAATTGTCTGTTTATATTTTAACAACACCTTGCTCTTTGAGGTAATTTACAATAATTGAAACTTCATCAGCGAGCTCCATCTTATCACTATGAAGATGAATCTCTGGGTTAATTGGTATTTCATAGGGATCATCAATACCTGTAAAATTCTTAATTTCCCCAGCTCGAGCACGTTTATATAATCCTTTTGGATCACGGGTTTCAGCTGTTGCTAGAGGGCAATCTACAAAGATTTCAATAAACTTTAATTTTGCCTCAACATGTAGCTTACGGACATTATCTCGATCGTCTTTATATGGACTAATAAAGCTTGATATAGCAATAATTCCCCCGTCTCCAAATAACTTTGAGACCTCGCCTACTCGTCTTATATTTTCTTGACGATCTTGTTCTGAAAAACCTAAATTCTTATTTATCCCCAAACGAACATTATCCCCATCTAAGCGATAAGACAAAACACCAAAACTATGCAAAGCTTTTTCAAGAGCTATCGCTATGGTACTTTTTCCACTTCCAGATAAACCTGTAAACCAGATCGTCGCACCAATTTGCGGTAAAATTTTATATCGATCCTTTCTTGAAATCTCACCTTCTTGCCAAAACACATTAGTTGCTTTTTGTTCAATTTTCACGCTGCTCTGATCCTCTTAACAATAATTTACTTTATTATATATTGACCTTACCTATACGTCTCATAATCATGGGAAGTTTTATTCATATTGGATTCTTTTTCTTAGGTATGCGTGAGAATATCAATATCAAGCTACTTAAAATCAATATTGGCCAATTTCCAAATAACACATAAGGAGTTGATCCTAGGCGAGGTTGAATATCGGCAGAAAGCATTGCAAATACAAATTGTTCTGATCGTTGATTCACCTCTCCTCGTGGTCCAATAAATGCGCTAATTCCATTATTAGTGGCGCGCACCATATCTCGACCAACCTCCAAAGAGCGCATACGTGAAACTTGTAGATGTTGATAAGGTGCTATCGAGTTTCCAAACCAAGCATCATTGCTTACATTTATTAAAATGCCTGCCTCAGGAAAGGCATATAATTGCTCAGATCCAAATGCAATCTCGTAACATATTGCCGTAGCCAATAATAAGTCTTTATTGAATTCTATTAATGGCTGTATCTGATCGCCTTTTGATAAATCAGTATTTGGTAAACTTTGTAATCGCATCCATTGCCTGATGAATCGTGGAACAGGAAAGTACTCACCAAATGGTACTAAATGTCTTTTTCGATAATATTGCTCTCTTTTGCCATCTAAAAACAACATACTATTGAATAATTGATCGGAATCTTTATTTTTTTCAAGGACGCCAAGTGCAATTTTCTTGTTTGACTCTTGAGCTTCTTTTTGGATGGATTCAAGATATACTTGAATATCTCTAGTGGTTGCAGGGACAGCCACTTCAGGCCAAACGATAAAACTATTTTTTGGGGAATTCTTTGTTGCTTGATGATAAAGGTTAAGCGTCTTTGGAAATTGCTCGGCGGTCCATTTTAAATTCTGAGGAACTCCACCTTGAATAATGACCGTTTTTATTGGTTGTCCTGAATCATTAGTCCAACTAATTAAATTTAACCCAAAACCCAATACATAAGGCACGCTCATTAATAATAACGCCAATAAATATTTTTTCTGCAGAACAAAATATATAAAAATCGTAGCACTAATTGATACACACCAAGAAACACCGAGCACTCCAAATAACGGGCCCCAACCTGATAAAAAAGTATCTATTTGGCTATAACCAACACTCATCCAAGGGAAGCCAGTAAACATCCAGCCCCTTAACCACTCAAATAAAATCCAGATTGATGGACCTATAAAAATTAAGACAATAGTACGTCCGTTCGCCCACCAAGAAATTAAGTATCCGGCCAATGCAAAATACGAAGACATTAATATAATCAATCCAAGCATTAAGAAAATAGCTATCCAAATAGGGGCCTGACCGAAAGAATGCACTGAAATATAGATCCAATAAACGCCAGTTAAGAAGTGCCCTAAACCAAAACTAAATAGATAAGAAGCTGATAGTTTTGGTGGCATTTTTAGGCAGCAATAGAAAATTGGTGCCATTATAAATGGTGCGAGATAATAAAGATTAGATGGTGAGAAGACTAAAGTGAATGCCATCCCAAGCAAAAAAAATGAAAAAAATACAAAGTATGAAAAATTAGATTTATATTGTGTAAAATTTATTTTTTCAAGCATATTCAAATAACATCTCAAACATCATTCTCTTCTTTACATTAATTTGCACTTACTCTTTTGACTGATAATATTTCTATACGTCTTCGATGGGTTTTGATGACAGAGAACTTAAAATTAGAAAAAATTAATTTTTCTCCATTTCTTGGTAATCGTCCGAATTCATGCACAACTAGACCACCAATTGTATCGTAATAACTATGCTCAAGCTTAGAGTCAAAATATTTATTAAAATCCTCAACTTTTGTGAGTGCAAGCACTAAATAATAATCACTACCATCATTACTTTCTTTCTTTTCGATATACTCAAGTTCTTGTGGGTCATGCTCATCATCAATTTCACCGACAATTTCCTCAAGAACATCCTCGATAGTAAGTAAACCAGAAATACCGCCATATTCATCAACCACAATTGCCATGTGATTGTGACTATCACGAAATTCTTTCAATAAGGTATTTAATCGCTTAGATTCTGGAATTACTGACAATGGACGAATATAGCGTTTAACATCAATAGCATCGTCAGCAGCATCTTTAAAATGCCGCAAAAGATCTTTTGCTAGCAAAACACCAATACATGCCTCACGATCTTTACTCATTACTGGAAATCTTGAGTGGCCAGATGAAACAATAATTTCGAGTATTCCTGTTAAGGAATCTGCATTATTGATGACGACCATTTGCGATCTCGGAATCATCACTTCTCGGACCTGAGTTTCAGCTACATCAAGAACTCCTGATACCATTTTCTCTTCATCAGAATCTATGGCACCCTGGGTATTTTGAAGTAACTCTTGAATCTCTTTCCGATTAAGAGGCTCACTTTTAATGGCTCGTTTAATACGCTCCATAAGCTCAAAGATACTTTTGCTGATTTTAGGTTGTTTTTTATCGTTCATCTATAATACTAGTATTATTTTTAGAGAGAAAAAGATCAATCTAAATATTTTAATTAAAATTATAACTTCACATCTAGAGTTATTCATTTGTAAGGATCAGAAAAACCTAACTTACTGCATATCGCTCTCTCAAGATCTTCCATCCTTATCGCTTCATCATCATGAAGATGATCATAATCAAATAAATGAAGAAGCCCATGCACAAGCAAATGACACCAATGTGCTTTTATGGTTTTTATTTGAGCTTGCGCCTCTTTATTTAAAACTGATGCACAAATAACAATATCGCCAAGATGGTATGGGCAGCCTAAAGGCCAGTCAAATGATTCATTCATTTTTGATGGAAATGATAAAACATTTGTAACTACATTTTTATTTCGGAATTCATGATTGAGCGCTCTCATCTCAATTTCATCAACTACCCTTAGGCTTAACTCAAAGTCATTATTTATTTCTGTGACATTATGATTAACAAAGCTCAAAGCACAATAAAGCCATTCCTCAATGATATTATTTATTGGTATCTCTTCACCACTTGAATTATTTATATCAACAGATAATATGTATTTTCTATTAGTCATGCATCCATTCAATCAGAATTTTCAGATTCATAAGCTTCTATGATTAATTTTACTAAATCATGCCTAACGACATCCTCTGGAATAAAATAAGTAAATGAAATATTATCAATTTTCTTAAGAATATTCGCACAATGAATTAAGCCAGATTTTTGTCCCTTAGGAAGATCTATTTGAGTAATATCGCCCGTTACAACAGCTTTTGAACCAAAACCAATTCGCGTTAAAAACATTTTCATTTGTTCAATAGTTGTATTTTGCGCCTCATCCAAGATTAAAAAAGATTCATTAAGTGATCGCCCTCTCATAAATGCCAATGGAGCAACTTCTATGAGATTTTGCTCAATTAATTTAGTCACTTGATCAGAACCAAGCATGTCATATAAAGCGTCATACATTGGACGCAAATAAGGATCCACTTTTTGTGACATATCACCCGGCAGAAAACCTAGATTCTCGCCAGCTTCTACCGCAGGGCGAACCAATATAATTCTTCTTACTTCATCATTTTCTAATGCTTGAATTGCACTAGCAACAGCCAAATAGGTTTTACCTGTTCCAGCAGGACCTATTCCAAAAGATAGATCATCCTCCTGTATGGCGGCTAAATAGGAGTTTTGATTTACGCCTCTAGGTCGAATAAGTTTTCTAGCAGTTTGAATTTGATAATCATGATTATATGAATCATCAGTATTATCTAAAAAATTATCATTTTTCTGCATACAAAACTCCTGCAAAACAATATGTACCTGTTCTAGATCTATAGTTTGATTTAAAGTTAAATTATAGAGAGAGAGAATTACTTTGTTTGCTGTTGATATTGCTAATTTATCGCCTGTTACCCTAAAAATATTGCCATGACTTAAGATATCAATTTTTAATTGATTTTCAATGTGTCTTATATTTTCATCAAATTGACCACATAAATTTGCCAGTCTCTTATTGTTAAGGGAATCAATGGTAATTTCTTGTGTGGTAATCAATTTTTGTTAGCTACGTTAAATAATAAGATCAGACATCAAGCTATAAAAGCCTGCCTCGAAGCGAATTAGGAAGGGCCTCGGTAATCAACACGTCAACAAATTGGCCAATACAACTTTTATTGGCAATAAAATTAACCCATCGCATATTTTCGGTTCTTCCCGATAATTCAGATAAATTTTTCTTAGAATGCCTCTCTACCAGTACTTTTTGGCGCGAGCCAACCATAGATTTACTGATGAAAGATGCCTGTGAGATTATCTGTGCCTGTAAGGTGCGAAGACGCTTTTTTTTAATTTCCAAATCAATACCATCTTTGAGATTTGAAGCTGGTGTTCCAGGGCGTCGACTATAGATAAAGCTAAATGATTGATCAAAGCCAACATCTGTAATTAATTTCATTGTTTTTGAAAAGTCTTCTTCAGTCTCACCAGGGAAACCAACAATAAAATCTGATGAAATAGAGATATCAGGTCTCACTTTCCTTAATTTTCGAATTTTTTGTTTGTATTCAATTGCTGTATGACCACGTTTCATTAAAGCAAGGATGCGATCTGCGCCGCTTTGCACTGGCAAATGCAAATAATTGGCTAATTCAGGGTTATCTGCATACGCTTGAATCAAGCTATCATTAAATTCCACAGGATGTGACGTTGTAAATCTTATGCGATCGATCCCATCAACCGCTGCCACATAATAGATTAATGTCGCTAAATCAGCAATCTGACCATTATGCATTAGACCTTGGTAAGAATTAACATTCTGGCCTAAAAGATTTACCTCCCTTACACCTTGCTTTGCTAATAAATAAATTTCAGCAATAACATCATCCAATGGGCGACTGATCTCCTCTCCACGTGTATAAGGAACAACACAATAAGTACAATATTTACTGCACCCTTCCATAATAGAAACAAATGCAGAAGGGCCCTCTGCTCTGGGCTCAGGAAGACAGTCAAATTTCTCTATTTGTGGAAATGAAATATCAACAATGGTTTTTTGTTTCTTTTTTGCATCTTCGAGCATACTTGGCAATCTATGCAAAGTTTGTGGTCCAAAAATAAGATCTACATAAGGCGCCCTCTTACCAATTCCGGCACCTTCTTGACTAGCCACACAACCTCCAACACCAATCATCAATTCAGGTTTTTTTTTCTTCAATGATTGCCAGCGACCCAATTGCGAAAATACTTTTTCTTCTGCTTTTTCACGGATTGAACAAGTATTTACCAACAAGAGATCTGCTTCTTCCGCCGTCTCAGTTAATTCATAACCATGAGATTCTTTTAGAACATCGGCCATCTTCTCAGAATCATAAACATTCATCTGGCAGCCCATTGTTTTTATAAATAATTTATTATTCATTAGCAGTTCATAGAAAAATAAGGGATATTTTTATACCGCCTCAAATTAGAGGTTACTCGATCATTAATTGATTGATGATTACAAATTTCTAGAAGGGGATATCATCATCAAAATCATCAGAGCCCTGTTTTTCTGGCGTTGAAGTTGTATTTGAAGACGACCCTTCTGGTGAAGATGGAGCCGAATTACCGCCAGAAGACCTAGATCCTAGCATTTGCATTTCGTTTGCCACTATCTCGGTAGTCCAACGATCCTTACCTTCTTTGTCTTCCCATTTTCTAGTTTGGATTTTTCCCTCAATATAAACTTGAGATCCTTTTCTAAGATACTCTGTCGCTATTTCTGCCAAACGATTGAACATCACCACACGATGCCACTCAGTTTTTTCTTTTTGCTCACCAGATTGTTTGTCTTTCCATGACTCATTGGTAGCTATACTTAAATTAGTAACTGCAGCATTACTCGGCGTATAACGAGTATCAGGATCGGCACCCAAAGTCCCGACTAAAATTACTTTATTAACTCCTCGTGCCATCTTTTATTCCTCGTTTTAAATGTAATTAAATTAACTTGTTAAAAATTATTCTTTCTATATGTCTATTGTAGAGCTTTGATAGCTCTAATTACCAGTAAGTATCGATTTTTATTTAGTCAATCCTTGGCATACATTAAAGATACCAACCAAAATAAGATCAAAATTGAAGTGAAAATAAATATATCCTGTGATCCTAATAGAGCCATTAACCATCCGCCTAGTAATCCACCTGAAAATGCCCCTAAAAATTGAAAACTAGAGAAAATTCCCAATGAAGTTCCTCTCAGTTCATCATTTGCTAGGATAGATAATCTTGCAGGTAGCGAAGCTTCCATGAAATTAAATCCAGCAAAGAAAATCGCCAAACTGAAAAATACCATCAGCTGAGAATTACTATAAAAAACCATAATCAGCTGACTAAATAATAATAAACTAATAGAAAGAAATAGGTAAATTCTTTTCCCCACTCGACCATCATTCACGATCATAGGAATTGTTACTGCCAAAGAGCATAGTAATGAAAAAACATACATCTTCCAATGATCTATCAATGGAATTTGCAATTGATCTAGCAATAAAAATGGAATAACAACAAACATCATGGTTAAAATTAAATGTAATAAAAAGATATGCAGGTCAATGATAAGAAGTTTCGTCTTAAATGCTTCTTTTATTTTTAACTGAACACGAGTATTTGTTTTAGTAAGATTTGACGGTATGAG
>TARA_B110001454_G_scaffold206321_1_pt1 | contig 10438 bp, 10 predicted proteins | sample TARA_B110001454 | Tara Oceans TARA_B110001454 (sample SAMEA4397004) | marine metagenome | biome: Polar Biome; feature: [MES] marine water layer (ENVO:01000295) within the mesopelagic zone...; material: water (ENVO:00002006), including particulate matter (ENVO:01000060) such... | reverse complement strand
ATGAAGCTCCCCGCCGTAATCAAAAAATTGCGGTCAGGAAGCGGGCGGGCCTGAGACTGCCCAATTACCGAAGCGCGCCGGAGAGTGTCGAGATTGGTCGGCTCCCGCGCCGCAGCGCCTGCCGCATTGAATGGACCTCGCACATCGCCATAAATCGGGCTTGGCGCTCCGTTTCCGCGCTCGCCGCCATAGGCAATGAGCGATGACCTGCGTGCCGCTTCGCGCAGTGCCTCTGCTTGTGATGGTTGACGGGACTGGGGTGCGCCGGATGGCGGCATTGGTGAGGCCGTGGCTTGCGCACCAATGGCAGGGACGATTGGCCCGCCCAAAGGTATCGGCGCATTCGGATCGGTCGCTGCCCCGGCCAGCGTCGGAGCGATGACGGTATTTGGATCATATTGCGCCGGTTCGAGTGCGGGCTTGGGCTTTACGGGCGGCAGCTCTGCATTGCCGGTCAGGCCCGTTCCAAGCGCCAGCACCGTGAACATGATGGCCCCTGCGGCGGCGGCAAAGCCGATCATCTTTTTCGGGTCCATCGTTGTGCCGGGCATTGAGGGCATTTTGCTCCCGCGTTCGGTCGCGGGAGCGCGGTCGATTTCGTCGGGATCGGGCGTCTGATCGACCGCCGCCCTTCCTTGGGCTGGGTTGGCTGTTGTGGTATCCGCCATCACTTTGTCTCCCCGTCATCTGTGCCTGACGTGCGTTCCACGATGCTGGACGCCGTGCCGGTCTTGGGATCGCGTCCATAGAAATCCTTCGCTTCGTTGAAGACGCACAACACTTCCTTGCCGCGCCGCAAGCGGAGCTGGGCGAACACGCCGTGAATCACGACAAATTCGTCGCGGACGTCGAACGGGACAATGCTCTCGCTGCCATCGGGATTGACCGCAAAGAAGGCAGGCAGTTCGCGCTGGTTCGGGAAGCGCAGCGCGGTAAACTGGCCGTTGTCAGTGATTTCGGAAGGTTGGATCGCCGATGATCCCTGCACGCTATATTGGAGGTTCCGCTTGCCTTCGAGAACGGCCAGATCGAGCGCGGAGCGGATCGCCCCCGATTGCAGCGCGATGGCCTGAGTATAAGCCGCCTGCGTTGCAGCCGCCTGTGCAGCGGCAGCTTCTTCGAGCGGATAGCGGAACACCACTTTGAAGAAGGTATCGACCGCGCGCGGGCCGATGCCTCCCCGCCTCGCCGACAGCTCGAATGTATAAGTCCGGCTTCCTGTATTCGAGCGGGTGATGACAATCAGATTGGTCGCACCTGCCAGTTCACGCGGTTTAATGAAAAGCGAATTTTCAGCCGGCGCGACTTCCCACGATACGGTGTCGCCAAGCGCGACATGCTCAACGCGTTCGCCGGGCGAAAACACGATTTGCGTGGCCGAACGGAAGACGCCGACAACGCGGTAAACCTGGGCATCGCTGTAAACCACTTCACGGATACGGCTGTCTTGGGCAGTCGGACGCGGTGTTTCACTGGCGAGTGACGGGCTGGCCGCGAACAACATCACGATCGCGGCAATATGGTGTCTTGCATTCATTGCGTCACCTCCAGATCGGCGCGGTAGCTTTGCACTTCCAGCCCAAGCGGGTTTTTGAACCGCTGCTGTTCGGTCGTCGGGGTGTCGGTGGTGTCATAGGTTATGGTGGCAATGGCCGGTGTGTCTGTCGCAGACGTGCCCCGCTGGAGCGTCTTGGTGAAGCGCACCTGCGCGACGTTCTTTGAAACGAAAGTCACCGACTTGATCGCAACGAACACCGTGTCGAGATCGGTGAATACCGATTGCGGCGATTTAGGATTGTCCTTGCTGTAGAACGCCGTCCAACGTGCCTGTTCGTCGCGCGACGACATCGCCAAAACACCGTCGAAAAATTCCTGGCGTGCCTGTGGAATCCAACCCTCGCGGTTGCGGACATAATCGGCGAGGAAATATTTGGCGACGGCCTCGTTATAAGTGATTTGCTTATCGCCCGTCATCGACGACGTAATCTCACTTGCGCCGGTCGCCTTATCGACCATGATTACATAAGGTGCGACAGTCTTGAGCGGGGTCAACATTGCGACAGCGGCAACGCCGGTTATGGCAAGGCCGCTGGCTATGGCTGCAATTGTCCACGCGAGCTTTTTCGAGCGATTGGCGGCGATCAGCCGGTCATGATCCCAGCTTGCGGCCTCGGCAAAATAGGCTTTAAGGTCTTGCCTGTCGGTTACTCCGCTCGCCATGACGCTCAGCAGCTCTGATTGGGGGTTGGCGGGGTTGCGCTGCTGATGGGCGGGACTTGGGTGGCAGGCTTGGCCTCTGGTTTCACGGGACTGGAGGATGTCGGCGCTTTCTCCGGGAATACATCGACACCACCGCGTTCGCGTCCCTGGCTCTGTTGCTGGTTGGATGGCGTTGATGTCCCTGTCGCAGGATCGACTGTCGGCAGGATCGAGCCATAGGGATTAGCCGGGCGGCGCTGCTTGCCGTTGCACTTGGCAAGTTTGGGCGATTTTGGTTCCGCTAAGAGAGTGTCGGTTGGCGTAACGAGTGCGATTCCGACCAATATGCTCAAAAGTGTCTTGCGCATGACTCTATCCCCTTATGTTGTCCCACGGCTAACCGAACCGGACGTGCGCATCCGAGCAATCCCGCGCGCGAACCCGCGTTCAATCGCGCGGCTGGTAGCCTGTGCGCCGGTTGCGCCTCGGCCGACGACGAAGCCGCCCGCCGCTGCGATGGCCGACGCGAACTGGTTGGCGAGCGCAGGCCCGCCACCGCCCAGCGAAGCGGCGAGCATCGGAATTTGTAGGAAAAAGAAGAAACCGAGCGCGTAAAAGGCCAGCGCCTTAATCGCCGCCATGCCAATCTCGTCATTCTCGGAAATGGTGGCGATGATCGCATCGCCGGTCTGCGTGAGGAATAACGTCAGCACGAGCGCAAAGACGATCAGCATCAGATAGTTGATGCAGGCTCCCAGCCAAGCGAAGAAATAGCCGCGCGTCGACTCGAAGAGCAGAGCCGCGACGAAAAGCGGACCGACCACGGATAACAACGCCAGCGCGAACAGGCCGAACGCGCTGATAACGAAGCCGATCGCAGCGCAGAGCAACGTGGCTATAATGACGAGCACCACGAGGAAGCCTGCGAACACCGCATAGCCAATGTCGGGCAGCGTGCCCTGGGTTTCCTGATAATCAGCAGCTATCTTGCGCATGGTGTTGGCGGTTTCAAAGCCGGTGCCAGCGAGCTTGTCGTAAAACCCGCCGAGACCGCCAACGTCGGCCCCGCCGAGCGCACTGGCAAACTGGCTCGGTAGTCCGCCGAGCGCGAACATGCCAATCTGCGTTCCGTAGAGCGACGTGACCGCAAAATAGAGGAACGCGAGCTGGACGCCGCGATAGACATATTCGCGGAACGGGTATTGCACCGCGCCGCGCATGATCGCGTAACCCAGCAGCGAAATATAGATTACTATGCCGATACGCAGCGCAGGCGACACAATACCGATCACCGCTGCATATTTGCCAACGATCGCCGCAAGCGCGTTGCTGAGCGCCTCAAACATCGTGGTGAAAACATGATCGCTGAAATCCATATCGGCCTTCAATTCCCTTTTGTTGCGTTCACTTTGTCAGTTGGAGCTGCGATTTGGCGAAAGCCGCCGCGCGGCAATTGGTTGTCACCACAGCAGGTTGCGATGCGGCCGGCGCGTTTGATCCCGACCATGAGCGGCAAATTTTCTGCATCGGTTCTATCTCTGCTGGGTGCGCAACATAATATTCCCAACTTCGCGCTGGCATTGCAGATTGGGGGGCGGACTGGCCGCACCCCACGAGCAGCATCGCGGTCAGAAGGGCGGCAACGCGCATATTTACTGGCCCTTGTAATAAAGGCTTGCGGCTTCGAGCTTTTGGGCAAGGGCCGCCTTTCCCTCTGCGGCGCGCGCACGTTCCTGGGCCTGCTGCTGTAACGCGATGGCCTGCAACCGAAGCTGATCGTTCTGCATGGCGGCAGATTCGAGTTGAAGCCGCGCGGTCAGATCGCCGACTTCCTTCGCGGTCGTTGCAGTGGTTAGCCGGGTGCGAAGCTGGTCGAGGCCTTCCGTTCGCGATGTGACAGCGGCGCCAATGTTCTCGGCAAGCCCTGCCTGAATGCCGATATTGCGGGCGTTGAGATCGAAGGCGGCGCGCGATGTTTCCGAACCGGATAGGCCCAATTGTTTGAGCAAATCACGATACACCGTGTCAGCCTTGGCACGCCCCGCGCCGACGACATCGAGATTGCCGTTACCAAAGCCTTCAAGTGAGTCGCCCGATATGTCGAGTTCGCGCAAGGCATCGGATTTGAGTTGCTGCGCTAACTGAGGAATATCCGTTAGCTTATTCAAATCTTGATAAAGTTTTTGCGCTTCGGCAATTTGCTCTTTGCCCTGTGCGACAATCTGGAGTGCCTGCCGCACGGCGTTGATTTGCTGGACGAGATTGGCGCTGTCGTGGACTGGCATCCCCTGAGCACATACGGGCAACGGGGTCGCCAACACCAATGTCGCACAAAACATTTTGATACTTAGTTTCATAGCCTTACCTTTCTCTCTTAAGTCAGCTTGGACGCCTCCGTTTATGGAAGATGGAAAGCCAGGCAGCGGGATCGTTGCCCACCTCGGCAATCACTTCGTCGGCAACGGCGGTGGTTTCCGCGCGTCCCGACAACACCGCCAGTTCGTCATCCATTCCGGCAAGATCGAGTTCGACCACCACGCTGTTATGGCCTTGCTTGACCAGAAACTTGTGGCTCTCCGGCGCAAGCTCTTCGCGCACCAGTTTGAATTCGGTTTCGGACAACGCGAAGCCCTCAACGTAATCGCGCCGCGCTCCGAACGGGTTGGGCAGCATGATCTTGGTGGCGACCTGTTCAAGAATCGAATGGCTGATGTCGCTCTTGAGCGCGTCGGCAGGCGACTGCGTGGCGAACACCAGCACGGCGTTGCGCTTGCGGTAAGTTTTGAGACCGTCTTGCGCGAAGCGGCGGAACGCCTCGTCGCCGAGCGCCTTCCAGAACTCGTCGATGCAGATCAACATCCGCTCGCCCGTCAGCAGCCGGTCGATCCGGTGGAACAGATACAGCATGACCGGCGTGCGAATGTCGGCATTGTCGAGAAAATCGGTCATGTCGAAGCCGATGAACCGGGCATCGAGCGTCATCGAATCCGCCGGATTGTCGAATACCCAGCCAAGCGATCCTTCAGACGTCCATTTCTCAAGCCGTGCGCCCACACCGCTTGAATCCTTCATGCCGAGCATCGAGCGGAGCGCACTCAGCGAGCGATCGGCAACGTCGAGCTTCATCACAGCATTGATGCCGTCTTCGATCAGCCGTTCTTCCTGGACTGAGATAGGCTTGCCGTCGGCGCGGACGAGCTGGCGGATGAACAGCGACAGGAAACTCTTGTCCTCTGCACGATTGGCGAGCGCCTTGAGCGGGGAGAAGCCGGTCGGGACGCCGTTATGGAGCGCGAGATAAGTGCCGCCGCTTGCCTGCACGAAGATTTGCGCGCCGCGATCCTTGTCGATGAAAATCTGCCGCGCGCCGGTCTTCTCGGCCTGCGCCATCAGGAAGTTGAGAAGCACGGTCTTGCCGCCGCCCGAAGGCCCGATGATGAGCGTATGGCCGAGATCACCCTTGTGGAAATTGAAGAAATATGGGCTGCGGGCATTGGTTTTGAGCAAGGCGATCGCATCGCCCCAATGATTTCCACTGGCACTGCCTGCCGGGAAGGTATGGAAGGGGGAGAACGCCGCGAAGTTGAGCGAGGTGATCGGTGCGGGTCGTGCGCGCCATGCGAAATTGCCGACGAGCTGCGACCAGTAAGCCGCTTCAAGCGCGGCTCCCTCTCGCGCTGCGACCATGCCGGTATCGGCAAGTGCGGCGCGCGCGACCGACATATGATCGCGCAAGTGCTTCATGCTGTCGGCATAGACTGCGAGCGTGAAATGATGATCGCCCAGGACGAAGCGGTTCGACATCAGATCATCGCCCGCGTCAATAAGCGCATCGGCCTGGCTCACGGCCCGATCACCCGCGTTTTCCATCTGGGTCATGCGCAGCCGGAACTTCTCGGTCGCTGCCGCTCGCCCGAGGAAAGTGAAACTCTGCGTCAGCACGAACCCGAAATCGACCGATAGCAGCGCCTCAAACTGGCGCGGTGTGGTTTGAGCGGGATATTCTCGGATGCCGAAAATGCCACCGAACGCTGACGTATCGGCGTCGCGGACTTCGATAGTTTCCGCGCCAAAAATGGTGCGGGAGCGGTAGAGCGCACCGCCGAGATGCCCGCGCACAACGGGGACACGGCGATGGCGACCTGTCATCACCATGTCGGCCACTTCCATCGTCTCAGAAAACATCAGGCCGCGATACTCGTATATCGCGCAGCGGCGAGGTTCACAGCGGGCCATCAACTTCTCGAAATCGCGGGCCTTGTCGTCGAGCAGCTCGATAAGGGACTCGTCGAGCATTGGCCCTTGTTTGGGCTGGCCTGAGACCTTTTGCTTGAAAAGCTGGATGATCTTGTCGCCGCCAGTGGCAGCAGGCCGGATCGCCAGCGTCGCAAAGAAGCGGTTGATGAACATCCGTTCCCGATTGATCCGGGAAAAATAGGCGCGGTCGAGATCGGCAGCGAAGCCCGATTTGAACGCTCCGCCAGGATATTGATCCACCCGAATCCTGATTAGATGCGTCCATATTGACAGCCGTTCGTCGTGCAGATTGCGAAGCATCCCGTTGAGCTTGGTATGCCAGTCGTTGAGGTCGCGGACATCGGCGGTCTCAAACGCGCGGCCTTGCAGCTCAAAGGTCAGCATGATGTCGCCGGAATCGAGCACCACCATCTCGTTGTTGACGTGGCGCGCATAGGGCAGGAATTTTTCGGGCGTCACCTCGCGCTGCGCGACCCTGAGTGGCACTGTGTTGCTGGAGGAAAGCAGCCTAGACATGACGCCCGAAGCCTTTGCGGCGCAAGCCCCCCAGCGGCAGCGGCGAATAGCTGCTTCCGCCCCAGAATGCCCGGTTGCGGTTGCCAGCTTTGGTGCGGCCCCACAAGAACAGCAAGCGGAAGGCGTTGACGTCGTGGCGGACAATCAGCCGCGAGATCGAGTAGCCAAACGCCACGACCAACGCGGCATAGACGGGGCTATTGCTCCAAATGAGCACCGACGCGCTTGAGATCAGGAGCAACACCGCCGCCTCAATCGGAATGCCCGCCCATAAAGCCGGGCGCGTTACTGCGAGGAACAGCGTATTTTTGGTCAGGATTTCGGTGTCGTCGGTCATCGCGTTATCCGGCAATCGCGCCGACGATGGCATCCGCCGAAAACACGATGGCAATGCCGATAATGACGGTGACCAGCACTGCCGTTGAGGCACGTCCGGTAAACCACAGCAGGCCGGTGACAATGACGGCAATGACTGCCAACGTGCGCAGCAGGGTCGATGAAAGCAAACCGCGCACTTTGCTCGCGAAGCTCTCCAGATTTTGCGCGTAGGCAGGATCAGGATTTGCGAGCGTTACCGCCATCGCCGCCAACAGCGCCACGCTCCAGATGATTGCGCTTTGCCTTGTCTTGGGAAGGCTGTTGAATCGTGCAGCACAGGATTCGCGCCACACCCCAATGCTGCGCCCGGCTTTCAGGATGATATTCATATGCTGGGCCTTTCGTTCTCGGCAAGGATTCGGGTTTCGCGGTCGTAGGCGGCGCGCTCAAAGACGTTCCACTTAGGCGGTGGCGCTTGGCGCACTTGAACTGGCAACTGCTCCGGCACTGCGTTTGCCGCCGACAGAAACGTGTGTTGATCGAAGGAGGCGGATGCAGCGGCTGTGCCGATCAGCGCCACGCTGGGAGCGGCCATTTGATAAACGCTCGCGTTGCGCTCGACCTTGGCAACATAGCCATTGCGAAAACCGCGAGTCTGGCTTCCCGTGTTATACATTGAGAGTGCGACCCGGAGAGCGGTCTGCGGATCGCGTCCGGCGCTGACTGCGTTATAGTTTGTGGTGAGGACGCGACCGAGTGCTGCAACATTCGTGCAGGGGTCGAATACGGTGTCCCATGTAAGGCCGAGCCAGCGCATGTTGCGCGAGTTGATCTGGCCAAGTCCCAGATCGACCGAATAGCCCGTTGCGACGTAGCGCCGCGCGGTCGCAGCAGCATCAGCAGCGTTAAATTGACGGGCGGGCTGCCGACCGCCGTTTACATTAAGTGCGAATGGCTCGCCGCTGCTTTCCGTCTGGATAATTGCCAGCACCGTTTCGGGTGCAACGCTTGGTGCGCATTGCGACGCCAGTGCAAGCAAGGAAGCCGCAGAATAGGCCATTATGTGGTGCCGCTCCGTGCCACGGCATCTAAACGTAGATGTGCTTTCCAGTTCACTTTGAATTGCTCCCAAAGCTCTGATTTGGAGCAGTAATACTCTGCCCCGCTATCGAACCATTGGTAGCCGCTCGCAGAATAGATCAGCTATGGATTCACAAAGGCATTCCAGGTGTTTCGACGTATCTATCGAAAGCTGGATCAGTCTTTGACCTTCAATCCTGACCCTGAGGGCTGTGTGTTCGTCACAGGATGGGTTCGCTGTCCGCCCGAATCATGGTCCGAGTTTGGATAACTAAGGCGAAACCGAACAATCGCCTTCGCAATCCCAAGGCCTCGCCGGTGTCAACCAGCTAGGACCTAAATATGAACCGAAGCCGTTATGTAAACCGGCCCATCGACAAAACCGATCGAGCTATAATCGCGGCGCTGACCGAAAATGGGCGCGTGACATTCAAGGATCTCGCCGAGCAGATCGCGCTTTCAAGCCCCAGCGTGACCGAGCGCATTCACAAACTTGAAGATTGCGGCGCGATCCAAGGTTATACGATCACAATCACTCCAAAAGCTCTTGGCCTAAATGTCTCAGCGCATGTGCGCTTTTACGCCATGCCTGGCGAAGTCAAAAAAGTGGATCAGATGCTTCAAGATAGCCCAGAGGTTATCGAGGCCGTGCGCGTCACCGGGAAAGACTGCTTTCTGGCGACAGTGGTGGTCAAAGAGTTGGAGGACATTGAAAAGATGACCGACCGGTTCGAGCGTTTCGCATCGACCGACGTAGCCATTATTCAATCCATTACAGTCGCAAAACGACTTCCCAAATTTTAACGCAATCCAGCGCCCAAAAGTCCGCCGAGGTTTGACCGCCTTCGAAGAGGCGTTTCCGTCTCGCGATGATCGGGCGGTGTCAGATTCAATGCAGACTTTGAACGATGCAAAAATCTGACTGGTTCGATGCGCCAACGGCCCACTGAATCACTTTTCGGCATCGACCAAAACCGAACCAGAAATCGGAGTTTCAACAGGACTAGATCCGAAGCAGACCAAAAAAAATCTACACAGTTCCTGCACAGGTCAAAAATGGTGGATTTTTTTCAATAAAAACAACGACTTATTAGTCGCCGATATAATGGTCGGGGAGACAGGATTCGAACCTGCGACCCTCTGCTCCCAAAGCAGATGCGCTACCAGACTGCGCTACTCCCCGTCTGCGGCTATACATCGCAGCAAAGCGGCGGTGTCCGATCAGGGAACGCCGTTTCGCTGGTGCCTATGTCATCCCATGGGATCAACGTCAACCAATTGCCGGTCGGCCTGCGCAGATGACGCGCGCGCAGGTTGCAACTGCCGGAGGGGGAAAGGAGGATATGGCAGGGAGGTTGCGCATGACGTGCATAACCCCTAGGGTTGCCTCAAGTACCGCGCGCACCGCGTGGAATATATAAGCGAGTGACGAGGCATGGCGCAGCAGACCCGCCAAAGGGCCGAGAAAATGCGCCCGCCTGTTGGGCGGGAAGCGATAGCCGATACGGTGGCTGGTCCCGGATCCGGTATTCCGCAACAGCGGGTCCGCAGTGGCCCCGGCCGTACAGGCTCCCCCCGTACCAGCTACGCCGCGATTGATCTGGGCACCAACAACTGCCGACTGCTGATCGCCAAGCCCTCCGCCGATGGCTTTGTGGTGGTGGACGCCTTTTCGCGCATCGTGCGGCTGGGCGAGGGGCTGGCGGCGACGGGCGCACTGTCAGACATTGCGATGGACCGGGCTGTCGTGGCGCTGTCGGTCTGCGCTGAAAAGCTGCGCGCGCGGCAGGTGACCCTGGCGCGCTCGGTGGCGACCGAGGCGTGCCGCCGCGCGACCAACGGCGCAGAGTTTATTGCGCGGGTGAAGCGCGAGACCGGCATCGCCCTAGATATCATCTCGGCGCAGGAGGAAGCGCGGCTCGCGGTGCTGGGGTGCCACGCGCTGCTGGAGCCGGGGGACGGCCCGGCGCTGATCTTCGATATTGGGGGTGGATCGACCGAGCTGGTGCTGGTGGACAGCGCCGGCCCAAGCCCACGCATCATCGACTGGCTAAGCATGCCGTGGGGT
>TARA_B110001454_G_scaffold128087_1_pt1 | contig 10456 bp, 7 predicted proteins | sample TARA_B110001454 | Tara Oceans TARA_B110001454 (sample SAMEA4397004) | marine metagenome | biome: Polar Biome; feature: [MES] marine water layer (ENVO:01000295) within the mesopelagic zone...; material: water (ENVO:00002006), including particulate matter (ENVO:01000060) such as...... | reverse complement strand
AAAACCCAGAACCTGCAAAATTCGTGCTTCGCGGACCGATCCGTCCGTGCCAGCAACACAAACAACCTCATTTCGGGAGAATCTACCTCGCTGTATCCGACCTATGCCGATAACACCGACATAAGTCGAATAGTCCAGCGCACTGACCTGCAGCTGGAAAGATCCTTCTGGATCAACTAGCGGCGGGGTGACATTGTCCACGATCGCCTGGAATAACGACTGCATGTCGCTAGCAATTGCATCAGGTTCCAGCACTGACCAACCCTGCAACGCCGACGCATAAACAATCGGGAAATCGAGTTGATTGTCTGACGCGCCAAGACGGTCAAATAGTTCAAACGTCTGGTCGACAACCCAGTCTGGACGACTGCCAGGTCGGTCTATTTTGTTCACAACAACGATCGGCGCCAGGCCATGTTCCAGGGCCTTCTGCGTCACGAACCGCGTCTGCGGCATCGGGCCCTCTACCGCGTCGACTAAAAGCAGCACCGAATCCACCATCGACAACACCCGTTCCACTTCGCCCCCAAAGTCAGCGTGTCCCGGTGTATCGACAATATTAATTCGCCAGTCCTGCCAGCGAATGGCCGTATTCTTCGACAGAATCGTGATGCCTCGTTCCCGCTCGAGTTCATTCGAGTCCATAACCCTTTCCTGAATTGCCCCGTGACTCTCAAGCGTGCCGGATTGGCGCAACAGTTGATCGACTAATGTCGTTTTACCATGGTCAACATGTGCGACGATCGCAATGTTGCGCAACGAACTGATCAAGTTTTTCATCTGATAGAAGGGATACGGTAGGTGTCAGCCCACCAACAGTCGGGCGGGCGAGATTATAGTGGCGGCACTGTCGTTTGTCGCCCCGGCGCTGATGCGTGCTTAAGAAACAGGCTGATGCGGTCCGCACTCACAGCTTGAACATCTGTATAGTCCCGCCACGGTTCCCACCCCATCCGCTTGCTTCATGCCGTTAAACGCCTACCGAGAATTGCTCAGTACCAACCGAAGACTGCTCGGCTTCGGTTTCGTGACAGCACTGTATTCGAGTTTCGGACAGACCTACTTTATCGGCATAATCGGGCCGGATATTCAACTCGAATTTGGACTCAGTCATACCCTGTGGGGCATGATCTACATGATCGGTACGCTCGGCAGCGCGGCCCTGCTACCCTGGACAGGTGGGCTGATCGATCGATTTGCATTGCGTCGGTACACCCTAACGGCCTGCCTTCTGCTGGTCTTCGCCTGTGTCTATATTGCAACCACGACCGGCCCGGTGACCCTTGTGCTCGCTATCTTTCTGCTGCGACATGCCGGTCAAGGCTTAATCATGCACATATCGATCACCAGTATGGTGCGGTATTTTGATCGCCAACGCGGCCGGGCCATAGCATTTGCCTCTCTGGGTTTTACGGTCGGTGAAGCGATACTACCGGTGATCGCAGTTTCCACACTTGCCCTAATCGGCTGGCGCTGGACCTACGGTGCATCCGCTGTTCTGATCGCTCTGACCGGAATTCCGACAGTGATCTGGTTATTGAAAGGCCACGACACTGTAGATAGTAGGCACATCAGAGTGACCAGAGACGCAAACCAAACCTCACCACCTGCGGTCCGATCCTGGACCCGCGGGGAGGTTATCAGAGACTATCTTTTCTACTTACTCATGCCAGGTCTTCTCGCATTTTCAATGATCGGGACCGCGCTGTTTTTCCATCACCTCACTCTGGCCGATGAAAAGGGATGGTCACACACGTGGATCACAGGTAACTACTCGGTTTTTGCCGCTACCACGGTCGTCACTTTAATCTTGGCCGGTACGCTGGTAGATCGGTTGAGTGCTATTCGAATCATGCCTTACCTATTAATTCCTCTTGTATTGGCAATGATGACCATCGGTTTTGTCCAGAGTGCGTGGGGCGTCATACCCTACATGTTGTTACTGGGAATACAGTCCGGTTTTTATTTTCCGGTCATCTCCGCGCTATGGGCTGAACTCTACGGCGTAGGTCACATCGGTGCGATCAAAAGTCTGTCCGCATCTGCGATGGTTCTATCATCTGCAATCGGCCCTGTCCTCATGGGGTGGCTGGCGGACCTTGGCGTTCCGCTCAGCACCGTGTGCCTTTACTTCGCAGCCTATACTGCTGCTGCCGCCGTGTTGGTTGTCCTGACACTCCGAACCCGGAAGAGTCAGCCAGTAGATGTTCCACGGCCATCTGAGACCAGAGCTTGAACATGCATACTGACACCGTTCTCGATTATCAGAATCTGGGCCCGGATGAAGTGCTGGCGGCGGTTGAAAGCCGTGGTTACACCTGCGACGGCCACCTGCTGGTACTGAACAGCTTTGAGAACCGGGTTTACCAAGTTGGCATAGAAGATAACAAAGCACTAATCGCAAAATTCTATCGGCCACAACGATGGAATGACGCCATGATCGGTGAAGAGCATACGTTTGCTCTGGAATTGGCTGCTGATGACATCGCGTTAATTGCACCCATCGCAGACACAGGTGGAAAAACCCTGTTCCATCATGGCTCCTACCGCTTCGCACTGTTTCCACGCCGCGGCGGGCGGGCCCCCAATCTCGAAAATCCTGAACATCAGCGTCAGCTTGGACGGTTTCTAGGGCGATTGCATGCACGAGGATGTATGCGCCCCTACGAACATCGGCCCACGCTCGATGTAACCACGTTCGGCGTTGAGTCGTGCCAGTTCATTCTTGCACATGACTTCATACCAAAAGATCTGGAGGCGGCTTATCAGTCACTCACCGACAATCTGATTGAGCAGATTGGCTGGTGCTATGAGCGTGCTGGATCAGTCGATCTGATTCGTACGCACGGCGACTGCCACATCGGCAATATCCTGTGGGCTGATGATGGTCCTCATCTTGTCGACCTGGACGATTCCCGTATGACACCGGCTATTCAGGACCTGTGGATGTTCTTGTCCGGAGACCGAACTGACCAGGAGACTACGCTTGCTCGACTGCTCGAGGGATATACCCGTTTCTATGAATTCGATGCACGCCAGCTACACCTTGTCGAAGCACTGCGAACACTGCGCCTGATCCATTACTATGCCTGGCTGGCGCGGCGATGGACCGACCCGGCGTTCCCCAGGGCATTTCCGTGGTTCAACTCACAACGCTGCTGGGAGCAACACATTCTTGATCTGCGTGAACAAGCGGCACTGATGTCGGAGCCCCCGTTGAACATCTCTTGAGTACATTGATGAGTATCACACCGAACTGTTCAGGTAGAGCCCTTTGCACAGGCCTTAACCACTACAGGTCGGCAGACCGCTCTGTTGCCAAGCCTCAAAACCACCCTCGATATGAGAAACCTTCTCGAACCCTTGTTCCGAGAAGAACGATGCAGCGCCGGCACTGGAAATTCCGTGATAACAGTAGACAATCAATGGCTGTTGTCTGTTGGCAGTTTCGAGAAACTCATGAATATTGGCATCATTGATATGCACGGCATCAACCAGGTGGGCCGCCTGAAATGACTCAGGATCCCGTATGTCAACGAGCGTGACTTCTTCGTCTGATATCGCCTCCTGTGCTTCGGCTGGCGCAAGCTCAAGATACATAAGGTCCTCCAAGTTGATCAAAACAGACCATAATCGAAAAAACAGATCAGAAAAACCTAGAATCATTACGGTAATGCGATCCCGGTTTCCATAACCAGAGTTACGATCCGTCAGCACTGATGAAAACTGAACCCGACACAGCGCCGGTGTCCCCATCTCATGGGGAAAACGGGAACCTGTGGAAGACCTGTGCGCTGTTGTTGCCTTTTTTCTGGCCGGTGGAACGCAAAGACCTCAAGACTCGGGTCGTGGTGGCGGTGGTCAGCCTGGTCCTGGCCAAACTGGCAAATCTCACCGTACCCCTGGTTCTCGGTTGGGCCGTGGACACACTTTCGAACCTGGAAGGTCAGATGGACCTGCTGTTTGGCATTCCTATCGCTGCACTCGCGGCTTACGGACTGGCACGCCTTTCTTATATCGTCTTTAACGAGATTAGAGATGCTGTCTTTTCCAAAGTCTCCCAGCATGCTGTCCGACAGGTTGCCATCAAGGTCTTCAATCATCTGCACGCACTATCGATACGCTTTCACCTCGAAAGAAAGACCGGCGCGCTGAATCGATTTATCGACCGGGGTACCACTGGTATTCAGTTTTTGCTGTCTTTCGTCGCGTTTAACATTCTGCCGACCCTGTTCGAGGTGTTACTGGTCTGCGGCATTCTCTGGTACCTGTACGGTATCTCTTATGCACTGGTTACCGCAGTCACCATAGGTATCTATGTATGGCTGACCTTCGGTATCACGGCCTGGCGCATACGCATTCGGCGCAAAATGAACGATGCGGAAAATGAAGCCAGTACACGCCAGGTCGACAGTCTGCTCAACTTTGAGACAGTACGATATTTCAACAACGAATCGCATGAACTGACCCGGGTCGACGAGGCACTAAAAACTTATGAGCAAGCCGCAGTCAAAAGCCGCGAAAGCCTGTCTCTCCTGAATGTCAGTCAGGCAGCCGTCGTAATCAGCGGTATCACAATCATGCTGATCATGGCCGCCTTGAATATCCGTAATGGCACGATGACTGTCGGGGGATTTGTCGTGGTGAACACTTATTTGATGCAGCTGTCCATCCCGCTGAATTTTCTCGGTACGGTATACCGTGAAATACGGCAGGCTCTGGTTGATATGGAGAACATGTTTACCCTTCTGGAAGAGGTGCCGGAGATCAAAGACCTGCCAGGTGCCCAGCCCCTGAGCTCACCCCGGGGTGACATCAGATTCACCGACGTTCACTTCGGCTACGACGCGCAAAGAGTGATTCTGCACGGCATCAGCTTTCAAGTGAAAGCGGGGGAAAAGGTCGCTATTGTCGGCCCCACAGGCGCCGGTAAGTCGACGATCAGCCGCCTGCTACTGCGATTTTATGATCCTGATTCTGGTCGAATCGCAGTCGACGGCCTCGATCTGCAGGAAATCACCCAGGCATCGCTCCGCGATGCTATCGGCGTGGTCCCGCAAGACACCGTTCTATTCAACGATACGATCTATTACAACATTGCCTACGGTGATCCGAGCGCTGACGAACAGCATATCTACGAAGCCGCCCGCACAGCCAGAATTCACGACTTTATTTCCCAACTGCCCTCTGGCTATCAGACCCGTGTCGGTGAGCGAGGTTTGAAGCTCTCCGGCGGCGAAAAACAACGTGTCGCAATTGCCCGCGCCGTACTCAAAAACCCGACAGTGTTCTTCTTTGACGAAGCCACCTCTTCTCTGGACAGTGCAACAGAAAGCGATATACAAACGAACCTGGATGACATTTCCAGCGGACGGAGCACCCTTATCATCGCCCACCGGTTATCTACCGTGGTCTCGGCCGATCGAATCCTGGTGCTGGATGATGGCCGAATCATCGAACACGGTACCCACCAGCAACTGTTGGCCGAGGGCGGGCTTTACGCAGACCTTTGGCAAGAACAGGAAAAAGAACGTGAAAGTAGGCAACCCGTTTGACATTTTGACGTGGCCAGAAAACTGTTTAATATGATGTGTCCACTGGACTGGTAGCTGGCAACTGAAGCTGCGGCTTCAGACCAACTGGTCGGAATTGGCTACACTCGGACATAGCCCATGACTTCTGCCCCTTCACCCGATACCACTCGCCTTGCACCCTGGCTAGAGTCGAACGTGCCCGGGTTTTCGGGGTTTGAATCTATCGAGAAATTCTCCACCGGTCAGTCCAATCCGACCTACCTGGTGTACGCACGCAGCGGCCGTTATGTATTGCGTCGAAAACCTCCAGGCCAACTGCTTAAGTCGGCCCACGCAGTGGATCGTGAGTATCGAATTATGCAGGCACTGGCCGATACAGCTGTACCCGTACCGCGGATGTACACACTGTGCGAAGACGACAACATATTCGATACGATGTTCTACATCATGAGCTACATCGAAGGTCGAATATTCTGGGATCCGTCTCTACCAGAACTGGCCACATCCGACCGGGGCCAGCTTTATGATGAGATTATCCGGGTTCTTGCGGAACTACACAGCGTAGATCATGTTGCTGTTGGCCTCCAGGACTTTGGACGTCCCGGAAGCTACTTCGATCGCCAGACTGGCCGCTGGAGCAAACAGTATCGTGCCAGTGAGACTGAGAAAATCGTGGCGATGGAGCACCTGATGACCTGGCTGCCTGCTCATTCGCCAGCCGACGATGGTCAGAATGGTTTAATCCACGGCGATTACCGGCTGGACAACATGATTTTTCACAGCCGCGAACACCGAATTCTGGCGGTGATCGACTGGGAAATCTCGACAGTCGGTCACCCCCTGGCAGACCTGGCTTATTTCTGTATGGGCCTGCGCATCACACCTGGCCAGCATATTCAGGGGCTCGGCGGAAAGGACCGTCGCGCTCTGGGTATACCGGAAGAAGCACAAATGCTTGACCGATACTGCCAGCTACGCGGAATTTCCGGTATCGATAATTGGCCCTACTACATCGCCTTCTCTTTGTTCCGGCTGTCCGCGATACTGCAGGGTGTCTACAAACGTTCTCTTGACGGGAATGCGTCAAACGAACGGGCAGCAAAAATGGGCGGCATGGTCCGTCCTCTGGCCGAGTTGGCCGAACACATCCTCAGCGATGAGAACACCTGATCGAATTACGGTTGACTGATGAATTTTTCCTATACACCCAAAGTCGAGGCACTGCGCGCCAGAGTCAATACGTTCATGACTGAACACATCGTGCCGCGAATATGGCTGTGGCATGAAGAGACAGAGCAAGGCCAATTTCCAGCCTCCTTTATGGAACCCTTGAAAGCCCGTGCACGCGATCAAGGGCTCTGGAACCTTTTTCTACCTGGCCTCCGGAAAGAAGAGCCCGGAACTCGTCTTAGCAACCTGGAATACGCACCGCTTGCTGAGATCATGGGCCGTGTGGCCTGGGCATCTGAAGTATTCAACTGCAATGCACCCGACACCGGCAACATGGAACTGCTACACATGTTCGCAACACCTGAACAGTACGAGCAATGGCTGCGTCCACTGCTGCAGGGTGAAATCAGATCGGCTTTTGCGATGACAGAACCAGATGTGGCGTCATCCGATGCCACCAATATCCAGACCCGCATTGAACGAGTGGCGGATGAGTACGTGATCAACGGCCGAAAATGGTTTATCACCAATGCGGCTCATCCCCACTGCCGCCTGATTATCCTGATGGGGAAAACCGATCCTGAAGCTGCACGACACAGTCAACAAAGCATGGTGCTAATTCCAATAGACACAGCCGGTGTGAACATCGTGCGTAACATCCGGATCATGAATCACCATGCCCCTGAAGGTCACTGCGAGATTGTCTTCGATAATGTCCGAGTGCCTGTAAGCAACCTGCTCGGTCAGGAAGGCAGTGGCTTCACGCTCGCTCAGGCCCGCCTTGGGCCCGGTCGAATTCACCATTGTATGCGTTCAATCGGTGCGGCAGAACTTGCAGTGGAACTGATGATCGCCCGTTCGAAACAGCGTCAGACCTTCGGCAAAAACCTCCATGAACACGGAACAGTGACCGACTGGATTGCTCGTTCACGAATCGAGATCGAACAAGCCCGCTTACTGGTTCTCAAAACAGCTTGGCTGATCGATGAACGTGGTGCTCAGAGCGCCCGTAAGGAAATTGCTATGATCAAGGCTCTGGTGCCCAATCTTCATGTCACCGTGATTGATCGGGCCATGCAGTTATTCGGGGCAATGGGGATCAGCCCGGACACACCCTTGGCAGATCATTGGACCTGGGGACGTGCACTGCGCTATGCCGACGGACCCGATGAGGTCCACCTACGGTCAGTCGCACGTGCAGAATTAACAGAGCATGAAGACAGTGGAAGCACCGCCGCCTACCTCAGGCCCCCTGATTTACCCTGACCCGTACGTTGACCTGTTGTGGCGTACCCTATCTACTGAACAAAGTCTGTACTGGCCGTACCAATCGCAAAGGTTACCAAATGGTCGACTTCGAGCCTTATCCCAATGTCATCGCCAACCTCGAAATTGGCGTGGCTGGGAAACAGGGCCAATACTGTCGTGCCTGTTTCGAACCGAATCGTGTAGAGAATTTCAGCACCCTTGAAAGCTTTGCGCACGACACAACCTCTGACCGGACTGTCTACATCCAGCACCACGTCGTCGGGCCGAATTAGCACTTCGACCTGACTACCAGGCGGCATCACAATATCCTGATCTCCCTTAAGTTCCCCGAATTCAGAATCCACCACACGGGGACTTTTTACCTCTGCGGGTAGAAATATTCCGTTGCCAATAAAGTCGGCGACAAAACGAGTTCCGGGTTCGTGATATAAGTTGTAAGCTGTGTCCCACTGCACAAGACGACCGTCTGCCATTACCCCAACCTTGTCACCCATTGCAAATGCATCATTTTGATCGTGGGTCACCAAAATACAGGTAATCCCGTTTGCTTTGAGCATATCGGCCACCTCTTGTCCCATCCGCTCGCGCAAATCCAAATCCAAACTCGAGAATGGTTCATCCATAAGTAACAATAGTGGTTTAGGCGCCAGCGCGCGAGCAAGTGCAACCCGTTGTTGCTGACCACCAGAGAGTTCATGTGGAAAGCGCTGCGCCACGCGCATCAAACCGACTCGCTCCAGTATTTCCGAAACCGTCGCGCGCCGTTCTGCCGCAGAAAAAGTTCGCAGGCCCGACCCGACATTCTGCTCCACAGAAAGATGGGGAAACAGCGCATGGTCCTGAAACACCATCCCGACCCGGCGCTTTTCTGGTGACAGGATTTCGCCCGGTTGTGATACAGGTTGACCATTGATCGAGATACTGCCAGAAAGCAGCGGCTGAAAGCCGGCTACCGCCCGCAGCACCGTAGTCTTGCCGCAACCACTGGGACCCAACAGGCAGACCTGGTCGCCTTTGTTAACAGTCAAACTAAGATCATAAACCGCCCGTTCAAGACCGTAATTACAAGAAATACCCTGAATCTCGAGTAACGGCACATCAGGAGAACCGTCCGGAAAGACCTTTGAATGCTCCGTGTTCATAATCTAGGTCACTGTACCACTGCTAAGCCGAGTTGAACGTACCCGTGCAGTCATAGTGCTCAGCAATACAACCGGTAGTAGTCCAACCAGTACTATCGTCAGAGAACCCAGCGCTGCTTCACCGAGCATCTCATCGGATGCAAACCAATAAACATGTGTCGCCAGCGTCTCAAAATTGAAGGGTCTTAAAATTAATGTCGCCGGCAACTCTTTCATGCAATCTACAAAAACAATCATGACAGCTGTCAGCATACCGCCTCGAATAAGCGGTACGTGATAGCGCAGGAGTGTCTCACCGGCCCGGTAACCCAATGTTCTCGCAGCCATATCTAATGAAGGCGACACCTTGGCCAGACTGGATTCGACCTGCCCCAGAGCAACAGCAAGAAAGCGGACGACATAGGCAAAAATTACCGCCACTAGCGTGCCGCTGAGTAGCAATCCGGTGGAAATTCCGAACATCTCCCGCATCAGTGCATCCAGAGAATTGTCAAAATAAGCGAACGGTATCAGCACACCCACCCCTAGTACGGCACCTGGCACAGCATAACCCAACGATGCAATGCGTGTCGCGATGCCGATAACCCGTCCACCGGCCAATCGCTGGCTGTAAGCAATCAGCAAGGCAACGAACAGCGTAATACCAGCCGCAGCCGCAGAGAGTGAGAGACTGTTTAGTGCATAGGATCTGAACTCTGCTGTCCACGATTCATGAAAGTAGATTACCGTTAGCCTAATCAAAACAGTCAACGGAATAACAAAGCCAATAAGTATCGGCAGCAGACAGGCAGCGAAGGCCAACAGACTGGATGATCCTTTTAGACGGTAGCTGGGTAACTCACGAAAGCGACTACTAACGTTTTGGTACACTTTCTGTTGACGCCGACTAAAGCGTTCAATCGAAATCAACAAAACAACAAAGGCCAGCATAGTGGCTGCGATCTGCGCTCCGCCAGCCAGACTGCCCATACCTTGCCACACATCAAACAGCGCAGTTGTCATGGTCTGCACGGCAAAGAAATCAACCGTCCCAAAATCGTTGAGGGTTTCCATCAGTGCAAGAGCCACACCGATTGCAATTGCTGGTCGGGCAGCAGGCAAAGATACTCGGAAAAAAGTTCGCCATGGGCCGTGCCCCAGAACCCGGGCTACCTCGAGAACGTTCACCGATTGTTCAAGAAATGCCGCACGGGCCAACAGGTAGACATAGGGATATAAGACAACACCCATCAGGGTAATAGCCCCACCCAAACTACGAACCTCAGGAAACCAATAGTCCTGAGGCGTCTGCCATTCAAACATCATGCGAAGAAATATCTGAACCGCACCGGAATATTCAAG